>OLRN01000022.1_pt1 | contig 149569 bp, 124 predicted proteins | sample 1673001 | NCBI WGS metagenome assembly OLRN01 (sample SAMEA3136745, study PRJEB25190) | human gut metagenome | biome: human gut; feature: human-associated habitat; material: faeces | place: Austria | collected 2013 | reverse complement strand
TTTTATTTACCGCCAAAGCCGCTTAGGCTTGGCTAATTTTTAACGAACTATTGTATAGTATATATTTGGTGTTTTTACTGAAATTTGTAATAATATAATAACAGCATGACACCAATAATTGCAGCAATTATGACTATTTTTATAAGACATCCTGCTACCTTTTTAAAAATAAAGAAAGCTGCAATTACAGCTAAAATACAGTAAATGTAGTATTCAAAGTTTGAATTCATTGTTTTTTATTAAATGACTATATGTATATATTTTGTGGCAAAATTACACTTTTTTTTTTACCTACATTCTGTATTTTCTGTTTTTTCAGTCATTACATATATATGTAGGAAATACTTATGTATGGATTTGATAAATATATTCTCAAAATATTATTATTAAATAAAATAAAGGTGCTTGATTTTCATATTCGTACATGATTTTTTGAGGGGAATAAGCCACTATGCTGTTTTGTTTATTGCAAACTATTTTCTTATAGACATAAATGGGAGTAGCACGTTTTCATGGGTTATCATGATATTCTTTAAATATATATAACGTTGTTCTTCATCAAGAAACACATTGTGAAGATATTAGATATTATTTGTATAAGTTGAGCTCGTATAAATGGCTATTTTACATCACTAAAAGCTCTTTTTCACGGTGTGATAAAGACTGTTTCGTTGTATAAAAGAGCCTATTTCACAGCATAAAAGAGCCCATATTGGACACTCGTTGTGCATATCTTTTAAAATCGTATTTTTGATTATTCTATTTGTATTATTTCTAAAATCTTCTGTTACATGACGTCACAAAATGAGAATATCTGATTTATAATTGATGTATTCTTCATAGATCAGACAGTACATATCTTTACTTATTGATATCCACTTATTCTATTTCCTCTATGGACACTCCATCGAAATCTGTCAAAATCTTTTTTATAGTGTCTTCAAAGTTATTTCCTCTTACGTTGATGTCGACATTCATTATATAATGTGGTGCATTGTTGTCATAGCAATGTTTTATATGATATGACTTAACGTCTATTCCTTCATTTCTGAGGGTGTCTATTACGCCGGCAACCATGTCTTTGGACAGGGGAGAGAATGTTACCGTGATACGTTTCGATTCAACGCCTCTTACTATGAAATACAATACTTCCAAACATATGAGTACCAATATCATTGTAACAAAGGCGAGAAAATACAATCCGGAACCACACGCCAGACCAATTGCCGATGTAACCCACAGGCCAGCAGCCGTAGTAAGGCCACGGACAGCATGTTTCTGAAATATTATTATGCCGGCCCCAATGAAACCGATACCTGTTACCACTTGTGATGCAACTCTTGATGGATCTAACGAGATGTTGTTCATATTTAAGCCTGTTTGTTCAAACCCAAACTGTGATACAACCATAAATAGTGCACTACCCAAGGCTACGAGGAAATGTGTGCGGAATCCAGCTTCTTTGGCCCGATATTCACGTTCAATTCCAATAGCCCCACCGATAACGGCTGCCGCCAATATTCTTATTATGAAATCGTATGACATAATGATTGATATTTATTGTTGTATTTTATATTCCACATATCGATCTGTATGGACATGACAAACACCGCATTTTATTATCTGTAGGGACAAAAGCTATCCGTGGATCAAATATTTCACTCAAAACATGTTTCAAATTTTCTGTGAAATCTTTACCATATTTGCGTATGTCGTCTATTGGTTCGTCTGCAATAGCTAATATCGGATCGTATCCATCTTGCATGCTGTGTCTTATGAAAAACAGAGCAGGACTAACCTTCTTACCGCTTCTGCAGTACTCCTGTGATGTTGTTATGATAAGTGAATAGAGCATTACCTGAAAGAAATAGTCGCCATGTTTGTCCTCTATACTATCGCTAGAGAAAACCTCTTCCAAAGAATTTATCTTTTTTATTGGCTGACGTCCGGTTTTATAGTCCACGATTCTTATCTTTTCCAAATCATTTCCGGTCAGATCTATGCGGTCTATTATACCTCCTATTTCGATATTACGTTGTCCATGTCCAGTTGAGAAGCAGACATTGGTATAAGCTGGCGTTTCAAGTCCGAGTATTTTGAAAGGAGTCATTTCGCGGTCCAGTTTCATCAACTGACGGATATAACCGATTATTACTTCTCTATTGATAAGCTGCAGACCGTTATATTCAGGGGCAGATTGAATACAGTCGGACTTGAACAGTTCTTCATTGAAAACTTTGTCGACAACAGATTCTACAATTTTCGGATCTTTAAGAAAACGGTCAATATCATCACTTCTGATCAGGCCATCATGTCCTGCCATGTCATTGTATATATAAAACGCTGTCTTATGGAATATATTACCAAATATTCTGTTATCCATAGTGTCATCATCAACATTGTCTGGCTCTTTTATTTTTGCTATATGGTTATAAAAAAACTGGAGTTGACAACGTTTGTATTGGTTTATTGCAGATGGTGATATTCTCTGTATTCCGTCCAATACATTCATAACAGCATCGCTCTTGTCGATACAGTTTGGCACAGATTGTGCCGATGTGCATCCGGCTTGCAGGTTCTCACAGACTATTTTATGTGGACTTTCTATCATTAGCTGAAGCATGAAACGGCTCATTTCTCCACGTCCATTTTCTGCTGAACTATTGTAAATCATTGTTATGTCCGTAGCACGTTGTATTATACTATGAAAATAATATGAATATATGGAGATCTTGTTATCTATTGTAGTTAAGCCATAGGCCTTTCTGATGGAGTAGGGTATGAACGAGGCATCGTTTACTCCTTTGGGCATTTTTCCGTCATTGCAAGATAACAGTAGTACATGATCGAAATCCAGATTACGTGTTTCAAGTATTCCCATTATCTGCACTCCCACAGCCGGCTCACCATGAAAAGGTATAGATGTAGAATCGATAAGCTGTTTTATGAGGCGTCTCAATGTATTTGTATCCACAGATAGGTCGCCAGATTCTGTAAGTGCAGCTAGTCGGCTTAACACCGTATACATTCTGAAGACAGATTCCTTTATGAGTACATCTGTAGACTCTTTACAATTCATTCCAACTATACTTATTATATCCATCATCCATTTTAGTAGACAAAGATTTGATAGTGCAGAAGATTGGTTGTATTTCTCACTGCAATTTATGTCACAGAACATTGTCTTGAGATTTTCATCTTTCGACAACATGTTACGTTGCGGATAGTAAATCTTATGTGTACTTAGTTGGGTGACCAACTCTTCAGCCTTATCCGAAATGAAACATATATATGGATGCTTTAATACTCTTAAAACATATTTAAGATAGAATCTGTCCGAGTTTCCCTTATGTCCATTGAGCTGTAATTCTAACAGATGCATGACAAATGATGCCACTGGTGACAGGGCCAATGGATATCCTGTTGTGATATTAGCATTCCCTATTTTCGGAGGAAGGCTGTAAAGTATACTTTGCAGCATGTTTTCATCACACATGATTACAGCAGTTCGTGCACCATCAGTCATTCGTCCATTTGTTCGCAGCCAGTCACTTACATACCGTGCCTGTATAGTCTCTGTAGAGGCATTGATATATTTTATATTTTTTTTCTTGCTGAGGTTGTCATATATTTCCGAATCGAAACAGTCTAATTCATTTGGAAAATATTTCAAATATTGCGATATGTAATGTCCGGCCTCGTTATATGCGATGTCTTTTCTTGGCATATAGTATTTGTCAAAGTCCCAATAAAAAAACGCTTTGCCTTGTTTCTTCAGACGGTCGAACATGATTCGTTCCACCTTATGCAGCATATTAAATCCTACAAAGATATATCTGTCATATTCATAAGACTGATTGTCGTCTGTCGCAACGCTGCGATATAGGGCACCTTCGTATGCAATACCCATATTAATAAGACGATTGTTGAAGTCGTCATATATATTGCCGAAGTGTTGCCAAAGACTTAAAAATCTTTTCTTCAGTTCTGTTTGGCTGTTATCATTAAAGTTAATAAAAAACCTTTTTAGTATATCCTTCTGTTCTTCAGTAAGATATGATATATCATCAAGTTCGTGAATATTTTTGAGATTTGCAAACACTTTATGAGCGTCAGCCATATTTTTGTCGATATCATCAAAATCGGAAAGTAACAGTTGTCCCCACCCGTAGAAATGATCCAAGCTCTCGTTTGTACCGGAATATTTGATAAATGATTTATGCAACTCACATATTAGCTTTATCGGATCTGCCACAGTCAAGTTGGAGTGTTTGCAGAACAGATCACTGATGGTTATGTAAACCGGACTCCATACTGGTTTATCAGCGATTCTTACCAAACACTCGTTCATGAAAAGGGCGGCTCTCTTGTTAGGAAAAACTACCGCTGTGCGTGACATATCGTATCCAAACTTATTTATTATGTCTTCTGACACATACTCTAGGAAACTTTTCATCTTACTTCAACAATTTCATTTGAATAAACAAACCACAAATACCCTTTTACTTCTTTGTATCCCATTTGGGAGACAAGCGCCATATATTCCCTTACTTGCTGATGGTATTCGCGTTTGGGATTGCCGAATTTAAAATCTACTATTATCATCTGTCGCCCGTCTGTCATAACACGGTCAGGACGATGAGTTACGGTCATTTGTTTTTCTTTATCGTAAGAAAGAATGGCACATTCATTGAAAAGCTGCCATCTATTAGAAAACCATTCTGCTACTTGTGGTCTGGAAAGTCGTTGTGATAACATTCTGCGTATTTCTTCAGGTGTCATACCACAATCATAAATAACACCTTCATATTCCAATTTGTGCAGGGCGTCATCTATATCGTCTACCGTATGTATAGATGAAAACAGTTTATGAAGAACAGAACCAAGCCGAATGTATCGTTTCTGTTTGTCCTCACTGTCACCTTCGATAAAATCGCGACTTTTATTACTTTGACGGAAATCTGCCTTACAAACATATGTGTGTATGTTTGTTTCTATCTGTGAAACAGGTTGCATGAAGACGTTATGTGACGTTTCTTCATTGTTTTCTTTCTGTGGAATATATATGTTACCATAACTGAACGTTATTGGAATTGAGAGATCTTCGTTACGTTCATATTCGGAACCTTTGAGTTGCTCATTTACAATAGGTAGGCTTTTCTCAATAAGATCAGAACGTAATTGTGGGTTATTGCGCTTCCCTATAACAAACAGATTGTTGGCCGCTCTTGTAAAAGCAACATATAGTAAATTAAGATTGTCTACTGTATTTTGCAGATATTCATTCAAATAATCCTTTTCATATATTGTACCTTTCATCTGCTTAGGCCTGTAATCAATTGGAATTATAGGCAGAGTATTAAATGGTGCCTCTTGTGGATAACACCAAATAGTTCCAGAATCATTTACTTTCCAGTCGCAAAAAGGAACAATAACGTTATCAAACTCAAGACCTTTACTCTTGTGAATGGTTATTAAGCGTATGCCATCAATTTCATTTGCTTGTATAGTTTTATCGTGTATACTGTTGTCCCATTCTTCGATAAATGCATCAAGATCGGGAGTGTTGTCTTTGATAAATTTGCATAAAAGATCATAGAATGTACATATATATGCGCATTCTTCCTTGATTTCATGCAGATGAAATAACATGAATATGTTTTCGACAATATCATAAAGGGATTTTGTAAGCATATGCATACGCTGGTCCATAAAACCTTTCGGCAGAGAATCGTTACCCGACAAGTCTGTCCCTTCGGCATATACATCATCCGATACATTCTTATGAAGAATCTTATTGCGGTAGGCTTTTACAAGATATGCTTTTGCTATATTGTTCTCCGGATTGAGCAACAGTCGTATTGCATTAATAATAATATTTACGGCTACAGAACTTTCAATCTTGAATGCATCTTCCGATACAATATTTATATAATCTGCAATCTGTGAAAAATGTTCTGCTATAAGTTGTGCATTTATGTTTGAACGTACTATTATTGCTATGTGATTCTGTGGAATGCCTTTGCTTATCAACTCATCTATAATTTCTCTTATACGTTGAAGCGTATTTTCTTGATAATTATCTTGTGGTAACAGTTCTATATCCACGAAACCTTTATTCGGTTTCGTATCTGGTATTTTCTGAATAACATCACTATAAGCTAATGCGAGCTGTCGAGCTGATTGATCATCATGTGATTCGTTATATTGCTTTTCATATTCAATTTTTGCCGCCGTACTAAAGAATACATTATTAAACTCTATTATTTTACGACTTGAACGATAATTGGTATCAAGTGTTTTAACGGACAAATTTTTACCTGTATCAGCAAATTGTGACTCTATATTATTCAATAACCGCCAGTCACCGGAACGCCATCTGTATATACTTTGTTTGACATCACCAACAATCAGATTTCCTTCTGTACTGTGGCTCATGCATTCTTCAAGTAGAATCTTAAAATTACTCCATTGTATTGTGCTAGTATCTTGAAACTCGTCTATCATCACATATTCAAGTTGTGTTCCGATTTTTTCGAATATAAATGGAGAATCTGAGTCATTTATCAGTGAATGCAATAGATATTGTGTATCGCTTAAAAGAAAACGATTTGCGTCAGCATTTAATTCTCTGACTTTATTTTCTATACTATTAAGCAGGCGTAATTGATTGATATGCTGCAAAGTAAGTTCTGCAGATTTGTAAAACTTCCACATATTTGAGCGTAATTGCTCCGTTTCGACAAGTAGAGGCCACAGACTTTCATTTACGACATTTTCAAGCATTGCTCGCTTGTGTTTGTCTTTTTCACCTTTTCTCAACCACGTCTCCGGACTTTCAATTACAGACTGAATACGTTTGGTAAGTATACTGCCGTCATATTGATTTTCTGATAATTTAAGGAAATAACCGCATGCTCCGGCTTTTCCATAAGCAAAATCATTAATCTCAAGTTCTGATGCAGACAATATGGAATTGAAACGTTCACATTGTTTTTTCATACCAATCTTCATACGAAGTATTATTTCTTTCAAAGATTTCGTAAAACTTTGTAGTTTTATTTTATCTTGAAGTACTTCATTAAGGCTGGTACAATTAGCTTTATAAAAATCACGGAATATATTTTCTCCAAATTTCTTTATCTGACTTATTACATTCCAATTTTTATTGTCTTCAATATTTTCCTTAATATATGAAAGAATCCATTTTAACAGATCATCTTTCTTACCAAGTTCTTCAATGAGTTTATCAACAGCGTGTTGCTCTATTTGATAATCATTCAATTCAACTCTGAGATTCGCAGTAAGATCTAACTCTCTTGCGAGATTATTCAATACGCTCTGAAAAAAAGAATCAATGGTTTCTATTCTGAAATAGTTGTAATCGTGTATAATGCTATGCAGGGCTATTCCGGCCTGTTTAGAAGCAAACGCCTCTGAGACAGACAGGTCACTCGTAACTCTGTCAATATAGTGTTTAGAGTCCGGCAACTGTTTCCATATACCATAAAGCTGACTAAGGATACGTATTTTCATCTCCTCTGTAGCCTTATTCGTAAATGTAACTGCTAGAATTTTTCTATAACATTGAGGTTGCGTTATCAATAGTTTTATATATTCTATTGATAACGTATATGTTTTTCCGCTTCCGGCACTGGCTTTGTATACAGTTAGCGGTTTATTTTCTGTTAAATACATATACATCAGCGTGTCGCACGAAAGGCCTCCATTTTTATATAACGTCGTTTCATAAAACGTTTATATATATTGCGAAGCCATAATGGATAAGTCAGTATAAATGTAAGACCTATAATTAATATTATTATATATGATATTATTTCTTCAAACATCAGTTGCAATATTGAAACGAATAGCACAGGAAATAACATACATACAATACTTGCCAATATCTGGAAATTGTTGTCGTTCATACTATTTTTTCCGATAAATTTTGTATTTAGTGGTATTGTCTGTTGATTGTATACCGCCATTTGAAAAAGTATAAAATATTGGAACCCTGCTGTGAAAATAGTAAATGAAACCAACATTATTAAAGACCATTTTCCAATGATCACTATAGGAAGCATCAATATAAAAGGGAATAGAAGCATTAAAGAATACAATATATATTTGGCACGTAGTAAGGATAATATATTTTCTCGTCTTGTTATTAGGAAATCAAAATAATTACCTTCGTAGCCCATTATCTTAATAAGCATTGTTGAACCATAAATCACTAAGTTATAAAGACACCAAAAATTTGTCATATATCTAGAATCATAAACAGTCGTATAACTAATAATACAACTGAAAAATATAACTAGAAGAGTAGAATAAATCAGAGCTTTACGTGGATTTTTATTGCGTAATATTGTCTTAATCTCGAGCTGTAGATATAATCCGCATTCTCCATATTTTTCTAAAAATGAGAATGTACTTATTTGGTGCTTTGTAGGATTCTTGAATGATGAAATTTCCCTTTTTATGTATGAAAGTTGTACTTTCTGATTTATGAATACAAGGACACCAAGTATTATTAGAGCAATAACAATTGGCAATATATTGTTATTTTGCAGCATCGCTCCTATTTCCGAATAGAAATATAACATCTGTTCTATATTACTATTTCTACCAACAAAAGAAGGAGAGAAAACTAACGCATAAACGAGTATTGGTATCAACCAATATATAACGGTATCATTTATTAATGTTCGCACAATCAGATACCATTGGTTGTTCGCCATTATAAGAATCCAAGAATACACTAAAAGTATAATTGTTACAGAAAATCCATAACTGAAAACTACAGACATTAGTGAGTATGGCAATATCAGTGCGAACCATACGAAGTTGCCTGGAGAGAATAACGATGTTAAAATGAAATTTTTAATACAAGATGAACGCTTTATTGGTAATAATGTATAAGGTTTTATTATTTGTGAAGGGGTTTGCTGCATAATAAAACGACAGAGAAAATCAATCATAAGAATAAATGGAAACAATGCCGAAATACATTCTACTGATGATATTTCGTTATTATCATTGTCATTGACGATAAACGCTAACCCCATAGCAATTATTATCAAATATACGATAACAAATGCGAATAATGAATATATTACATATTTCGCAGTACGGTTTCTTGTAAAGTTCACATTACGTATTCCGGCATATTTACGATGACGGTGCAGTTCCTTGAATAAATCACAGGCTTTCATCAATATTGTATTATCTTAAATCGACAATTTCCGCATTTGGGTAATCTTTCGAGCGGAATGTGAAAATATTATCAGACTGATTTTTGGTTATAAAGTTGCTGATTGATATAGAAGTCCATACTGAACCTTGACGTATCTTTACAGCAGAAGGAATATATGTTGATTTATTAATCGTCACATATATTTCTTGTATACTTTTATTTTGAGCAGTCATATGTACAACATAATTTTTTCCCTGTGTTTTCATTGATAGATTGTATCCGCTACGATATATATTTATAAATGCATACGGATTCATCATTTGCTGTTGTGCTTGAGAAGGAGTCGTTATATTTACCTCATTGGTATTCTTCATATACGTCCATTGCGTTTTTCCATTAAACCAGACTGTGGCTTGAGAAGTACGTACATTATATTTCTTACCCTTTATTGCAATTATACCAGAAATAGTTCCTGTTTTTGAACTAGTCATAGAAAAATTTATACTCAGTCCTCCTTTTCTATTTAAAATACCTGCTGTCTTATCAAGGACAGAACGAGCCTGTGTGGCATTTTGTGCGTATACACCCGTGGTAATAATTATCAATAATATGATTATAATATTAATTTTTTTCATATAAGTTAATTTTTGATTTGTTTTAATATAACATTTAATTGATTTATATCTGACACAAGAACTTCCCTAGGTTTGCTCCCATGAGCTGCTCCGACAATTCCAGCCTTTTCCAACTGATCCATAAGTCGTCCTGCACGATTATAGCCAATAGAGAAACGTCGCTGTATCATACTTGTACTTCCTTGTTGTGTTGTGACAATATGATTTGCAGCTTCTTCGAAGTATGGGTCAAGATTCGAAATCTCATTATTCATAGAACCTTCCGAAGAACCATCTGATTTTGTTTCTGGTTCAGGTAGCTCCATTGGTTCTACTGGGCCTGGTTGTGATTCTATATATTCATTTATATTTTTTACTTCAGGGGTATCAACGAATGCACATTGTACACGAACTGGATTTGGGGTCCGTCCATCAAGAATAAGCATATCACCACGTCCTACAAGTTGGTTGGCGCCGGGTTGATCAAGAATGGTGCGTGAATCTATCATCGAAGTAACTTTGAACGCGATTCTGCCCGGAAAGTTCGCCTTTATAGTACCCGTTATAATATTTGTTGTAGGACGTTGTGTGGCAATGACCATATGAATACCAACAGCACGTGCAAGTTGAGCGATTCGTGCAATAGGCATTTCAATTTCTTTGCCTGCAGTCATTATCAAATCACCGAACTCATCGATAATAACAACAATATATGGCATATACTCATGGCCTTTTGTCAGATCAAGCTCATGATTTACATATTTATGATTATATTCCTTTATATTCCTAACCTTCGCCTGCTTCAACATATCATAACGATGTTCCATCAATGTGCATAGACTGTTTAATGTACGCACAACTTTTGACACATCAGTTATAATCGGTTCTTCATCATTTTCAGGTAATGTTGCCATGAAATGATCAGCAATAGGAGAATAAACGCTAAATTCTACTTTTTTGGGATCAATAAGCACAAATTTTAATTCATTCGGATGTTTTTTATACAACAATGATGTAATTATAGCATTTAATCCAACTGATTTACCCTGACCTGTAGCACCTGCTACAAGCAAATGTGGTATTTTTGCCAAATCCACAATAAGCACATCATTTGAAATTGTTTTACCCAATGCTATTGGTAACTCCATGTTTGAATCTATGAATTTTTTTGAATTGATAATGCTCTCCATAGATACAATGTTAGCTTTGCGGTTTGGAACCTCAATGCCGATTGTTCCTTTTCCGGGAATAGGAGCAATAATTCTTATTCCTAGAGCAGAAAGACTAAGTGCTATATCATCTTCAAGATTTCTTATTTTTGATATACGAACACCTGGTGCTGGTGTTATCTCATAAAGGGTTATTGTCGGCCCAACTGTAGCTTTTATTTCACTGATATCTACTCCAAAACTTTTCAGAACTTTTACAATCTGCTCATTGTTTGCCCTGATTTCATCCATATCAACGAACGGTTTACCATCATTGTCATATTTTTTAAGTAAATCTATTGTTGGATACTTGTATTTCGTAAATGGTTCCTTAGGATTTATTGGCGAATTGAGAACATCGTCATTCACAACCTTTTTGTTACTATCAGCGTCTGGACGTTCCGGATTTTTCGATATTTCAACAACGAGTTCATTATTTGAATCTTTAGCCGGTTCTTTTTCGTCAGATATTTTCTTTTTGTCGCCCTTCTCTGAGAGGTCTTCTGTAAGATCAATAACTGTCGGAGTGTGAATTGTTTCTGAATCATCCGGTATTTTATCTTTTATTACAGAATCATTCATACCAGCCATATCCTTCTTATCTTCATTTTCTGCAATTTGTATATCTGAAGAATCGTGGTTTGTATTACTTATAACAGTAAATTTTACCTTCCGTGTAAGATATCCAACCGGATTAAGTACCTTTCTTACAATATTTATAGTTTCTGCACTCAAATATGTCAAAAAGGCAATTGCTACAAAAATAAGAACTGCAGTCAACCCTGGAGCACCTATAACATTCTCCATGTTCTGAACACAAAACAATCCATGATTACCACCAGGATTAAATATACAGTTCTCCATTAAAGGGGCTAAAAATTTGGCAAATGATACAGATGTCCAAATCATCACTATTGTAAGACACATAAACCATTTCCAAAGGTTTATCGTACATATTTTCATCATTTTCAACCCGACAATTATAAAAAAAACAGGTATGATAAATGCCGGTAAGCCAAAATTCACTGTTATTAATGTATATGCAATGATACTTCCAATACTTCCACAATAATTCTTGAATACATGATTGGTATTCAGCCATTCCCCCGGTCTTAAATCTTCAAGTATACTCTGATCGGCCTGCCCTGTATTTAAAAAAGAAACCATTGCGATGATAATATATGTTGCAATGATTAATATTATAAGTCCTAATAAAAAATCTGTTTTCTCACTGTTAAATATATTCTGAAAGCCCACTGCTTCCATTATGTTTTTCGGTTTACGCTCGGATTTCTTCTTGACCATTTCTTCGTTCAATTATTTATGTGCAAAAATAGCGTAAAAAAGTCGGAAACGACCATAAATTCGCAACTTTTTTCTAATTTTGCAAATTGTTTTAAATGCAAACAATGAAGACAATATACAACAAGTTAAATAAAGACGACATAAAGGATTTGCCGTTAGCAAGCTTTCCCGGAAAGATTATAACCGTGAATAGTGAACGTGAAGCGGATAAGGCGGTTGCGTTTTTGTTGTCAACAGAGATTTTAGGCGTTGATACAGAAACAAGGCCTTCATTCAAAAAAGGTCAACAACACAAAGTCTCATTATTGCAGGTTGCAACAGAAGATATATGCTTTTTATTCCGTCTCAATTATATAGGAATGGTACCGTCTGTAGTCTCATTGCTTAGCAATATAGAAGTACCAATGATAGGTTTGTCTTGGCATGACGATTTGGCGGCATTACAAAAACGTCAAGAATTCAAGCCAGGATTGTTTATTGATATACAAGATATAATAGGGGAGATAGGCATAGAAGACAAAAGTCTACAGAAACTATACGCTAATCTTTTTAAGCAAAAAATAAGTAAAAGACAACGTTTGACAAATTGGGATGCAGATGTTTTAAGTGAAAAGCAAATGAGCTATGCTGCAACTGATGCATGGGCTTGCATACGATTATATAAGGAAATTATTTCTTTAAAAGAAAGCGGTGATTATTCTTTGATAATAAAAGACAATAATAAATAAATCTATTGCAAATGTATAAATCTGTATATTTAAAACGAGGAAAAGAAGAAAGTCTCAAAAGATTTCATCCATGGATATTTTCCGGTGCAATTAATTCTATGGATGAAAATATAGAAGACGGAGACATTGTAAAAGTTTTTACCAATGACAATGCCTTTATTGCAATCGGATTTTTTCAAATAGGCACAATAGCAATAAGAGTGCTTTCGTTCTCAGACATTGAAATCAACGACGAATACTGGCAGCAACGTATTTTAGCTGCATACAATATGAGAAAAGCCCTTGGAATAATAAGCAATGATTATAATACAACATTCAGACTATTCCATGGAGAGGGTGACAATATTCCTGGATTGATAATAGACTGCTACGGTGATACTGCAGTAATGCAGGCACACAATGTAGGAATACACATGTTCAGAAATGAGATATGTAGGGCAATAATCACTGTCATGGGCGACAGAATCAAAAATATATATTACAAGAGTGAAACGACATTGCCTTACAAAGCGGATATAGACAGTTGCAATGGTTTCATTTATGGCAAGATGAACAGTGATGTCACATTGGAAAACGGTCTTAAGTTCCATGTGGATTGGCTGAAGGGACAGAAGACCGGTTTTTTTGTAGATCAACGTGAAAATCGCAAATTGCTTGAAATGTACTCAAAAGACAAGAGCGTTTTAAATATGTTCTGTTATACAGGCGGGTTTTCTGTATATGCCATGCGTGGAGGCGCCAAAATAGTACATTCTGTTGACAGCAGTTCAAAAGCCATAGAACTGACAAACCAGAATATCGCATTGAACTTCCCTGATGACAAACGTCATTCTGCATTCTGTGAAGATGCATTCAAATATCTTGATCACAAGTGTCAGGAAAAATATGATCTTGTCATATTGGATCCTCCGGCATTTGCAAAACACCGCAATGCTATTCATAATGCATTAAAAGGATATACACGCCTAAATCAAAAAGGACTCCAACATATAAAATCAGGCGGTATATTGTTCACTTTCAGTTGTTCACAGATAATTACAAAAGATAATTTCAGGAATGCAGTGTTTACAGCAGCAGTGCAAGCCAATCGTAAAGTTAAAATTCTACATCAATTGCACCAACCTGCAGATCATCCCATAAACATATACCATCCGGAAGGAGAATACTTGAAGGGACTCGTATTATATGTTGAATGAGAAGAATATAGAGTATCGTTTCGTAGAAACAGTCATAGACTTTTCTAAAAGATATGACTTATTCAGAGCAAACCGCAAATATTTGGTTGCGCTGTCCGGTGGAGCGGACAGCGTAGCCCTTTTGTTGGTGATGAAAAAGATGGGAATAGATACAGATGCTGTTACATGCAATTTCCATCTGCGAGGTGAAGAATCTGACAGAGACGAGAAGTTCTGTGTGGATTTATGCGAAAGCCTTGACATAAAACTCCATCGTTGTCATTTTGATACGCGTTCATACGCGACATACAAGAAGATAAGCATTGAGATGGCTGCAAGAGACTTGAGGTACAGCTATTTTGAACAACTAAGAAAAGACATGGACGCGGAAGCCATTTGTGTGGCTCACCATCAGGATGACAGTGTTGAAACAGTATTGTTGAACCTTATCCGTGGCACAGGCATAAACGGTCTTAAGGGCATACAACCTGTCAACGGACATATAATAAGACCGTTATTATGCGTTGGCAGAAAAGATATTGAGGCTTTTCTGCATTCTCTTAATCAAGATTACGTCACAGACAGTACAAATTTTATAGATGATGTCATGCGTAATAAGATAAGACTGAATGTTATACCTTTATTGGAAACCATTAATCCAAGCGTGAGAAAAAATATATTCAATACTTCATTGAATGTATCAGAGTCAATCAAAGTCTTTGATTCGTCAATCAGTCAATCTGTGAACGATGTGCTGTGTGCAGGGCAAATTGATATAGCAAAGCTGAAATTACAACCATCACCAGAATATACTCTTTTTCACATCCTTAAGGAATACAATTTCAGTCCAACAACCATAAAACATATATATGAGAGGCTGGACGGTACAAGTGGCAGAAAATGGAGCTCTGATAATTATGATTTATTATTGGATAGGGGAACACTCATAATAAGAAAGCGTGATAAAAATACCAAGGATAAGGTCATGAAGGTGGCAGAAACAGGAATATACGTTTACGACGAAAAAACAAAATTTACATTTCGCCATGAAATTAAAAATACGGCCTATCAGATTGATAAATCTGCAGATTGTGCGTGTCTGGATGCAGACAAGATAGATTTTCCTTTAACAATAAGGAATGCGTCAAGAGGGGACCGCTTTTGTCCTTTAGGTATGAAGGGATCAAAACTTATAAGCGATTATATGACAGATATAAAAAAAACAAGTTTTGAAAAAGACAAACAACTTGTCATCACAGATGCTAGCGGGGATATACTATGGCTTGTAAGTGAACGACCGGACAATCGCTATAAAATAACAAATGAAACAAAAAACGTATTAAAAATATCCCGACACACAAGTTAATATCTTCATTTCTAATAATATTAAATCAACAAACATGCGTATTGCATAAAATTTCAATAGTCACATGAGATCTGTATATTTTACAACAAAAATCTCCGCATTACGACTATTTGTCATCTCCCCACAACACTTTATGGTAAATAAATAGATTAAATAATTTTTATATATTCATTTGATTGCCAATAGTTTATTGGCTACTGTTATTATTATATATCCAACCTTTACAAGAAAGGCCACATTGCATCACAATAAAGGCTGTTTTACGTGATAAAAAGGTCTTTATGAGCAAGCAAAAAAGTATATTTCATATCATGAAACAGCTTCTTTTGGAAATACAAAAATACCATATTATAAAAAACAAGTAATCATATTAGGTTAACTTTATGATCTCTGTTAATCCTTATTTTTTATAAAATTACGTTGATATTTTATTCGTCTTTGAAATGAATAAATATACAATGAAGTCATAATGGCTAAATCGAGATGATTAAATCTGACATAGATAATCCTTTATAGTCTTGCATATCTAGTGAAATGTTATATTGGGAATATATAAATACAATAATCCTATTATTGCAATGAATGCTATAAACTGGTAAATATCTAATACTTATTTTTTCAAAAAAAACTAAATTATTTTTGAGATATCATGTAATTTTCATACTTTTGGCATAAACATATCAAAAATCAGAAAAGTGAAGACTCGTTTATTATCCATATTTTTATTTTTCATACCATCTGTCATTTCAGCCCAAAAAATAACATTAGGTTCATGTGTTACACGTGATAACGGATTATATAAAGGCGAGATGCAGTCCGGCAAGCCCAACGGTAAAGGAATAACCACATTCAAAAACGGAGATACGTACGAAGGAGAGTATGTAAAAGGTAAACGCCAAGGAAAAGGAATATATTCTTTCTCTGATGGTGAGAAATATGAAGGAGAATGGTTTCAGGATCAGCAGCATGGTTACGGAACCTACTATTTCATGAATAATAACAAATACGTAGGCCTATGGTTTCGCGATTATCAACAAGGATATGGTGTTATGTATTACTATAACGGCGACAAATATGAAGGAAACTGGCAAAAAGACAAACGTCAAGGTAAAGGTAAATACACTTTCGCCGGTGGAGCATATTATGAAGGCGAATGGAAGGATGACCAGAAAAACGGAAAAGGATTTTTCGATTGGGGTGATGGCACTACGTACGACGGAATGTGGATAAACAACCAACGTTCAGGCAAAGGAACCAACAGATATGCCGACGGTGATGTTTATATTGGAGAATGGCTTAATGACATACAAAATGGAAAAGGTATATACAAATTCCAAAATGGAGATGTGTATGAAGGAGATTACGTGCAGGGCGAAAGAACCGGAACCGGAATATTCAAATATGTAAATGGGGACAAATATACAGGAATGTTTAAAGAAGGTGATAAAGATGGCCAAGGCACATACGTATGGCAGAATGGCGATTCATATACCGGACAATGGCAAAACGACATGCAAAATGGCAAGGGGAAACTTGTAAAGAAAAATGGTGACATCTTTGAAGGAACATTCAAAAATGGAAAAGTTGACGGAGAAATAATAATCCATTATGCAGACGGCAGCCGTTTTAAGGGAATATACAAGAATGGTATGCGAAACGGTAATGCTATAGAGGAAAACAAGGATGGCATCCGTTTTGAGGGTTCGTATGTGGATGATCTTCGCGATGGAAAATTTATAGAAAAAGACCGTAATGGCAATATAATCAAACAAGGTTATTACGAATCTGGTTTAAGATATGAGGACTAACATTAAATAGTTAAATTTATCACCATGGCAGCAAAAACTAAAAAAACAACAGGTTCTGCAAACAATAAACAGCTTGCACTAATAAAAAATGATCCTTATTTGAAGGATTATGAGAATGCCATTCGTGGAAGACACGAACATGCTCTATGGAAACTTTCAGCATTGACCAACAATGGGAAGCAGACATTAACGGATTTCGCAAATGGACATAAATATTATGGACTACATAAACTATCACGGGGGTGGGTCTTCCGTGAGTGGGCTCCTAATGCCACAAAATTATATCTTGTAGGTGACTTCAACAATTGGCAGGAAACGGAAAGATATGAGGCAAAACGTCTTGATGCTTACGGAAACTGGGAGTTGAAGCTGAGTGAGAAAGCTATAAAGCATGGAGACCTCTACAAGATGCATGTATATTGGAATGGTGGTTGTGGCGAACGAATCCCTGCATGGTGTCAGAGAGTCGTACAGGATAATAATACTAAAATCTTTTCCGCTCAAGTATGGAATCCTGAGGAACCATATAAATGGAAAAAAACGAAATTCAAACCGAATACGTCTCCTTTATTGATCTACGAATGCCATATCGGCATGTCGCAGGATGCTGAAAAAGTTGGAACATACAACGAATTCAGAGTCAATGTCCTGCCTCGCATCATAAAAGACGGATATAACTGTATCCAAATCATGGCCATACAGGAACATCCTTATTATGGATCATTCGGATATCACGTCAGTAGCTTCTTTGCCGCATCAAGCCGTTTTGGAACACCAGAAGAGTTGAAAATGCTAATAGACACAGCCCACCAGAACGGAATTGCTGTAATTATGGATATAGTACACAGCCATGCAGTAAAGAACGAATGTGAAGGACTAGGTAATCTAGCCGGTGATCCTAATCAATATTTTTATCCCGGCGATCGGCATGAACATCCGGCATGGGACAGTCTTTGCTTTGACTATGGAAAGGACGAAGTTATTCACTTCCTGTTATCAAACTGCAAATATTGGCTTGAAGAGTTTCATTTTGACGGATTTAGATTTGATGGTGTAACTTCAATGCTTTATTATAGTCATGGATTAGGAGAAGCATTTTGCGGATATGGGGATTATTTCAATGGACATGAGGACGATAATGCAATATGCTATCTTACATTGGCTAATATTCTCATACATCAGGTTAATCCGAATGCCATTACAATAGCAGAAGAAGTCAGTGGTATGCCAGGGCTTGCTGCAAAATTCACCGATGGTGGTTACGGTTTTGATTATCGCATGGCAATGAACATACCAGATTATTGGATAAAAACAATAAAGGAATTGCCAGATGAGGCATGGAAGCCTAGTTCCATATTCTGGGAGACAACCAACAGACGTCGTGATGAAAAAACGATCAGTTACTGTGAAAGCCATGACCAAGCCTTAGTTGGAGATAAAACTATAATATTTCGTCTGATAGATGCCGACATGTATTGGCATTTTAAAAAAGGTGATGAAACTGGAACTGTAAATCGTGGAATAGCCTTACATAAGATGATACGCCTTGTTACGGCTTCAACCATAAATGGTGGTTATTTGAATTTCATGGGTAATGAGTTCGGACACCCAGAATGGATTGATTTTCCACGTGAAGGAAATGGATGGAGCTACAGATACGCACGAAGGCAATGGAATCTGGTAGATAATAATGAGCTTGACTATCATTACCTTGGAGATTTTGATCGTCAGATGATAAAAGTGCTGAAAAGTATAAAGAGTATACAGAAGACCCCAGTTACAGAGATTTGGCATAACGATGGTGACCAGATTTTAGCATATATGCGAGGAGATTTGATTTTTGTATTTAACTTCAATCCTACACGTTCATTTACAGATTATGGATTCCTTGTGCCCACAGGTTCTTACGATGTCGTATTGAATACAGACTCTAAGGAATTTGGAGGAAATGGTCTTGCCGATGATACAATTTCTCATCTGACTAACTATGATGAAGCATACGTAAACGAACGCAAAGAATGGCTGAAACTATACATTCCTGCGCGCTCGGCTGTTGTACTAAAGAAGAATTGACAAAATATGGATAAGAGGTACTCTCTGACATATATATTATGTAATATCGTATTTGTATTGTTTTGTTTCTGTTATCTGTATTTTTACCAGTCAGATATCCTATCACTAATGCAATATACGTATTCAAATGGCCATACACACTACAACCATTTATGGGGAGCTATTTTAATAGCTCTCCTTATTTTATCAATTAACTTTATTATTTCCAGAATATGGAAACAACATTTAATATTTCCAGCATGGACATTCTTTCCCTCTGCAATACTTTTAACTTTCATTACAGGATGGCAACAGACTGAAGAACTTAACATATCATTTAGTTTCATAGCAATTATATCCATAGTTGTAATAGCTCTTTATATCTTGTTTTCAAGATTAATCCTAAAAACGGATAAGACAAATAATCAGATTATACAGAATCATTCATTCATAAAGATTTTATGGATAAATCTATTAGGTATTACCGTGTTGTTATTGTATATCTGTACATTTAGCAATAATAATAAAATTGTTCATGCAAGAGCACATATGTTACAGTGTATTTACGAAAAAAAGTATAATGATGCGCTTTCTTCTGTTCGTAAGTTGAATATAACAGACACACACCTCACTGCACTTACCATATATACATTATCAAAACAGAATGTTTTAGCAGAAAAATTATTTGAATATCCTTTAAAAGGAGGATCTGCGGCATTATTGCCGGACTATATAATAATAAAAAAAATAAATCTTAATGAAATATATCATCATTTAGGTTTAGATGTTCCACATAATCATATTTCTAATAATATAGAATATATTAAACACAATTGTCGAATAAATAAACAAATTGCAGATTATATTTTATGCGGCTATCTTATGGACAAGAATTTGGATGCTTTTGTTAAGGATATAACAAGATACTATGATATCAATGACTTATTACCCAAACACTATCGTGAAGCACTTACATTATATGTTCATTCACACACAGACCCTAAAGTAATATTTAAAAACAGTATTATGGATGCTGATTTTCAAGATTACCAGAAAATGGAACGCGAAATTCTCGATAATACAGAACGGAAAAATAAACTCTGCGAAACTTATGGAAATACATATTGGTATTATTACCAATATGCTATTTCCTAACAGCCTCCAATGCTTTTGTCCAATCTGTATCCAATGAGAATTGTGTTATATATTTATCATTATCAACATAAGCATATACAAGTTCTTTATCCGTATCATTAAACAATGTATTTTGTATGGTAGCATTCTTGAATTTTGCCATAATAATATCACGGTCTTTCTTTTTCTTTTCATTGCCTAGGCGCTTTAGATATAAATTTACAAAATCTATCATAGCATTAGCTTGAACACCTAATTCATACTCTGTAAAAGTATCCTCGGTTGCAGCCTTTCCCATTAGATAATACAATGCATCGTTTTTGAAACATGCTATTTTTCTTGTTTCAAGATCTTTTGTCACATCATTCATCAATGCCTCAGCATTGGCTTTTAGTTTTTTTACTTCATTAAATATATCCTGTGATGATACATTCAATGTCATAAAACACGCGAATACAAGTAATAATAATTTTTTCATAATAGATAATTATTGTATTTAAATACTTAATTGTTTTTTTGCTTTTATTATCTCAAATTCTCTATCAATACATTTGGGCAACTCATCTTTGTAATGAGTTACAATTATTAATGTTTTATTTTTACGCTTACAAAATGTATCTATAATACTATTTACGAGTGTTTTATTATGATGGTCCAACCCATGTAGAGGTTCGTCCAATATTATAAGGTCTGGATCTTTTACAAAAGCGCGTGCTAACAGTACCAAGCGCTGTTCTCCGCTTGAAAGATTTAAGAATGTACGTTCTGCCAGCGATTCTATGCCAAACATATTCATCCAAAAATGACAAGCGTTGGAACTCTCTTCTGACATTCGTATATTTTGTCCATTAGAGTTACTAAAACCACTATGAACAATATCTACTGCCGGTATATTATGTTTAAATGCTCTATGCATCTCAGGTGAAACATATCCTATATGTTTTTTTATCTCCCAGATACTTTCTCCAGTGCCTCTTTGTTTATCAAATAATGTGACATCACAAGCATAACTTTGAGGATTGTCTGCACAAACTATACTCAATAATGTTGATTTACCACTTCCATTTCTTCCTGTAACAGCCCAATGTTCACCATTTTTTACACACCAATTTATTTTATTTAAAATTATATTTTGTCCGTAGTTAATTGAAACATCGTGCATACGTATTGCATACTCATAAGAATGAGAGTTTCCATTATCACTATATGGTAAACAAAGAATCTTCTGCATTTTGGATTTTTCCAAAGGAATTTCTTCCGATCTTTCTTTACGATGAGTTCTTATATAATCATTTACTGTTTGTTTATTTTTTACATTCATATCACAAACCTCAACAACATGTGTCACAAATTTTGGAATCTCCTTTTCATCATTGAGAACTAATATTAGTTGTACTGTCTGAACTTTACATAGTGTCTCCAAAAGCGCTTTTAACATCTCACGTGTTTGTGAATCTAAACCTATAAACGGATTATCTATAATAAGAACACGCGGTTGGGTAAATATTGATAATGCTAAAATCAGCCTACGAAGTTCACCGCTTGATAATGAAATGATTCTCTTCTCTATGATTGTGTCAATGGATAACATATCATATAATTTTCTATATGTATCATCACTCACAAGCTTTTTCTCAAAGTTTCCCAACTCCGTTTTCAACTTATCCGCTACTGTAACTGATGAATTCCCGATTTCGCCTTGATTCCATCGTTGTTGCATATAATAGTTGCGGTCTGTATCTGTACCGTACGAATCTTTGAATCTTATATATTTGATATTGTCAGATGCATACTCTTTTTTACTTGGTGAAAAATCATATTGCAAGCTATTATCAGATAAAAGAGGATGTCTTCCTGTAAGAATATCTATAAACATAGATTTACCACTGGCGTTATTTCCAACAATAGCCAGTTGCTCTCCATAAAGTAATTCAAAATTCACCGGAGTTTTCATACGCCATTCCGGTTTTCGGGTCACACCTTCTCTTATTTCTATGATTTTTTGCATATACGCTCCTGATTTTTTTTCACGAAATCTTTCCAACTTTTGTAGTGAACATCTGTTACAACATTACCTTTCTGCATGAAATGACAATATGCAACTCCTAAAGCATCTGTTGCATCCATGAAATGTGGCATCTGCTCATCTGTAATTTTTAATAGACGTTTCAGCATATCTGCAACTTGTTCTTTTGACGCTTGCCCTTGACCGGTTATAGCCATCTTTATTTTCAGTGGAGCATATTCATAAATAGGAAGTTTGTTATGTATTGCAGCTGCTATAGCTACTCCTTGAGAGCGGCCTAATTTAAGCATGGATTGTACATTCTTACCAAAAAAAGGAGCTTCAATAGCCATCTCATCTGGAAAATATTTACATATTACATCCGTCACTTGTTCAAATATGTAACCTAAACGCAAATACGGATCTTTCATTTTACGCATGTCCCAGGCTCCCATGTTTTCAAGTTTTGCTTTATTACCATTAACACGCAACAAGCCATATCCCATTATGTTAGTGCCGGGATCAATGCCTAATATAAGTTTTTCTTTCACCTTTTATCTTTCCATATAAGGATTGTGTGCCAACTCTTCACCTATTGTTGTTTTATCACCGTGACCAGGTAATATCACTGTTTCATCGGGTAATTGTGCAAGCATCCGGAGACTTTGTATTATCTGCATCATATTCCCTCCTGCAAAATCTGTTCGTCCTATAGAATGCCTAAATAAAGTGTCACCAGTAAACGCTATTTCCTCTTTTGCGCAATAAAATGTAACAGACCCTGGTGAATGACCGGGTGTTTCTATTACCATCATTTCGTGTTCTCCAAAACGGATAATTTCATTTCGTTTCAAAAAATGATCAGGAAGTGGCGACTTGTAATCAATACGTATCTGACATAATGCTTCTGCCTGTTTATCAATACTAGCAATAAGACTTTCATCTGCACAAGACACTTCTGGAGTTAGGCCAAATTCATCATATACTGTATTATTCCCCAAATTATGATCAAAGTGACCGTGGGTTGCAAGCAGATGCACAGGCTTCAATCCATTTCCTTTAATATATTCTATTATGGCTTTACGTTCCGGATCATAAAATGCGCCACAATCAATAATGACACATTCTTTAGTATCATCACTCACAACATAGCAGTTCTCCTGTAACATGTTGCATACAAAACATTCTGTCTTTATCATATTGGTACGTAAATTATATATTTATTCCTAAACCATTCATCACTAAATATTTTACCAATATCAGTCTTCTGAACAATGTGTCTGTAATTGTGAATTTCAGAATCTATATTTCCACCTTTTAGACATAGCACTCCATTAGGCAATGCATTTCTCTGTTTACCGGATATATTTTTCTTTACAATTTTCATCAAATCCGGTAATGGCATCACAGCACGACTGACAACAAAATCATACTTTCCTTTCTCTTCTTCTCCAGATATTTGGGCCGCCTCTACATTTCTTAATCCAAGAGAAACAGCCACTTCGTTCACAACTTTAATCTTTTTACCTGTTCTGTCTATCAACTTGAACTGACAATTTGGAAACATTATCGCAAGTGGAATACCTGGGAAACCACCTCCTGTTCCAAAGTCAAGAATGTTACTTCCATCAGAGAAATTTATCTCCTTAGCTATTGCTAAAGAATGTAGTACATGATGCGAATATATATTATCAATATCCTTACGGGATATTACATTTATTTTACTGTTCCACTCAGAATATAAAGGTTTCAATTTTTCCAAGCGTATACGCTGTTCGTCAGTAATATGTGGAAAATACTCAAGAATCTCATTCATAATGAAAAATGATTATTTAATGTCAGGCTTTTTCAAATCATTTAAATCCGAATTATTTATTTTAATCCTTATTTCACCTTCCTCATGCGGTGCTATTTCATCTTCGCAATATATAAAAGTTATGTTATCTCTTCCAATAATAAAATTATCCGGAATATATATATATCCATCTGCAAATATATATTTTTTCTTCAAGCCCTCAACATCATCAACGTCATACTTCTCAAATAATTTATTTAATATGATGTCTTTTAACATTTTCTCATAACCATGCATTAAAATATCATTTAACGTAATAAGTCGTCCATTCTCTGCATCAAAATTCCGGGCCAATGTCTGTTTCGTATCATATAATCCTCCCCCATAAGATGATATATTTGCAACATAAGTAATTATGTTTTCTTTCTCAGACAAGATACTAGTATTTAATGAGTATCTGTTGTTGTAAAGTTCTGGATGAGATTTGTCATTTTTATATATCTTTCTGTAAAAATCAACATAATCAGCAAGATACCGCACAACAAACGAATCCACAGACTCACGTATTCCATCTCCATTGGAATATTCCATATAATCAGGCAGCATTATTCCATTTCTCAGAAAAGCCGTGTTAAGTATATTCGCACCTTTACCTTTAACATACTTTACACTCAAATGAACTGAACATATTGGAGTATTTAATTCATCAGTAAGTTTTACAGATGAATCAGCCACAATACTATCGGTATTTATATCTCTCCTTTCAAGAGCATTTTCCTGATGACAGGAGAATAATAACGTCACAATAAAAGTTCCTGCTATTATTTTTTTCATACCTTATATCATATTACAATAGTTGACCTTAATACTAAAATTAGTATGAAACGTCCCAAACGACCGCTTCAAAAATTTATTTTATATTGAGATTACGTATAAAATCCGTGCTATAAGCACATAATTATATAACACAATATTTTGCAAAGATACGAATAATAAATCAAACCGGTGCTGACATTTTTATATTTAATTCATACCAAACATAGATCATTCATATAATGATATTTTTGTTTTGCCAGTTTGGCTATTTATTGTAATTTTGCATGCCAATTAAAAAATTCAGATATGTCAGAATATTTAAGTACAAACAAAAGGAAGATTACAGCTCCGACTTTTATTAAGATGAAGCAAGCTGGAGAAAAAATAGCGATGCTTACAGCTTATGATTACACTACAGCTGCAATAATAGATGAAGCCGGAGTTGATTGTATACTGATAGGTGATTCTGCATCGAACGTTATGGCAGGAAATGAAAATACAATACCAATCACAGTAGACCAGATGATTTATCATGCACGTGCGGTTGTCCGTGCTGCACAACGTGCACTAATCCTCTGCGACATGCCTTTCGGTAGTTATCAAATTTCAAGAGAAGATGGTGTACGCAATGCCATAAAAATAATGAAAGAAAGTGGGGTAGACGCAGTAAAACTTGAAGGAGGTATTGAAATCATCGAAACTGTAAAAGCTATTATTGATGCCGGAATTCCCGTATGTGGACATCTTGGTCTCACACCACAAAGTGTACATAAGTTCGGTGGTTATGGACTTCGGGCTAAAGAACAGGCGGAAGCAGAAAAGCTTATTGCTGATGCTGAAGCACTCGATAAAGCCGGATGTTTTGCAATTGTTCTTGAAAAAGTACCTGCTGAACTTGCTGCAAAAATAACCCAAAAGGTAAATTGTGCGACAATAGGTATTGGTGCAGGCAATGGTACAGACGGCCAAGTACTTGTTTATGCGGACATGCTCGGCATGAATAAAGGTTTCAAACCAAAATTTCTCCGTCAGTACGCCGATTTACACAGTATAATGACAGATGCTATCGGTAATTATGTCGGTGACGTGAAATCATCATCTTTCCCTAATGAATCCGAGAGCTACTGATTCAAAAAATGGACTCGCAGAACACACCTTTGCATAAGAACTTGTGGCATAGGGATTTTATTGCCCTAATTATTGCCGAACTAATGATTACAACGTCCGTATATATGCAGATTCCTCTGTTTCTGCAAAGATATATAGACACAACAAGGCTCATACACAAGGATTTAGGTATCGCTGTCGGCCTATTTGGAATTGGTCTATTTGCAATAGGACCTTTCACCAACTGGCTGATACAACATTACAGACGAAACAAAGTCTATATACTCTCTACCGTCGGAATGTTACTTGTTCTGCTCTTCATATCCATGCTTGATTATGAAAGCCGTACAACCGACTCTACATTTAATATATTACTTTACATATCGTGCTTTCTGTTTGGATGTTTTTACAGTTTGTCAAAAAGAACACTTACAGGTGTGCTTATGATAGACAAATGTGAATCTTATAATCGTACAGATGCAAACGTCGCAGCGTCTTGGATCTCGCGTTTTTCTTTATCTGCAGGACCGGCCATAGCAGTTGTTGCCATGACCATGACCAATAGTGTCGATACTGACATAATTGCAAACTCGTGCATAATATTTGCAATTATATTGGTATGTATGGTTCGATTCCCGTTCAAGACACCTGATGATAATGTAAATATTATCTCCACAGATAGATTCTTTTATTCACACGGAATAAAATATTTTCTTGCACTTGCCGTGATATATATTATCATCGGATTGATAATAAGCCTTGAACGTTCCGTAATGTTCTACGGTATGTTGCTAAGCGGCTTCGTCGTAGCGATGATTACCGGCCATTATTTTGTAAGAAGTACAAAGAAGATTTCCGTCATTATCGGATTAATTTTCATGGTTGTTACCTTTTTATCCATAGCTTTATATAAAAGCAATCCATATGCAGAATATATGGTACCTCTGTTTTTGGGATGTTCAACCGGATACATTGGTTCTTATATGTTACACAAATATATAAATGCCAGTATACATTGCGAACGCAGTACAGCTATAAGTTCATATTTCCTTGCCTGCGAAGGTGGGCTGGCTAGTGGAATATGTATAAGTTATATGTTTTTCGACAATCCATATATAACTCAGATGCATGATCTTCTACAATCGCTCTAATATACCACAACACGAAGCAATAAAAACAACTGATAAATATTAACCAAACAACATCAGATATGATTATAGATTTTAATGAAATTGAGAAGAATCTCCTTGATGGATTCAAAGGGGGCAAAGGGGAACTGGTAATGCAAAGCCATACTGACAGCAATTGCAAAATCATGCATCACACACTTAAAGCTGGTGCTTCCATAGGTATGCATTGCCACAATGATAGTTGTGAAATTATTTATATGATTAAAGGTACAGCCAAAGCTACTTATGATGGTAATATAGAGATTGTAAACGAAGGAAAAGTACACTATTGTCCTAAAGGACATACTCATTGCCTTGAGAATACAAATAACTTTGATATAGAATATCTAGCTATCGTTCCACAATTCTAGAAATTCATTAATTATAATATATCCCCGGTTGCATAAAATATTTATATTTACCATGCAACCGGATATTATTCTCCATCCAATCCATATTTACATAATAGTACATGTTCAAAGAAGAGGTTTGGTTGAATAAAAATATGCGATTCCATCGGAAAATAATCCATTAGAGTCCACATACAACAAAAAAATTATATGATTTCATCGCAAACAATTCTTTTACAAATGTTAAGCTAAAATTACGTCCATATCAACTTGATAACTTTTCTTATTTTAGAAAAACACAAGCTATAAAAGACGAAGTTTTGATCTACAGATTATACATATCATACCAGTTCATCTAACTTTACTTGGCTCTGTAGAAATTCCGTTGGAATAGTTTCAAAAAAAGTGATATAAATCGCGTATCACCGTAGTTGTTTTCAGTATAAGCGAAGATATCGGGCAGTTACAAATTTTCAGTGTAATGCGATTTTTCCATCTGAGTTTTCTGTTATACCCCAAAAATTAAGCGAGAATTTGCAATCTGACTTTCCTTTGGATGAAATGCGCGAGAAATAATGACATCACACAAGAAGTTGTATATCAACAACTTATATTTAGAGGTGATTTTCCAATTACACGAAATACACCGTTTGGGCAAGTGATATTGCCCGTTTCAGAGGCTAAAACGTACAATATCACACTATGATACGGGCGTAATCAGACCCTAAAACGGGCAGAAACGGAATGTGATATGGATTATCGGGGATTGCACAACAAGGTATGCTATAAGACTATAAAGACTGAACGGGCTTTTCTAATGATGTACTAAACATTTCATTATATCTATTTTGCAATTTTATTTTGTCAAAGTAAAGTCAAGAAAATCTGTAAGTAAGGCGTCTGAGTTCTCTTGAGAAAGGCAGACATGACAGCCAAGATGACACTCCGAAAACATGCATCTTTCTTGCGCTTTGGATTTATAGGTTGATACAACGTGGATTTATTATCACGCGTAGGATGTGCAGCTGCTGTTCATACAGTTCACTTTGTCCGGACGTTTTCTTCATTCCATTGAACTTCATATATAAAACCTATCCTCACTTAATTTCTACAGCTCCTCATTGCGTATATCAAGAACCTCCATTTCATGCTGTTTATAAAACTTTACGGTACCATGAAACAGACCAAACAACCTCATTTATAGCCCATTTCATCGTATATAAGAAAGACTTGTTACACAACGAATCATCTGATTTACATCATCTTAAACAAAAAAACATTAAAGTGATATTTTGATTAAATATTATATATAATAGTGCTGCATCTAAAACTGATAATTAACGAATATATAAGCCTTATAGGCAGATACATTATATATGTTTTTCATCGGCACTATTATGCCGATGAAATTTTTATATTTATTGTATCAGGCAAGTTCCGACAACTCTAACCATCTCATACTTTTTTCGTCAAGTTCGTCTTTTAACACCGGAAGACGCTTACTCTTTTCTGTAAGTTCATCTATAGAAAGATTTCCACTGCACAGCGCTTCTTCTATGTTTTTCTGCTCATCCTCTAATGCAGCAATATCTTTCTCCAATTGTTCAAACTCACATTTTTCTTTGTAAGTTTTTTTTCTGAGTCCCGTATTATTCGGAACTCTTCTTTCCTTTTTCTCTGAGGATTGACTCTTAGACTTCTCTTCTTTAGGTCTCAGAGAGTTCCATTCACGATATTGCGTATAATTTCCGGGGAAATCTTTTATCACTCCATTGCCCTGAAAAACAAGAAGATGATCTACTATCTTATCCATGAAGTACCTGTCATGACTAACTATAATGACACATCCTGGGAAGTCTTGCAAATATTCCTCAAGTACTTGCAGTGTTGGAATATCCAAATCATTTGTAGGTTCATCAAGTACCAGAAAATTGGGATTGTGCATTAGTACAGTACACAAATAGAGTTTGCGGCGTTCCCCGCCACTCAATTTGTACACGTAGTCATATTGTTGCTCGGGAGTAAAAAGAAAATGTTGCAACAACTGTGATGCTGTTATATGTTTGCCTCCTCCATAGTCGATATAATCGGCTATTTCTGAGATGACGTCAATTACCCTCTGATCCTCATTGAATTTAAGTCCATCCTGCGAGAAATATCCGAATCGTACAGTGTCACCAATATCAAACTTTCCACTGTCTGGTTGTATTATACCTAAAAGCAGTTTTATAAATGTCGATTTTCCACTACCATTGTTACCAATGATACCCATCTTTTCAAAACGACTGAAGTTATAGTAAAAGTCCTTAAGTATAACTTTTTCGTCTGACCAAGCTTTTGACACATATTGGCATTCAAATATTTTGGAACCGATATAAACATTTCGCGACTTCAGACGCATCTGTCTTTCCTCAATACGTTGCTTTGCTTTTGCCTCAAGTTCATAGAAGGCATCTTCCCTGAAACGTGCCTTATGACCTCGTGCTTGTGGCATCCGGCGCATCCATTCAAGTTCACGCCGATAAAGATTGTTCGCCCTTGCTATTTCAGCCATGGCTGTATCGATACGCTCCTGACGTTTTTCTATATAATATTCGTAATTACCACGATAGGTATAAATGGTTTTGTTATCTAATTCTAATATTATATTACAGACCTTGTCAAGAAAATAACGGTCATGAGTAACCATAAACAAAGTCTTATTGCCTCGTGAAAGATAACCTTCAAGCCACACAATCATTTCAAGATCAAGATGGTTGGTCGGCTCGTCAAGTATAAGTAAGTCCGGCTCAGTAATCAGAACGTTAGCCAATGCAATACGTTTTTGCTGGCCACCGCTTAGTTCACCCATCGGCTGATTGAGATCTTTTATTTTCAGCTGAGTAAGTATCTGTTTGGCACGCAACACCTTCTCTGCTTCACCGTGATGATTAAAGCAAGCATCGAGTACAGATTCTTTAGGATCAAAAAACGGATTCTGTTCCAGTATTCCTACCTTAAGATCACGTTTGAATATGATATTTCCAGAATCATAACCTTCTTTTCCTGAAAGTATCGATAACAAAGTACTTTTACCCGTACCATTTTTCGCTATCAATCCAACGTGCTGCCCTTCTGAAATAGAAAATGAGATATTCTCAAAAAGAACATGTGCACCAAATGATTTGGAAAGATTTTGCACATCTATATATGGAACCATTTTACACTTTAAATTATACTTTGGAAGAATCTTCCGTTAGAGACTTGTTTATACCTTCAATATAATTAAGTATTTCATCACGTCCAATTCTTTTTTCTGAACTTGTAATGAAATAAGGTGGAAGTTCTTCCCAACTATCTTTGAGCTTGTTCATCCAAGCCTCGGCACTTTGTTTGGCTTTTGATGGTGTCAGTTTATCGGCTTTTGTAAAAACAACAGCAAAAGGCACACTACTTTGCCCCAGCCAGTTTATAAAATCCACATCAATTGCCATTGGTGCATGACGAATGTCTACAAGTACAAAAGTATTGACAAGCTGTTCACGTTGTAGAATGTACGAAGATATCATGTTCTGAAGTTTCTGTTGTACGGTCTTAGAACGTTTAGCAAATCCATACCCTGGCAGATCCACAAGATACCATTCTTTGTTTATTATGAAATGATTTATTAATAACGTCTTTCCCGGTGTAGAGGATGTCTTTGCAAGCCCTTTATGATTACATAACATATTTATCAAACTTGACTTACCGACATTTGATCTGCCAATAAAAGCATACTCGGCTTTTACGTCTTTTGGACATTGATTTACACTCGGCGCAGAGATTACAAATTCAGAACTTTTTATTTCCATTTATTTTTGTCAATATTATTGTTGTAACTGCAAATAAGAAAATATGCGTTATACGATATTAGCATATGAACAAGCTTCTGCATTTATATACATTTTGTTGAATAGAGATTTATTTACAAAAGCTGTGGCTGTAGTCTAAAACGCATAGCAAAGATAGCCAATTATTTTATAAATCTTTACTATTTCTTTCTTTTAATAATTTATCTCTTAATTGCAACTTTATTTTCTTCTCAATTTCCAATGGAGTATTACTACCGGAACTAAGTACCTTTATCCATACGCATAATACAAAACAAATAATAACGACAACTGCTCCAGCAAACCATTTCAGAAGTTCCTGCTCAATAAATTTACAATAGTCCATAAAAACTATACCAGCAACAACCGGAATGGCATAAAGCAAATAATCTGCTCCAGACATAGATTTGTAGCTATCTCTTGCTTTAATGTATTCACTGTTGGAATTCAGGATTTTCTCACGGTTCTCTTCCCAATATTTCTCAAAATCCAAACTGTCCATATATCATCAAACTATCATTAAGTCACTCATTATCAAATCGCTTATATATATTCCTTCACGCGTAAGTTTTAAGTGATTATTTATTATTTCAACATTCTTTTCTTCTATATGTTTTGCTGATTGTTGCACAATATATTTGGCATATTTACTGTCTAATAATGTCAAATCTATGCCTTCAGCCGTACGCAAAACGGTTGTGACAATGTCATTATAATGTGTATCTTCATCAATATCTTCAAATGTAAAAGGTACTGTACCTTGTCTTATAGATTCAATATATTTATCAATATCAGAAACATTCCATTGCCTTGTTTGTTTGTTGTATGAATGTGCAGCAGCCCCTATTCCGATGTAAGGAACATCATGCCAATAAGAACTATTATGCAGTGCACGATATCCTTTCTGGGCAAAATTGCTTATTTCGTAATGTTCGTATCCAGCATTATACATCATATCCATAAGTTTATTATACATGCTTAAACTTAAGTTTTCATCAATTTCCCTTATTTTATTCTCCTGCAGCATTTTATAAAGTAAAGTACCTTCCTCATACATAAGACTGTATGCAGAAATGTGTTGCACACCTAGCTTTATTGCATGCGTGATATCTTTGATCCATGTATCCATAGTTTGATTCGGAAATCCAAACATAAGATCAATACTAATATTCAATATTCCATGTTTACGCAGTATATCTACAGCATTATCTACCTGACATGATTTATGCCGTCGATTTAAAAATCTTAACAGATTGTCATCAAATGTCTGAGCTCCCATACTGACCCGATTTACATGCAACATGGAAAATAAGGCAGCGAGTTCATTAGTTACATCGTCGGGGTTCACTTCTACAGTAACCTCATCTTCTGAACACTCAAAATTTTCGTGTATGGCATCGAATATTCTTTCAAAGTTTAAACTTGATAATTGCGATGGTGTGCCACCACCTATATATATAGTACGAACGATGTTGTCTGCACTATTTACAGACCCGAGGGATGACAAGTAATTCTTACGCAGAAATATTTCTTGGCAAATACTATCTACATATTCGTTCTGCATATTTAATCTCGTCGTACTATAAAAGCCACAATATGAACAACGCTTCGCGCAGAAAGGGATATGTATATACAGTCCGGCCATCTTAAATCAGAATGAATATGTTCAATTCAAACATAAATTCAATGCAAAAATACTAATATGTTTTAAAACGCTGATATTTTTCAAGGATTTTCTTTTGTAGTTGTTACAAATTTATTTAACTTAGTCGGCCGTAAAGGTTTTATCCTTTATTACCTTAGACAAAAATATTAACACTTTAAATCTTTTGATATGAGAGTATATCAAACTAACGAAATCAAAAACATTGCATTACTTGGCAGTGCGGGTTCCGGCAAGACAACTCTTGCCGAGTCTATGCTTTATGGAAGCGGAATTATCAAACGCCGCGGTACTATTGAAGCAAAAAATACAGTAAGTGATTATTTCCCTGTTGAACAAGAATACGGTTATTCGGTTTTCCCGACCGTTTTTCATGTAGAATGGAATAACAAAAAACTTAATATAATTGATTGCCCTGGATCTGATGATTTTATTGGAGGCGCAATTACAGCACTTAACGTTACTGATCAGGCCGTGATTCTCATAAACGGTCAATATGGACCGGAAGTTGGAACACAAAATAACTTCAGATATACAGAAAAACTGAAAAAACCGGTTATCTTCCTAATCAACCAGCTTGATTCCGACAAATGTGATTTTGACAATATTATGTCGAACATGAAAAGTATATACGGTTCTAAGTGTGTACAGATACAATATCCTATAAGTACAGGAAATGAGTTCAATGCACTTATTGACGTATTGTTAATGAAAAAATATTCATGGAATCCTGACGGAGGAATGCCTATCATCGAAGATATTCCAGAAGAAGAAAAAGAAAAGGCGATGGAACTACATAAAATTCTCGTTGAAGCCGCTGCTGAAAATGACGAGAGTCTTATGGAGAAATTCTTTGAAGAAGAAACATTGACAGAGGATGAAATGAGAGAAGGCATACGCAAAGGCCTCGTAACACGTTCTATATTCCCCGTTTTCTGCGTATGCGCAGGCAAAGACATGGGAGTAAGACGTTTGATGGAATTCCTAGGAAATGTAGTTCCTTTTGTTAGTGAAATGCCTAAACTCCATAACACCCGCGGTGAAGAAATCACTCCTGATACTAATGGTCCAGAATCAATATATTTCTTTAAAACTGGTGTTGAACCGCATATAGGTGATGTGAGCTATTTTAAGGTGATGAGCGGTTGTGTTAAACCTGGAGATGATCTTACTAACTCAGATCGCGGCTCAAAAGAAAGAATTGGACAGATTTACGCATGTGCTGGCGCAAACCGAATTCCTGTAGAACAACTTAATGCCGGTGATATAGGCTGTACTGTGAAATTAAAAGACGTGAAAACAGGAAACACTCTTAATGGAAAAGATTGCGAATGGAAATTTGACTTTATCAGTTATCCCAATTCCAAGTATTCACGTGCAATAAAAGCTGTTAATTCGGCAGATACCGAGAAACTGATGGCGGCAATGTTAAGAATGCGTCAAGAAGATCCAACATGGGTGATAGAACAAAGCAAGGAACTAAGACAAACAATTGTCCATGGGCAAGGAGAATTCCATTTACGCACACTGAAATGGCGTTTGGAGAATAATGAAAAAATTTCAGTAAAATTTGAAGAGCCCAAAATTCCTTATAGAGAAACCATAACTAAAACAGCCCGTGCCGATTATAGACATAAAAAACAATCTGGAGGAGCTGGACAATTTGGTGAAGTACACTTAATCGTTGAACCATATGCAGAAGGAATGCCAGATCCTGTTTCATATAAGATAAATGGCCAGGAACTTAAAATAAATATAAAAGGCCGTGAAGAAATTGATCTTGAATGGGGCGGAAAACTTGTTTTCATCAATTCTGTTGTTGGAGGAGCAATAGACTCACGATTCATGCCTGCGATTCTTAAGGGCATAATGGAAAGAATGGAACACGGACCGCTTACAGGAAGTTATGCACGCGACGTAAGAGTTATAGTGTATGACGGAAAGATGCACCCTGTTGATTCAAACGAGTTATCATTCATGCTGGCTGCGCGTAATGCATTCTCACTTGCGTTTAAGGATGCCGGTCCTAAGATTTTGGAGCCGATTTATGACTTGGAAGTATATGTGCCATCAGATTACATGGGTGATGTTATGAGTGATTTGCAGAGTCGCAGAGCTCTTATAATGGGCATGGATAGTGAAGCTGGTTATCAGAAACTTCAAGCTAAAATTCCATTGAAAGAACTCAGCAGTTATTCAATATCACTAAGCAGTATAACCGGCGGCCGTGCATCTTTCAATACAAAGTTTGCTAGTTATGAGCTTGTTCCAAATGAGATGCAGCAGACTTTGATTGCAGAACATGAAAAAGAATTGGATGCAGAAAATGAATAATCTGTGTACGCTATCTTCAATAAGATAGATAAATACACATGACTTAATTCATTGTAATTATCCACAAAAACTAAAATAAATCCAAGAATACATTTAATAGTATTCTTGGATTTATTATTTAAACAACATTATTCTGATTTAAATCACTATAACACATTTACAAAAATAAAGAGTCACAGGAGAGTATCCTTTGACTCTTTACAATTATTTTTATCCTAAACTTCATGCGATTTCACATGATTACAAATGCTTAATAAGCAGAAGTATACAAATATATTTAATAAATATTATTCGCTCTGTTTATTTGAACTCCAATGACCATGTAAATTGCAATATTCACGTGCATAAACATTCTTACAATCCGTATAAAAAACAGCTTCTGGTTTATCACCAGGATTTAGATGTACACGCTGGATTTTGTTTTCCTCAACCAGTTCAATCCATTCTATATAATGGTTATCCAACATAGGATGTTCTATACTACCGACTTTAACCTTGTAGCCACCTTCTATGCTTTCTATAATAGGGACATGTTTCTCTTTTGCCGCATCAACTGTATTCTCTGTCAATAAATTCATTGGCTGCCCACAACATGACAGTGTGCCTGCTGCCATATGCATAATCTCTACAATGTTACCACAAATAGCACAACGGTAAACTTCTTTAAGCTTTGTCATATCCAATAAGTTTTTAGTTAAAACGTTTTATGTAAAACATTGATGTTTAATTTAATGTTACAAATAAAGTAAAAATATTTGATATATATAGCTTTTTCATAAATTATTGTGAATAATCTAGTTGTTTTCAACAAAAAAATAAATTGTCTATGGATAATCTAAAACATATCTCCAACCTATTACACAGTCTATACTTGCATATTTTCAACTATTTATCATTACGTAGGTTAATTATGTTAAAATTGACACAATAAATTAACTTTACATTGTTAACAATTTAAGGATTAATATATCTTTGTGGATATGAAAAAAAGTACGATTTGGATAATTGCAATCATAATGGGCTTTTCTTTTCTTGCACTGCTATATATGCAACTGAATTACATCCAGGAGATGGTAGACATGAAGAAAGAACAGTTTGACGAGTCCGTCAATAGAGCCCTGTATCAGGCTTCAAGAAATCTGGAGCTCAATGAAACTTTAAGGTATCTTGAGAAAGATGTAAATGAGACCGAACGCCGCGCATTCAAACGTGACTCTATTGGAACACGTTCGCGTCGTCCTGACGGCACTATACAGCAATCACATCAATATTATGTAACAGGAAAAGATGGAACAATATATTCATCATTTGAATTAAAGACTATAACCGTAAAGCCATCACAAATGCCAAAAGGCATGATATTGAATAGTGACAAGAGTACACTTTCTGAAGCTACAAAATCATTACAGGAAATAGTCAAAAACAGATATATATACCAAAAAGCCTTATTGGACGAGGTTGTATATTCAATTTTGTATTCGGCGTCAGAGAAACCTTTAAAAGAACGTATAAATTTCAAACTACTTGATCAGGACCTGAAAGCGGAATTGATGAACAACGGAATAAATATTCCATATCATTTCACAGTCTCAACACAAGATGGAAGAGAAGTATATCGTTGTCCTGATTTTACGGATGAAGGTGATGAATATACATATTCACAACTGTTGTTCAGAAACGACCCTCAAGCAAAAATGGGAGTAGTGAAAATACATTTTCCCGACATGGACTCATATATCTTCTCGTCAGTAAGATTCATGATTCCATCAATCGCATTCACAATGGTTCTGATAATCACGTTTATCTTCACTATTGTCATTGTGTTCCGTCAGAAGAGATATACGGAGATAAAGAACGACTTCATAAACAACATGACTCATGAATTGAAGACTCCGATCGCCAGCATATCACTTGCAGCACAGATGCTCAATGATGAGACGGTGACAAAGAGCCCAACAATGATGAAACACCTTGGAGGAGTAATAAATGACGAATCAAAACGTCTGAGATTCCTTGTTGAAAAGGTATTACAAATGTCGATGTTTGATAGAAAGAAAGCTGTATTTAAAAAGAAAAAACTCAATCTGAATGAGATGGTAGAAAATATCACACATTCATTCACGTTACGCGTTGAACACACTGGTGGAAAAATCTACACTGAAATTAAGGCAGACCGTCCTGCAATATACGTTGATGAGGTACACTTTCAGAATGTTATAAACAATCTGCTTGACAATGCAGTCAAATACCGCAAGCCGGATCAGCCAATAAATATATACATAAAGACGTGGAATGATGACGAACATCTATATCTTTCTATAAGAGATACAGGTTTGGGATTGAAGAAAGAAAATCTGAAGAAGATATTCGATAAATTCTATCGCGTCCACACTGGCAATGTACATGACGTAAAAGGATTTGGATTAGGTCTTGCTTATGTGAAAAAGATTGTCATGTTACATAATGGTGACATATCTGTTGACAGCGATTTCGGAAAAGGAACAAAATTTACAATTAAATTACCAATTATAAAAAGCTAAAGGATTATGGACGAAAAACTTAAAATTTTATTATGCGAAGATGATGAGAACTTAGGTATGCTTCTTCGTGAGTATCTGCAGGCAAAAGGATATATGGCCGAGTTATGTCCTGATGGCGAAGTTGGATATAAGGCATTCATGAAAACAAAATTTGATATTTGTGTCCTTGATGTGATGATGCCCAAAAAGGATGGCTTCACTCTCGCACAGGAAATACGTCAGGCTAACGCAGAAATTCCAATTATCTTCCTTACCGCCAAAACATTGAAAGAAGACATTCTGGAAGGTTTCAAGATTGGTGCAGATGATTATATCACCAAACCATTCTCAATGGAAGAACTTGTATTCAGAATTGAGGCAATTCTGCGCCGTGTCCGTGGTAAGAAAAACAAAGAGAGCACTGTTTATCATATCGGACAGTTTACTTTTGACACACAGAAGCAGCTGTTGACAATAGGAGAGAAACAGACAAAACTGACCACCAAGGAAAATGAACTGTTGGCTCTGCTCTGTAGTCACGCCAACGAGATACTGCAGCGCGACTTTGCACTCAAGACAATATGGATTGACGACAACTATTTCAATGCGCGCTCAATGGATGTATACATTACCAAGCTTCGCAAACATCTGAAAGACGATGATCAGATAGAAATTATAAATATTCACGGAAAAGGATATAAACTTATCACGCCTGAGGAATAAGACGTTGAAATACAACCAGGAAGATAACAATAATGTTTATCTTCCTGGTTTTTTGATAATTGTTCATGTCGTCCTGAACCAGTTAATGAAATTACCGCTAAACAAATAATTGATCAGTAGAAATTCCGTGGGATTGGTTTTATTCATAAAGCATCACGAGAAGAGAAAAATTCCGGACAAAGGTGTTATGAACTGTAACAGAACGGTTGCTCACATAGTAATAAAATCACGTTGCTACAACCGAGAAATCCTCATCGCAAGAAGGATACATACTTCCCGTGATTTTTCCTACACCTCATATCTGTGTTTTTAAAGGAACCCCGGACGACGAACTTATGGATTTTCTTGACTTTATTTTGACAAAAGAAAATCGTAAAAGAGATGTATGGAAATGTTAAACCATGTGTTATAAAAGTTCTTTCGTCCCGTACCGTTTTTTCATATATTCTGTAGTGTCCGGCCGGAATAGTTCATATCGCGTTCTGATTTTGCCCGAATGAAGACCTGATTGCGCCCATATTAGGGTGTGATATTGTCTATTTGATGCCATAAAACGGGCCCTATCACGTGCTCAAATGGTGCTTTTCGGGTGATGGAAAAGTCACCTTAAATGTAAGTTGCTGGTATTCAGTTGTTTGTACATGACTCTTGTTTTTCGCTTATTTGCGTCCGAAAGAGAGTCCGTTCGCAAATCTTCGTTTATTTTTTTTTGGGGGGGGTAAAACTGAAAACTCAAATAGGAAAAGCGAAAAATACAGAAAATCCGTAACACACCAATTTAAAATTCAAACGAGGCTCTATATTCCACAATAATAATTTTATTGTTCATAAATATGCACTAAATCAGTGTATCAGAAAGCCTTACTCATGCGCCACAAAGATGATAATTATGTGATAATAACCTTATGATCTTTTGACAACAAAACAAAATAATGTAAAGTAAGGGGAGAGCACCTCGAATCATATATTATACATAAGTCATAAATATGCCTACATCCAAATCAAAAGAAGTGAATAAAATAAAAAGGATGAGATGCTTATTAAAAGCAATCTCATCCCATATATCTATTAAAACAATTTCTTACTGCATATTTTGTACATCAGAACGGCAGATCATCGGCATCGTCCTTTGTTTCAGTAAACTGGTTACCTGCAGGCGAAACTGGTGATTCGCCAAATGGTGAACTAGACATGGCAGAAACACCACTTGAGACATATGGTGCCTGAACTTGTGGTTGAACAGCCTGTGCTGCAGGTCTAACATCAAATGCTCTAATGCTATTAAACCATCTTCCATTATATTCATGTGCATCTATATCAAATGAAACTGAAACTTCCTGTCCTATCTGAATGTTAAATCGATCGAGTCTGTCGGCACCAAATACAGAAAAGACCATCTTGCGTGGATATGTATCATGTGTCTCTATTACAAAATCCTGCGCCTTCCACGGGCCTCTTGCAGACTCACCGCTTCTAGGTTCAAGCGCAGCAATAATTTTTCCTTGTAATTCCATTTTACTATTTACTTTATATACTATTTACAAAAATTTTATCCGTTTGCGAAATTAATAAAATAGTTCTAAAAGGGGGAAACTTTTTTATCTTTTTTTTGCTACGCACAAAGCTTTTTTGTATTTTTGTACCTAAGTTAAATTATAAAGAAGGAATATCAATGAGATTTACTTTATCAAGCAGCACCCTTAACAACAGGCTGCAAATTCTTGCACGAACCATAAACAATAAAAGTTCTATTACAATACTGGATTGTTTCCTTTTTGAGGTAAAAAACGGTATGCTTTCCATAACGGCAAGCGATAGCGAGAACATTATGCAGACAACCTTTCAGCTGGAAGAAAGCAACGAAGATGGCAGTTTCGCAGTACCAAGCCGTACTATTCTTGAAGCTGTAAAGGAGTTGCCTGATCAGCCATTGGTATTCGATGTAAACATCACCAATCTTACAGTTGAAATTACTTATCAGAACGGAAAATACAACTTCACCGCCCAAAATGCAAGCGAATATCCAACAATGCAGTCTGTACCCGAAGATGCGAATATAATAACCATAGACAGCAAACTTCTGTACAACAGCATATCAAGATCGTTGTTTGCAACCGCTCAGGATGAGTTACGCCCTGTCATGAATGGCATATATTTCGATCTCACTACAGACAATCTTACTGTTGTTGCCAGCGATGGCCATAAGCTCGTACGCAGTCAGATAACATCAGTAAACAACAATATACCCGCATCATTCATACTTCCGAAAAAACCCTCATCTCTCCTAAAAAACATTCTTGGTCATACAGAAGAGGAAATCGTGATTAAATTCCACGAAAAAAGCGCAGAAATAAAATATGCAGACGGATTCCTCATATGTCGTTTGATAGAAGGAAGATATCCTAATTACAACTCTGTAATTCCACAAAATAATCCAAACGAACTCACAATAGACCGAAAATCACTCATTGGTGCCTTAAGACGTGTACTGCCGTTTGCTAGCGAAAGCAGTCAACTCATCAGATTTCACATAGATAGCGGTAACCTTGAACTCACTTCTGAAGACATGGACTTCGCAACAAGTGCTAAAGAAAATGTGATATGCGATTATAACGGCCGTACAATGGATATTGGTTTCAAAGGGGGGTCATTATACGAGATTCTTACAAATCTTGACAGCGACGACATAATAATGCATCTTGCTGATCCTAGTAGAGCCGGAGTTATCGAACCTGCTAGCCAGCCAGAAAATGAAAATATATTGATGCTTATCATGCCAATGTTACTAAATGATTAATTCACAATGAAACTAAATATATCAAAGCCCTTGATTGTCTTCGACCTGGAGACAACGGGGCTTGATCTGGTAAATGATAGAATCATACAGATTTCATACATCAAAATATATCCAGACGGCAAAGAAGAACGTAATAATATTTATGTTAATCCGGGAAAAATAATACCACAAGATGTCACAACTCTGACAGGTATAAGTAACGATGACATAAAACACAGTCCGTCTTTCAAAGATATCGCTTCGCAGTTGAGCGAAAATTTCCGAAACTGCGATTTTGCAGGTTTCAATTCCAATCATTTTGATATACCGATGTTGGCAGAGGAGTTTCTCAGAGCCGGTATTGATTTTGATTTTTCACGTTGTCGCCTTATTGACGCACAAACAATATTCCATAAAATGGAACGTCGCAACCTTGCGGCAGCCTATAAATTCTATTGTGGAAGAAAGATGGAGGACGACTTTAATGCCCATCGAGCCGATCAGGACACAGAAGCTACTTATCGTATATTGATGGGTGAACTTGACAAATACAATCCGGAAACCCAAGAAGACCCGGAAAAACATCTTCCTAACAACATGGATGTACTTGCCGATTTTTCCAAACTCAATGACAATGTTGATTTTGCCGGTCGCATCGTATGGAAAGAACAAACCGACAAAAATGGTAATATCATCCGACAGGAAGTATTTAATTTTGGAAAATACAAAGGACAACCTGTTTCTGACGTCTTGAAAAGAGATCCTGGATATTTCAGTTGGATCTTAAACGGAGACTTTACATATAATACAAAACAGGTCCTTACAAGAATTCGTCTTAAAGATTTAAGTAAATAATTATATCATATATGCTGACTGGTAAGAAAATTGTATTAGGCATAACAGGTTCTATCGCTGCTTATAAAGCATGCTATATCATACGCGGACTCATAAAGCAAGGGGCTGAGGTTCAGGTAGTGATAACACCGGCAGGAAAGGAATTTATTACCCCTATAACATTGTCAGCACTTACACATAAACCTGTAATATCAGAGTTTTTTTCACAGCGTGATGGAACTTGGCATTCTCACGTAGATTTGGGATTATGGGCAGATGCAATGCTTATTGCACCATGCACAGCATCAACCATTGGTAAAATGGCTAATGGCATAGCTGATAACATGCTTATAACTACATATTTATCCATGAAAGCGCCGGTATTCATCGCTCCTGCTATGGATCTTGACATGTATGCCCATCCTGTGACACAGGAAAATCTGAAAAAATTAAGCAATATAGGGAACCATATAATAGCCCCCCAAAGCGGTTTTTTGGCAAGTGGACTTGAAGGCAAAGGGAGAATGGAGGAACCAGATGAAATTGTACGAAAATTGTCTGACTTTTTCGAAAATGATGCTTCAAGACTACAGCTTACGGGAAAGCGTGTTATGATAACAGCCGGCCCCACATACGAAAAAATTGATCCAGTACGTTTTATTGGCAATTATTCCAGTGGCAAAATGGGATTTGCAATTGCAGAAGAATGTCTACGTCGAGGAGCAGATGTAACACTTATTACCGGACCTGTCAGTCTTAAATGTTCTAAGAAAATCCATAGAATGGATATTGAAAGTTGTGAGGAAATGTACACTGCTGCTATAAAAACATTCCCTAATACAGATGTTGCTATTTTGGCTGCAGCTGTAGCAGATTTCAAGCCCGAGATGCAGGCAGACAGAAAAATAAAACATGAAAGAGGTAATATGGTATTACACCTTCAAACTACAACAGACATTGCAGCATCTTTAGGTAAACTTAAAACAAAAAACCAACACCTTATAGCTTTCGCTTTGGAAACAGACAACGAAGAACAAAACGCTAAGCATAAACTTAAAAGCAAAAATGCAGACTTCATCGTTCTCAACAGTATGAAGAATGAGGGTACGTGTTTCCAGTCAGACAATAATCAGATTACAATAATTGGAGAAGAAAGCAAAAAAACATATCCAAAGAAAAGCAAAGCAGAAACAGCGAAAGATATAGTTGATGAATTGGTTGAAGTGATGTATCACACTAAATAATCACAAATGATAAAAAAAACAATATTATTAATTTTCGCTATATTAATATTCACGAACGAGATACGAGCACAAGAATTACAAGCTCGCGTCACACTTAATTACAGCCAGATTCAAGGAACGGATGCTAGTGTTTTTGAAGACCTAAAACAAACACTCACACAGTTTATCAATGATAGACAATGGACAAATCTACAGTTTCAGAAAAACGAACGTATACCATGTAATTTCAATATAACAGTTACTAAATACGACAATTCTTCAAATCTGTTTACGTGCAAAGCAACAATACAGGCCAATCGGCCGGTATACAATTCTACATATACAAGCACAATATATAATAATACAGACAACGATTTCAATTTTAATTATGCTCAGTTTGACCAACTCCAATTCAATGAGGAAAATATTGACAATCAACTGACAGCACTCATTGCATACTATGCTTATCTCATAATAGGAATCAATCTTGATACATTTGCTCCAATGGGAGGAGAGGAGGTTTTGCAGCAATGCATGAACCTTGCAAACAACAGTCAGAATCTAAATTTTCCAGGATGGAAAGCATTTGATAATGATCGCAACCGTTTTGCAATAATCAATGATTATCTTGATGGTGGTATGAAGGCATTCAGACAATTACAATACGATTATTATAGAACAGGTCTTGACGAAATGGCCAACAATGTGGAAAGAGGTAGAACTAATATCACAACAGCCATAGAAAACGACTTGAAAAAATGCCATGAAGATAAACCAATGAGCATGCTTCCACAAATATGGACAGACTATAAACGTGATGAACTAGCCAACATATACAAAGGTAAAGGAACACAAAAAGAAAAAGAATCTGTATATAATATACTATTTTCTATCAATGCCAGTCAAAACAGTGCTTGGGAAAAAATAAAAGAATGAACAATGCTTAAACATTTATATATCAGCAATTTCACATTAATAGACGAACTTGACATAGCCTTTAATTCTGGTTTCTCCGTTATAACTGGTGAGACTGGAGCTGGTAAAAGTATTATTATAGGTGCAGTAAGCATGCTTTTGGGAAACAGAGCTGATGTGAAAATGATAAAAAATGGGAAGGATAAATGTATTGTTGAGGCCATATTCTCAATTTCTGATTACGATCATGATTTTATAGATCACTTCCTTAAAGACAATGATCTTGATAGCAATGGAGATGAATGTATTTTAAGAAGAGAAATAAATATAAATGGAAAGAACCGGGCATTCATAAATGATACACCTGTCATACTTTCATCTCTTAAAGAGTTGGGCGAACATCTAATGGATATCCATAGTCAGCATCAAAATCTGATGCTGAACAAAGAAGACTTTCAGTTAAATGTCATAGATATCTTTGCCCAAAATAAGAAAATTCTTACAGAATATCAAGACTTATTCAACACATATAAAAGTGAAGTCTGCAAACTAAATGAACTGCACAATACAATCATCAGAATTAAAGAAAATGAGGATTTTCTTCATTTCCAGAACAAAGAGCTATCTGAAGCAAATCTTGAAGATGGTGAACAAGAAATCCTTGAACAACAAAGCGAATTGCTCACACATGCGGAAGAAATCAAAAGTACACTATTCAATACAGATAATATCCTTTCAAATGATGAGCATAATGTTATCAGCGTACTGAAGAATACGGCTGAATCAATGAATAATATACAAACAGTATATCCAAATGCAGAAGTTTTCTCTGATCGATTAAACAATTGCATTATTGAACTGAAAGATATATCCCGAGAAATTATATCACAGATAGAAGACATTGATTATGATCCCAATAAATTGCAAGTGATAAATTCTCGACTTGATACAATATATACACTTGAAAACAAATACCATACCGATAATATTTCCGACCTAGTAAAAAAACATAAGGAAATAAAAGAACAATTGTCCCAAATAGATAATTTTGATGCTGAACTAGCTGCACAACAGCATAAAGTTGAGAAATTAGAGGAATCATGTATTAAAAAGGCAAATTTGCTGACAGAGTCAAGGCAAAAAGCAGCGCGCAAGATGGAAAAAGAGTTGGCGTCAAGACTAATTCCTCTCGGAATGCCGAATGCAAGATTTGAAATAGATATTACAAAACAACCGACGCTTACAGCAAAAGGAGGTGATAAGATAACCTATCTGTTCAGTTCTAACTCTGGAACTTTATTAAATCCTATTGCGCAAGTCGCCTCTGGAGGAGAAATTTCACGGGTTATGCTATCAATAAAAGCAATGATGAGTAAGGTCACTGGCCTTCCGACAATCATATTTGACGAAATCGATACTGGCGTAAGTGGTCGTGTAGCGGAACAAATGGCACATATAATGAAAGAAATGGGGGATGATAAACATCAAGTTATATGTATAACTCATTTACCACAGATTGCTGCAATCGGCACTACACACTATAAAGTGACAAAAACAGAGACGTCCAAAGGTACTAATAGTCTAATGAGACCTCTGTCTTCTGAAGAAAGAATAAAAGAAATTGCCCAAATGCTTAGTGGTACTGATATATCGAGTGCAGCAATAGAAAATGCAAAAACATTACTGAAATTAAATTAAAAAAATCAATAATAAAAATATGAAAAGATTATATTCTATACTAGCCATACTGATGGTGTTTTTTTCAATCAGTGAGGCGCAACCATCAGTAAAGAAATTAGGAAAATCTATATTTACTCTCACAACATTCGATAAAGACGGTATTATAAAATCGTCTGACACATACGGAGTTTTTGTGGGTTCTGATGGTGAGGCTATAAGTTTATGGACCCCATTCATTCATGCAGACAGCGCAATTGTTATGAACAGTAATGGGGAAATAATGGAAGTAGTATCTATTATTGGTGCTAATGAATTATACAATGTATGTAAATTCAAAGTAAAAGGTAAGACATCTTCTATTGAAATTTCAAAAGCTCCAAGTACGTCCGGCAACAAAATGTGGGTATTATATAACAAAGAAAATAAATTAACAGCCAATGAATGTGAAATAGAGAAGACGGAACCATTCATGGACAAATATACATACTATATACTTTCAATGGAAAATGCGCCGGAATACTCAGGTTGCCCTATTATCAATAAGTATGGAGAACTTACGGGACTATTCCAAAGATCAGGTTCTTCAAACAGCATAAATGCTATTGATGCAAACTTTGTTGACAGCATTAATACAAAAGGATTGTTCATTGGTAATTCCATGTATCATCAAACAGGTATAAGGTTGAATATGCCTAAAGATAAACAAGAAGCACTGATAATGTTGGTAATGGCTAAAGAGCAATGTGATTCAGCTCAATATGTAAAATATGTAGATGATTTTATTCAAAGTTTCCCGACTGAGGTTAATGGATATTCAACTCGAGCAATGAACCTTATAAATGCCGGACGATATGAAGAAGCTGACAATACAATGAAAACAGCTATTGAGAAAGCAGAAGACAAAGCTGATGCACATGCCGAATATTCATCTGTAATATATCAGAAGCTTATTTATAGCCCTGATACGACATACAAGGCATGGACTTTAGATAAAGCCCTGGACGAAATAAAGAAAGCTTACGAAATATCTCCCAAACCAGTATTCAAACATCGTGAAGCACAGATAGTTTATACACAAGGTAATTATCAGACTGCATATGAAATGTTTTTTAATCTTACAAAAGCAGATCTAAAACGCGAAGAACTTTTTTTTGAAGCCGCTCAATGTAAGATACAGCTCAATGCGCCTGATACAGAAGTTATTGAATTGCTTGACAGTGCCGTATCGGCATGTCCCAAGCCTTTGACAAATATTTCTGCTCCGTATGTTCTTGCCCGCGGTCAAATTTATGATAAAATGAAAGAATATCGAAAAGCCCTTGCAGATTACAATGTATATGACACACTGATGCTGGGAAATGCCAGTGATCAATTCTATTATACAAGATTTAAATGTGAAGTTAACATTAAACAATATAAACAGGCTTTAAACGATATTGCACATGCAGCTTACCTGAATCCTCGCGAGCCAATATATCTGGCAGAGATGGGATCTCTACAGCTAAGACTCAACCAGCTTGACGATGCAATAAAATCAGCAGATCTTTGTATAAAAGTATCTCCTGAATTTCCTGATGCATATCTTATCAAAGGTTTAGCACTGATTCACAAAAAGGAAAAGACCAATGGCTTGGAGGTCTTACAAAAAGCAAAAGAGCTAGGGGATAATAGAGCACAAGAATTGATTGATAAATATAAGAATTAATTAAACACCGATATATTAAAAATGAGAGATCCCAGAAAACTTTCCTGTATAATATGATCTTATAAGAAAGATAGAGAACATCAATGGCAACATCATAAGTTCAATAAATAATATGGGAATATGGTTTATTTAAACCATATTCCCATATATAATGAACCTATTTTAAACTTTAAATGATAGTAAAATTAAAAAATGTGTAAAACTTTTTATTCTAAATTTTCTTATATCATATATTTTTATTATCTTTGCAGCCGAATTAAGGTTTCGTAGCTCAGTTGGATTAGAGCAACAGCCTTCTAAGCTGTGGGTCCTGGGTTCGAATCCCAGCGAAATCACAAAAGGACGAATTTCTTCATGGAGATTCGTCCTTTTGATTATTATATACCTTCCCCAAGATCTATAATTACCATTATACTGTTGGCTTTCAAACAGGAACGGTGTTTATCATGCTCCAAAACTGGCTTTCTAATGATGCAAAATGAACTTTTTGAGGACATGAAATGAACTATTTCAGGACTTAATTTAGACTGTTTTGTAAGACATTATTGACTTTCTTGTTGCCTACTAGAATCCAAACCCCTAATATGTCTAAATTCAAGCCCTCAAAGATTATTTTAATTTTACCAATTTTACAAATGGTATCCACACACAATCATGCAATTATCCTAAATACACACAAAAACTCATTTTGTTTTTTTCATAACAAGTCCGTTACCACAATCAATAGTCATATCAGTAAAATCAAGACGGTAAATAAATATTGAATTGTTACCAAAATCACATATAAGTTTTTCCTTATCATAAGTGAATGTTCCTTCTGATATATGGTCATTTTCACGTTCAATAATCTTATTGCCGTCAATCGTTATAATAATATCGAAAAATTCTGCATGAAACTCCCATTGCCCTTGAATCCATTCTGGCTCATGATTCACGTCTTCACTACCATCTGATGCACTATAGTCTACATCTGAAGGAACGAACATTGTATAGTCTTCATCACTATATAAGGCCCGATTGCTACTACAACGTATTACTATACCAACAATAATTATAGAAATTATAATTATAAAAGATAATATTACAGGTAAACTTCCTTTTTTGTGTTTTTTTTCTTCTGTATAATTTATAAAGTCTATAGTTGTTTTTACATAAGAAGCTTGACTTTTAGCAGAAGAATGCCCTTGTGGATTTTCTGTAATTTCTTTTAAAGAATTATTTATATTTGAATCGTTTGTAGCCTCTTCGTTATATATAGCCTTCTCTTTATTTATCTGTGTATCAATTTCTTCACCAACCACCATAGTTCTTGTATACACAAAGGGGGTTCCACAACGTGGACATACACAGGAAGTCTCATTGATGAATTCTGGAATATCTTCCTCAAAACGGAATCTACATTTGGGGCATTTTATTTCCATTTGCAAATTTATTTATGCCTTTTTCTCCAACTTTATGATAGCTTTCTGTTCCACTTTCCAAAATTCTCCATCAAAAACAGCAGTACCTTTTTCAATTGTGACAATTTGGTTGGGTATGCCGTTTGTTGAAGAGACTATCTTACATGCAGGTTTTAAGAACTGTGTTGTTGAAATTATCGCTGTAGCAATTGCATCTTTACTTTCAATAACAGAAAACGTGCCACGTTCTTTAGTTTCCACTACAAGCACATAAATTGATTTCCCTATCTGTATATCTTCTGCAAAGTCACTGAAGACACCGTCTGCTGTTGGAGCCGACATATATAAGATAGTTGGACTATTTTGTATATCCCTCTGTTTAATTTCATCCTTTGGGGATGTATCTTCTGTTCTTATATCTAATTCGTGATGCTTATTTAAAATATCAACCTCCTGTATCGTTTTCTTGATAAATTCGACTTCTGACTCTAATTTTTTTATTCTTTTTGAAAGAATGCGCATTTCCTCAATCAATTCACTATTTGGATCTGGTTTCTCTGCCACATTCTCTTTCCTTAATTGTTGAAACGGATTTTTAATCATACAGATTCTCTATAAGATTATTTCGAATTATACCGATAATAGGATAAAAGAATACAGTATCTTCTATTATATCATCATCATTCTTATCATCTACATTCTTATTCATATAAGTCCACCCATTAACAAGATGGTGTTTAATATTTTTATTCATTACTTCACGGAATGTCTGCATAGACTTATTATCAACAAGAAATATATCATTCACATGTATACGTTCACATAATGAAATAAAGAAATCATTATAGGTTTTAACACTATCTATAATTTCGTTGTGAATATCAGCATTATTCATATCATCATAGGTAAGACATTCTTTAGATATCATTGAGTAATTATATTTCATCGGTGTGTCAAGATTAGACATAAGTCGGTTTAGTTCGTATACACTTTCACATCCAATGTTATCACGTACCTGCATCAACGCTCCACGACATGTTATCTGCTTTGGTTCATCTTTTTCTATAATTACAGAAAAACCATCACTGTCATATTTTTCGTTATATATCATTTCGAAAATAGTCTGCGTTATAAGATTTAAATCTTCCTTATTACCCAAAATGTCAAGCACCTTAGATCCAGTACCACTGAACATCACACTTCTGGGTTTACACAACTGCCGATGATACATAGTTCTTGCCACATAGTATATTATTGTAGCATAGAAATATATGAATATTATCTTTCGTGTATAATCCTCATTCAATTTCTGATTGTAAGAGAATGTATCATTATTCTTTACAATTCTATTTTGTTCTATAGAGAAGAAGAAGGCATTTATATCCTCTGATTTGCGTTTCTCGATAATATCATCAAGAATCCCATTAAGCTCTCCGTATTTATCATCATCATTATTGAAAAGATCTTTAAAATATTTTGCATATTTGATAACCATAGGATTGGTATCTCCATGTGGTATCTCAGAGAACCCATCTCCAAATAACACATTTGCAGCAAAACGGAAAGAAGACAACATTATTGGATGTTTAGTATTAGGCTCAAATATCGCAATATCACTTGAACCGCCTCCAATATCTATGCTTACCACACTTGATGCAGCTCCATGAAATTTATCAGAGCACTTATAATAGTAATAAGGAGCAACAGATTCTGGCATCTTTATGATATTGTTATTATCCGCCTGTATACCAAATACTTCCAAGAATGTCTTAGACCATATTTCTTCCATCTTACGTATCTTACCAATTTTCATACTTAAAGGGTAAAACCACACAAGACGTGTCTTGCTTAAATCTCCGTTTTCGAGGATTATTTTTGTACGCATGAGTAAAGCAAGCTCTGTTATATATGAACGAATACGTTTACTTGATGAGAGATCTGCGGCCCATTTCAGATCGGGTATGATTCTATTACCATATCCCACGGATTCTTTCTCATAAATGAATGGTATATTCACATCGCCAAGAGCAACAATATCATCTGCATTTCTTACATCCAAATGTTCGCTTTCAGAAAGTACCGTACGTTGCGGGAAGCCATAGGTTTCATCAATGCATTTTGGCAGAAATTCTTGCCTCATTATTGCATCATAAAGAATACTCTCCCCATTATACAACGTTGCGAGAAATCTCTCATGCGCAATAGAATCTATTTTAAGTGGTTCTGGCATATTATTCTCTCTCATATATTCAATATGAGTATTTGTTGTACCAAGATCTACAGCAAAAGTATATGCCTCGTGTCCTTTTATATTTTGTGCCCATTTAGGACAAATTATACCTTCAATATTAGCGGTTGTACCATTACCTTTTATTTCTACCTTAATATAATCAAACAGATCTGTCACTTTATAATAACTTGTCCCTACACGTTTTTCTGCTTTAAGACTTCTATTACGAATAATGACATTCTCCGCAGAAAGAATATTATTATACTTGTCTTTATAAAAAGACAAAGATATATTATGTTGTTCGAGTCGTCCCAATGCACGGTCAATAAGTTGTACATTGTACTGCTTCAGCAACGGACTCTTAATAAATGGGAATATAGACAAAGCAAAAGGAACCGTTATAAAATGTCCACAATCATTCTGCCTGTCGTAACACAAATCTCCATCATTGGATTTAATATAAGTACGCGTGAGCGTTACAAATTTTGTACCATTACTTACAGGAATTCTCAGTATTGCCTTCACGCTTTCTGAAGTTTTCGTCTTAGTATGACGTAATTCAAATCGCTTATAACCGTTGATTTCCTCCCATAAATCACTTACTTTGAAGAACTTGAAGAATATTGGTTTAATCGGTAATACAAAGTCGTTATTATCCGTTTCTGCCGTTCCTACAGATATATTTCCATCAAAAAAACAATCATGATTTGCCGTATAGTCTAATTTTATCAGGACAGGCTGTAAAAAATCGTCATCAGTAAGCCAAGGATATTGATGACGTGTTGCTGGAAGCATACGTTTTTCCGGAGATAAAGCATAATCTTCCGGTTTTATAGTTATAGTATCATCCCAATCACGTGTAACATATCTAAAACTATCTGATTTCGTTGTATTTAGATTATTCTGTAAAACTAAAGGCAAAGTCTCATTAAGCTCAAATGACGGACTTATCAAAAAATCACTTTTACTTATTTCTTTCTGTACATCAATAGGTCTTGCACAATAGAACGGAACATCAAGAGCCTGTATTCCTTCTTCCATTACATCAAAGTTTGATGTAAGAAATACTTTTGCCCTGTCTTTATTTTCCAAATCCAAAGCCTCAGGATTACCAATTTCTTTGACAATTTCTTCACGTGTCCGATCATCAAGCAAAGAGAAATTACGTATTATATAATTATTAACTTCTCTGCAAAGATGTTTCAGTTCTGGATATGCCGTAAACATTGCATATATGTATTTTACAAATGTCTTTTCTCTTACATGTAGTGGACGACATGTTGTAAATATTTTTATGTTCTCTTCAATGGCAATATCGTAATCATCGTTCCCGGCATTAGGAGTTGCCATAAACAGAGTAATAGGTGAAGTTCCACCTATTACATTATTTCCATATATAACAAAATACAACTTCTCAAGTCTGTCGAAATTAAAGGCTGCAGCATCCTGGTTTAGAAACATTTCTATTGTTTCACCAAGAAGTTTATGCTGGCCATCAGTCTTCAAACGCTCTATCTGAGTATATTTATTCCATTCTATTATATGAAACAAATCACTACTATATTCTTTATAATTGAACAATAATTGAGCAATATCCAACGCGTCTGACACCAATTTCTTATCCATCGCCTCACCATTCAAATCTGTGTGTACAGACAGACGCAGGAATGCATTTTTCACCAATTCCATTTGTGCAAAAGGACTTGGTATGGCTGTACGAGGAGTTTGTAGCATTCCTCCATCTGGATCAGATATCATTTCTATCTCATCAGCATTATACTGATCGTTTAGTTGTATCCAACCTTCGCCAGTTGTTTTACTATTATATGATAATATATTGCTCATTGTATCCTAATTCTTAAATAACAGAAATATATTTTTCTTCTATTAGCTTGTCAAGTGTTTCGTTTAGAAGGCAGAAAAGTTTCTGAGGAACATCATTCGTTCCAAATCGTGATGCCTTTACAGCTTTTTGTGAAGCAGAATTCATTGCTGACAGAATCTTTTTATAATCTAGTGGAGATTTCAAAAATCCACTTTTAGGCTGTATATCTGTTATACAATCCTTCAGATTATCCGTATTGAGATTAAATGGTACAAAGCTACGTTGATTTTCTTTCAATTCTTTCAGCCATTGATTATATGCAACATAAAAGTTAGCTGTAATGGTAGTATAGAATGACGTTGACAGAAAAGCATTGGTGATTTCCGGCTTATCCAATGTATATCCATGTCCAATATCTTTTTTCAAATGATTGGTTATATACATATAGGCAATATGAAATTTTATCATCTGCTTGTTTATAAACAATCGCGACTGCATGCCAAGATCCATCAAACTTATTTGTTTTTTATCATAAGCCAGTCCATATTCCTTATATATAGGATTTATAGCTTTTCCGTCAGACGTTATAAGCTGATCATCTGGTATCTGCAGAAAATCCAGAATGGATAATGCACCTATAAATTCCACAATATGAGCATCATTTCTCTGGCCGTTATTACCCGGATCATTGAAATATGGCGTTGAAGGAATTTCATCACCCAAATAATAACATGCGTTTATTTTTGATTCTTGAACATCATTACTGTCATGTTTTATTCCTGTCAGATTGTCATGATAATAATACAAAGCAGACTTTGTCTTAGAAATGAAATCCGCTCGTGAGATAGGACTGTTTTCATCTTGCTGTACATTGAAGTAGGGCAGAACAGTCAAGGCACCAATCTTTGCGTCAGCAAGATCACCTCTGTTGGCCTGATTACTATTTCTGGCATTACGTATGTTGTTGACGATAATAGGATAGCCTGCAGCTCCTGTACCTCCAAAAATAGAACTTACTATAAATATTCTATCATCACGCTGAAACACACTGGCAAACTGTCTGAATTCTTCACTGTCTTTGATTTTGTTCAATGCAACACTGCCAATATTGGGATTTCCCACAAAACCAATATTCATCTTTGTTTCCAATTGTGTTTTGGAAAACATCATAGAGCACAATGCCTGATTTGCGGAATCAAGCGTATTATATGATATAAACTCCTGAAATGTCTTTGAACCTACTGCATCAATATTAAACAAAAAAGTATCAGAAAGGGTAGGGCTGTTTGGGACAATATCTTTCAGTGATGATATCTTTACAGAAAAGAAACCTTGTACATTATCATTACCGTCACCATATAAACTTCTATGTATATGTCTGTACCATTTCAGCAGATTTTCCGTACGTTTTAGATCTTCATTTGACCTGTGTGGATCAATTATGATCGGGACAATCTCAGTTGCTATAGGCAGCCCAGATTCATTTAATGGTGTTATACCGGCTGCAAGCTGCATGATTAACGGACGCATTACGCGCGACCCGGTTCCTCCGACTAAGAAAAGAAAAAGTCTCACTTTCTTTATATAATATTATATTGATTGAATACTGTTAATATGAATTACTCTGGTATAGGTGTATGTCTGCAGTTTGTACTCCACCAACGAATTGAAAACGAAGCGACTATGTAAAGAAAACATTCGATAATAATATTTACTGAAGCAAAAGCTGCAAGTTGCTTTGAGAAGTCAATGCCATTATCAGAAAAGACACTCTCCAGATATGGCACATTTATCGCTACCACCAAAATACATGCAATGAAAAGCATAACGAGCCAATGATACCAACGTGAGAAAGACACAGAATTTATGATGTAATAGAATATCGCAGCACATCCCCATGCTATAACCACAGTGGAAATTGAGGCAATAAAATACAAACCGTTGTTATACATCTCATTTGAGAATTGCATTTCGTAATAGAACATCTCAAATGTTCCTGTTGCAAATATCAGAAATAATACTGTAAGAATTATTCCAAAGAACAATATTGTCAGGTGTCTCATTGTTATTGTTTGAATTTTAATTTAAGTGTAAAATAGTAAGGACCTTCCTCTGTATTTCTACTATATGATTCATATATTCCTTTCATAAGATACTTCAATCCGAAAGTTGTACTAGCAAATGTCTGACTACTAAGATCTGAGTCGTTGTCACTTGAAGATTGTTCAATCCATAACGGCAACTCATTTTTCAATCGTATACGGACATCCTGATCAGTACTTATTTTTTTTGTTTCAAGTACTATCACATGTGTTGCGTTCTTCACATATTTCTTTTCAGCAGGAGTTATATATTGCCGATTTATCTTCTTTATTTCCTTTATCTTAATATCATCGTCAGATTCAACAAGATAATTTCTCTTATCAGCAAGATAATCATCATCTATAAACATCCCGTTTAAGTCAACAGCTACAGCAAGTCGCAAAGAAGAAGTACCGTTTGCCGCCTCAATATCCTCGATCTCTATAATCTGGCTGGTCTGGCCTTTTTCAGGCCTATATCTTGCATTAATATCTGGATAACTCATTAAAAGAGAATAGTGCGGATTATATATTTCAGAAGTTTCGAACAAATACTCGTTCTCATATCCATCCATCTCCTTAAACTTACAAAAAGCAGAATATTTATTATCCTGAGTCAAGCGAACGATATTCTCCTTATTACTTACAATCACAATATAATATGGACGCTCTCCATCATATTTTTTACCTGCTGGTGAATTATAAGAATAATATAATCCACAGAAACTGCTGTTCATCTTTATAATCAGCATTGACTTTTCTTTTACATTTTTCTTGAAAACAGAATTTATCATTCCCTGCGCCTCTGCAAAAACCTTCTGTGGATTTATCCCAGTCATGTTTTTGGTTGAATATATCATATCTGTCACAAGAATACTTATTTCGTTTGCTGCAGTATTGTCGAGTATATCTCTGAATATAGTTGCAAAATCCGTATAGCTTGCATCGCCGATAGATTTTGTCGCCTCAAAAATATTATTGTCTGAAAGAAACTTTCTGACTCCTTGTGGATATTCATTTATTGAACTATTGACCACATATATTTTGTTACGATCCTCATTCGGCAGATTGTTCAGCATTCTCACAATTGCCGCCTTAAAACGTCCATCCCCGTTTGAGGCGTCATAAGGAACCATACTTCCAGAACGTTCCAGATAGAATTTCGCTGTAAGATACCCGTCTTTGCCAACACCAACAAATTTCACCTCTGTTGCCGGACGCCTATTCTTAAAAAATTCTGTTATATATGTTTTTACTCTATCTGCGTCAATTTTGTCGTTTTCGTAGAAATCATCAAACTCCTGCTCTTTCGAAGTTATATATGATTCTAATTTTTTCCAGTCATCATTATCTATTGTATGATCACTCTCTGCAAGAGTAAGGAGCAGTCGGTTAAACTCTTTCTTATCACTGTTGCCACACCCTATAATGGACATGATGCACACCGTAAGCAAAAGGCATATAATTGGATATATAATATTTTTCATACCTATTATGACGCTATTATAATAAATATAGTTGCAAAAGTAAGAAAAAACACCGACATTATAGGGATATATTTGCATTTTTAGTGTTAAATGTTGCTCATTTATTACAACATGATGACGGACCTTCTTGCGTGGCATACAGACTGTGCACTTACAAAGTTTATTACAAAACAAAATGAAGATTTCCTTATTTAAGTCATACTATTCAAAGACAGTTCTGAATATTGCATAATTCTACAGAATCATGGTTTTACCTTTATCATTCGAAACCACCATAAATGCCACAAAACGTCCTAACTGTGTGAGACTACACGGACTGTAACCGCGCAAACATTACATGATGAAAAATACGTGTTGACGCAAACGCATGACCATTGCCGCGTAACATATGTAGACTCCAGGTGGTTATCAAAGCGTCTGATGTCAACAGGTTTAAAGAAAACCCGGACAGCGGACTTACAGTTTTTCTTGACTTTTTTGACAAACGAAAATCGCAAAAGATATGTGACGGAATGTAAAAAAAACATTTCCATGGCAGGTTCCGCCTTGACAATCTTGTCGTATACCATATTATGGAGTGCAGATTAGTTGATCAGATGCTCCGAATGTGCCCGTTTTAGCCTCCGTTTATGCCCGTATCAGGGTGTGATATTGTGCATATCAGGACACTAAACGGACCATACCGCGTGCTGAAACGATGCATTTCGTATGGCGGAAAATCATTATCTAATGTAAGTTGATGATATACAGATACTTACACAAATTATTTATTCCCCACGTATTTGCGTTCGAAGGAGAGTTTGCACACAAATACTCTCTTATTTTTGAGGGTAGAACAGAAAACTCAGACGAAAAAACACAACTTGCTTATAATCAAAAAGAACGCGTATTGGTTTCATCCGAACAGAGGCCGACAACACTTATCTGGGACAGAAGACACAAGTGTTCATTTTGTATCAATCCCAACCGATTTTTTACAGGGCTAATAATACTATGTTTTTACATATGTAATAAATCATTAATAACGGACAACATGTCTTTCCTGTCTGTTATTAATGATTTATTATTATATATTCAAATACATTATTCTTACAAGAATATTCACTTTACATTTTCTGTTTTATAGATAAACAGAAACATTATTTTCACATATCTCACAGATTCTTTTATTGAGCAATATAGAACATCACAGACTCAATCTGACATCAAAACCTATCTGCACAGGGTATCCACGCTGAGCGAAACAATATCTGGTCCCAGTTGCCGAACTGTCTATAGCAAACGTATTGTATCTTGTATTTGTAATGTTCTTACCCCAGAGGGTCAATATGGCATTGCCAATCTTTCCCTCTACACGTGCTCCAATGAGAGCATAAAATGGCTGTGAATAACTGTTTGCCTCATCCCAATATATCTTTCCCTGAGCAGAAAGATTTGCTCCAAATGTAAGCGATTCAATTTTAGAACCCGCCAGATCAAGTCTGTAAGCAATATCCGCACCAACTGTATGAACCGGTATGTAAGGAATTTTTTTGTCTTTATAATCACACTGTATATTTTTCCCGTCAACCTTTATACTGTCTTTGTATTCTTTGAACACAGCGTGTGTAAAACCATAGTTTACAATCCAAGAAAGATGATTATTAAAAGCCTTTCCTCTGACAGTTGCCTCTATGCCACAACTTTGACTTTTCCCTGCATTTACCATCATCCTTCCAAATCCATAGTTGCCAGCCATGACGGAGAGCTGTTGGTTATTTACCTGCATAAGGTATGCGGAGACATCAAAACTTATCGCGTTGTCAGGAAGGTTTATATGTGTACCCACTTCATAGTTCCAGCTCGTTTCTGGTTTATACGCTATAGTCTTATTTATCTTCTCGTAATCTTCATTCGTGTGTGGAACATCGTAATCACCATTCATGGCATTTGACTGATTGTTCATCAACTCAGTCTGCAGAATATCAGAAAACATCTGTATATTGTACCCTCCAGCCCGATATCCTTTGCTAACAGAAATATATAAATTACTGTTATTGTTATCCATGCGATATGTAAGTCCAAATTTGGGAAGCAGCTGGCTAAAATTGTCTTTTGCACTGTTAAGTATATGAGAAGACAATGTATAAGTTGCTTCCGAACCCATCACACTGGCTATCATATCCATCTGAGCTGTTGTGTTATATTTTATTTTTGTCTGGCTGAAATCATAACGGAATCCGATTGTTGCATTAAGACGATCGGTTATATTTATATTCGACTCATGAAACAGTCCAAGATTAAAATGCGGTGTGTGGAATATTCCAGGAACAGTCATCGCCATATCCAAAGAAACCCCTCCAGCCTTATCAACAATACTTTTGGCCATCTCCATCGCAACACTCTCCGGCATACCGCCTGCGATCATTTTCTGCGCGATGGACCCAACAATGGCACTATACATCACATTCTGTATCTTGTCAGATATAGGTTTTGTCATACCTTCTCCAAAATATACCGGAGCATTTGTCTTAAGCCACATGTATGAACCAAACATACCAAAGGTCCATTTCCAACGTATGTCATTCTTACTTTTAATGGTTATTTCCTCGGTTATTGCATTCTGAAACTGTTTTTGTTTAAGGTGCATATAGTCAGTCGGCATGTAATCTTGGTCCATCAGCATGTAATCCTTCAGATATTGATAGGACGTAGTTGCATTTAAATCAAAATTCTCTTCTTTTAATCTGACAGTCAGTCCGGTATTGAAGATATTCCGTCTATAATTATTCTGATAATTTGATGCCGGATCGGCTGTAACAGCCTTATCGGCATCATATAAACCATACGCAAAACCATTTTGTTTTACATACTGATAATCGGCAACAAAATCTAAAAATAAATTACGCCCTGAATCATATACCAGACGAGTCTTACCTCCTGCTTCATTTATTTTATCAGCACGTTCACCAGTCGTAGTATTGCGCAGGAATCCATTACATCCATTATAGAACCCAGCAACAGAAAAAGCAAATCTGTCGTTTATCTTACTATAATGGGCAATCTCAATATTGCGCAAAAAATGTGAGCCAATACTCAATTTTACATCTGTACCGTTATACGACATTGGATTCGGTGTATACAGCCTTATAAGTCCTCCTTCCGTATTCTGTCCATATAATGTACCTTGCGGTCCACGCAAAACATCTATACGCTCGAGTTGATAAGTGTAGAAATTCAGAGCGCTTTTATTTATTATAGGCATACCATCGACATATAAACCAATAGCAGGACTATTTATTCTCGAACCTATGCCTCTGACATAAATAGAAGAGGTAAGACGCGATCCGTAATCGGGCATCGAAAAAGAAGGTGCATATGTTGACAAATCACAAAGACTGTTGACCTTCAGAGAACTCATATCGTTTCTAGAAAACGAAGAAGAGCTGAGCGCCTGCATCCTTAGACGATAATTTTCTTTTGGTTGTGACACAACAACGATTTCGTCTATATCAAAAATACGTGATGTATCTAATACCTCAGGTTTGTTCTTGATATCAAATACAACTTTTGCATTCACTGAGAAGCCTGTAATGCAGAAAAAAGCCATTACAGATAGTCTGTTTATATTCATCGGTCCCATTTTGTGTGCAAAGTTATGCCTTTTAATACACACTCACAATCCTTATTTATTAGGATGTTATTCATTCATGGTACCGCAATACGGGCATCTTCCTTTCTCATGCAGTCCTGCACCACAATTTCCACAAATATAATAGCGACTACTGTATTTAAAATAACGATATAACGCAAATACCGCATAGACAAGAAACAAGATATAACCGACATAATACAAGGTCGTTATACTGAAGATAATATAGTTTATGGCACATACTCCTATAAGTCCGCTCAAATAGTGGGTAGCTTCACCAAATGACAACTTATGAAAAACCTCGTCAACAGCAGCTAAAGCAATAATAATAATTAACCAAACTGCACAAAGAAATATAGAAAGTGCTGGTGGCTGTACAAACGGATTAAGACTTGGATGAAAATAAAAATGTTTCCACATTTCTGGAGCAAACATCTGTATACTGGAATAGAATGTCGCAGAGAGTGCAACAATCAACGCCAAAAGGGTAGGATAGAACGAAGGAATATCATTGAAATGGACGACCTTCGCATTTATCTTGAATATTAGATGAAAAACATAACTTGCCGCTATTATGCCTATAATTATAAGAAAAATAATCAGATGGGTATCAGAGAATGTTGAGATGAACTGCGAAATAGGATCATCAGGCACAACTCCTGAAAGAAGAACATGTTCATGAGTCCACCCAAATGTAAACTGATCACGTGCGACCTGAATCCACACAGAATCAATCCTGTCATCTGGTATGGTCTTAGTATCAACAACTACAATATTATCATGTTTGTTTATCACTATTGTGTCATTATTAACAACCATATCAGCAGAAGGAAGTTGTTTGTATAATACAATAGAGTCTGCCTTGACGACAAAATTGTAATTTCTTGAGTAATGATGTGTTTTTAAAAACGATATGGAATCGAGCTGTTTTTCGCTATAGACAGCCGGTGAATCATTTGTTCTGGTCCTATTATGGTAACATCCAGCCATAACAAGACAGAATATGAATATGATTATATCAGTAAATTTATTTTTCAGCATAGATTTTCATTTGACAATTTATGCAATCAAATTTTAAACGGAATTTTCTATCGTCATTAAGAACAAGATAGAGTGGCTCTTTCCATGGGGCTTTTTTGCCTTTTTGTTTGGTACAATATCCCATTTCATATCTAATACAATAACGACATGTCATTATCTGTGTGCAATCTGCATCATGTCTTATAGTTTCAAAAGCATCAGGAGCATCCTTAGGTCCTATTTCATCATATAATCGACGCGCAAACTTATTGGCAACATTTGCCGCATTTATATCTTCAGCATTAATATTGGTATCCGTATCCTCATGTAAAATACGGGATAGAGAACCTCTATTCTGTGACAACATAAATTGATTAGAAAATTTATCTAAGGTTCTACGTCTTAATTCAACAAGAATACTTGAAGGAATGAATCGTGTTTCTGTAGCAGAAGTAATAATTATTTCATCAGCAACGTATGGAGTATTTCCAAGTTTACTAAGTTGCCGTTTCATATTCTCCTCCTGTGATTTCTGGGCTTTATCAGAATTATAGCTCATACGTTCTATTACGATGTGTCCGTCATTATCCTTTATCATCAGCTCAACATAGTCTTGTGCCGCAGATAAAATCATATTTATACTTATCTTTCTATTAGCAGTGCTGGCAGACATCATATTCTCGAATAATTGATCATTATTCCTATATAATGCCATATGAGGTTTCAAACTCACAGGCATCTTCAAAGGAAACAGGCGATTATTCAACACCTTATTTACTCTAAAGCCTTCAAGTTGTTGTTTATCATTAATAAAACAAAGTCCATCGCCATTACTAAATGCGTTAGTACCAGATACACTAAACGAATTCTGCCTAACTTCTTTAACCTTACCAACAAATTCACCAATTGCCTTTGGCGTATTGACAGATGCCAGTCCTTCTTTCCGCCCGAAAAGGAAATAGTCAGTAAAACCTCGATTGAATGTTTTATTTAAATCCGATTTGAAAGAGCACACAGACTTTCCGGCAGAAGATCTTTTATATTTATCTGGGTATAATGAGATTATACGGTCAAGTTCCTGACTATATGCCGCAACAACATTCTTCACATAACTTACATTCTTCAGCCGTCCTTCAATCTTTAATGATGTTGCTCCAGCATCAAGCAGTTCTTTCAAACTGTGAATTCTACACATATCTTTAAGAGATAACATATACTTTCCTTTTTGTACAGTTTTATCAGCACTATCTCTAAGATCAAACTTCAATCTGCAGAACTGCGCACAATTACCTCTGTTGGCACTACGATGGAAACAATATTCTGAAGCATAACATGCTCCAGAATAACTCACACAAAGAGCTCCATGAACAAAAACCTCCAACTCGATATCGGGTATAGCTTTATGGATAGCACTGATTTCTTTCAAAGAAAGTTCTCTTGCAAGAACAACTCTGCTGAAACCAAGCTTTTTCAACCATTCTACCTTTTTTATATTCCTATTATCCGTCTGAGTGCTGGCGTGCAATATTATTCTACTTTTGATATTACCGCATATTTTCAATATCGCCATATCCTGCACCAATATTGCATCAACACCAATATCTTGCAACTGTCTTATGAGACTCTCGACACGGGCGATCTCGTCGTCATATATAATTGTATTTATTGTCACATAAACCTTCACATTATATTGATGTGCATAATGGCATAATTGCTCTATATCTTCTATAGAATTTCCAGCAGCGACACGTGCACCAAAACTATTCGCTCCAATATACACAGCATCTGCTCCATGATCAATAGCAGCTATACCACATTCAAGATTCTTTGCGGGTGCCAACAATTCAATCTCTCTTATCATTACAGCGTAATATTATTTGATTTTGTTTATATCGTATGGTGTTTCTTGGTATATATAATAGTTAATCCAATTACTAAATAGCAAATTGGCATGAGCACGCCAAGTCACTAGAGGAGAATTTGCAGGATTATTATTTATATAATAATTTAATGGCATCTCAACATCATCACGCTTACCTAAATCGCGTTTATACTCAGTGTCTAAAGTATTAGGAGCATATTCAAAATGTCCGGTTATGAAAAATTCCCGTCCATTGCGTGCCATCACAATACTGACACCACTTTCTTCTGATTCAGCCAGCAGAGTAAGCTCTTTGTTTGCTATTATATCTTCTCTTCTAATTTCCGTATGTCTACTATGAGGCATAAAAAATAAATCGTCAAATCCCCTGAATATTGGCTGTTTAAGATCAAGCGGATGTTGTTGAAATACTCCGAACATTTTTTTCTGAAGTGGATATTTCGGAATGCCATAATGATAATATAAACCAGCTTGAGCCGCCCAACATATATAAATAGTACTTGTAACATGTGTACGCGCCCATGAGAATATCTTAGTTATTTCTTCCCAATAATAAACATCTTCATATTCCATATGTTCTATTGGTGCTCCTGTTATGATCATTCCGTCAAATTTCTCTTTTTCCAACAAATCAAAATCTTTATAGAACATCATCATGTGTTCGATTGGAGTATTCTTCGGTGTGTGACTTTTGAGCTTCATAAAGAATATCTCCATTTGTAATGGTGTATTTGACAGAAGACGAATAAGATCCGTTTCCGTAGTTATCTTAATGGGCATTAAATTTAATATAATTATCCTCAGTGGACGAATATCCTGTTGGGTTGCCCTCGAATTATCCATTACAAAAATATTCTCTTTCTTGAGGATTTCTATTGCAGGAAGTTTGTCTGGTAATCTTAGAGGCATTGTGTGACTTTTTAATAATAATAGATGCAAAGATACAGAATAAAAATGAAAAGAAGCATGTCTTTTATTATCATTGAACATTTTACAAAAAAAAGCCCGTCTGTATGAAATCCAGGCGGGCTTTTCGCATATATAATAATATTTATTGACAAGTAAAAGTCAGTTCTTCTTTTCTGGTGTCTTTTTCAATAATTATAGTTTCACTATTTTTTATTTCCTCAGAAAGAATCTTTTCACACAACGGATTTTCAATATAATTCTGTATTGCCCGTTTTAAAGGACGTGCTCCAAACTGGCTGTCATAACCTTTTGATGCGATAAAGTCTTTGGCTTCATTTGTAATATCTATCGAATATCCAAGCTCTTTAATTCTTTCAAACAATCTTGTTAATTCTATATCTATAATATTCCGTATTGCATCTCTATTTAACTGGTCGAATGTCACGATTTCATCAATTCTGTTTAAAAATTCAGGAGTAAACTGCTTACTCATATATTTTTTTATTATACTTCTAGAGTGTTCTTTCTGTGCAGTTTCACCTTCGGTACTATTTGGAGAATTGAATCCAATGGATTTTCCAAATTCTCTTAACTGACGAGTTCCAGAGTTAGAAGTCATTATGATTATTGTATTCCTAAAATCAACTGTTCTACCATTACCATCAGTAAGTCGCCCATCGTCAAATACTTGTAAAAGCATATTGAAAACATTACTATGAGCTTTTTCTATTTCATCCAATAACACAATAGAGTAGGGATGACGTCTTACTTTTTCTGTCAACTGACCGCCACTTTCATATCCAACATATCCTGGAGGCGCCCCCACAAGGCGTGATGTGTTGAAACTTTCAGAATACTCACTCATATCTATTCGTATAAGAGACTTCTGTGTTCCAAACATCATCTCGGCCAGTTTTTTTGCAAGATATGTTTTACCAACTCCAGTTGGTCCCAAAAACATAAATACACCGATCGGTTTGTTAGGATCTCTCATACCAATACGATTACGTTTTATGCATTTTACAATCTTATCTACAGCATCATCCTGACCAATAATTTGTTTTTTCAATTCGCTATCCATATCACGCAGTCTACATCCTTCTGACTGTTCAATACGTTGTACAGGAATTCCAGTCATGATAGAAACAACCTCTGCAACGTCTTTTTCTGTAACCGTTTCTCTCTGCAGATTACATGTCTCTGTCCATTTTTCGTTTAATGTTTGGAGTTCTTTTTCTAGTTGTGTCTGCTTATCTCTTAAAGAAGCTGCTTTTTCAAAATTCTGATCAGATACTGCTTGTCTCTTTTCTTCCTCTATAGATTTAATTTCCTTCTCTTTCTCAATAATCGATGGAGGAATCTTAGCATTCTTAATTTGTACCTTAGACCCGACTTCATCAAGAGCATCTATTGCTTTATCTGGAAAAGAACGCTCGGTAACATATCGTTCTGTCAGTTTTACACAAGCTTTGATAGCATCGTCTGTGTAATTCACATTATGATGTTGCTCATAACGATCCTTGATATTTTTTAATATGTCTAAAGTTTGTTCATAAGTTGTCGGCTCAATAAGTACTTTTTGGAAACGTCGTTCTAACGCACCATCTTTCTCTATACTGTTACGATATTCATCAAGCGTAGTAGCTCCAATACATTGTATGACACCTCTAGCAAGAGCCGGCTTCATAATATTGGCAGCGTCCATACTTCCAGGAGTACTTCCAGCTCCAATAAGAGTATGTATCTCATCAATAAATACGATTATATCAGGATTCTCTTCTATTTCTTTTAACAAAGCCTGTATACGTTCTTCAAACTGTCCTCGATATTTTGTACCGGCAACAATGGCTGTCATATTCAGACTTACAATACGTTTATTATATAAAATAGGTGACGTATGTCGCTTCGCTATCATCTGGGCAAGTCCTTCGGCAATTGCACTTTTACCAACGCCAGGTTCACCTATTAGTATAGGATTATTTTTCTTTCTTCGACAAAGAATTTCAACAACTCTCTGTATTTCTTTCTCACGTCCAACAACCATATCCAATTTCCCTTCTTTGGCCGCTTGTGTGAGATCTGTTGAGAAATTATTTAATATTGGAGTTTTGCTATATTTTTTTTGTGCGGTATCAATTGTTTTCCCATCACCCTTTGAATTGATATTCTCTGGAATATCTTCTTCGTCATTAGAGAGTTCAATTCCATTCGTAATATGATTTTTCTGTTGCATATACGTTATCACATCTTTATAGAAAATTTTATTATTTTCTAAAACTTCCTTTGCTCCATTGTTTGAACGGTCATGCAATATAGCCAAAACGATATGATTTGTATCTACTAACATATTATGCTGTAGACGAGCTTCAAGAACTGCTAGTTTCAAAATATTATTAGACATTTCATTTAAATTCAGTTCTTCCGAGTTATTTGTATCTATATTTATAGATTGGTTCATTATAAGTCTTTTCTCCAACTCATTTATTACAGAACTAACCTTTATATTTGTATGTAAAAATAATTCTATCAGGATACTATTATTTTGTTTCAGTATGCCTAATAACAAATGTTCTGGACCGATTTGGCTACTTGATAAGCGAATAGCTTCTTCCTTGCTAATTTCAAGAATCTTGGCAATATCAGTTGAAAATTGGTTCATCATATTTTATACTTTAAATAAATAAAAACAAGCAAAGATCATGCCAATTAATGACGCTCTTTATATTCTTGTATCATATTATTAATTTGAATAATACGTTGTATTTTATCATGAGGAATTCCAAAATGTTTATAATAAGCAAGTGAACTTTGAAAATAATCATATGCAATATCCTTGTAATTTTTGTTCATATAACACATAGCTAACTTATATAATATATCTGCTTTTTCGTTATCATAACAAATGTTGATTGTTTTTTCATAAAAAGGAACTGCCTCATTGTATTTATTCTGTATAAAATAACTTTCTGCTAAACAATAATAATATACAGCCTGTTCATGAGGAGCCAAAATATTAAGATCATTAATTATTTCTTCAAGGAACTTACAAGCATTCTTATAATCCCAGTCATAATAATAACAAACACCCAAATATGCCTTGAATCTCGGATTCAAGGCATATTTTTTATTTAAATCTTGTAATAATAATAGCGCCTCGTGATATTTCCTTCCTTGAAAATATTCAATCGCTCTTTCCAATTTCTTTATATCATCATGTTTTATATCCTGAGCAACAATACAAATGTGAAAACAAACTAAAAGAAAAGAGATTACTATACACCGTTTAATTTGCATTATACTTATTCCGTATAGAAATTTATAATATCAGCAATAGATTTTTTACAGATTTCACAGAATTCTGTAGTTTCGTTTGTACGCATCCGACATTCTTGCTGTCCACGGAACACACCATGCATACTATATCCAGCTCCCTCATATAATCCAATCTTATTAATGTTCTCGGTAGTAGGGGGAGTTGGTACCAAAACCTTCTCATCTATTAGATTCTCCCATTTTCCATGAAAATCAACCATTGTTGTAATATTACGTTCCCATGGTTCTATATCATGTGGATACATTGGAATGTCTTCTGTTTCATAAGCATATTCATCTGCAAGCCCAGCAAAACTATGCCCAAACTCATGTACAACAACAGGTTTGAACTTATCATGATGTGTCATGGATAAATTATACGAATTTAAAATACCACCACCTCCATATTTGTTTGTATTCACAAGCACAATAATATGTTCATACGGCGTTCCTGCCAATAAATCATGCATATCTTTTATATTAAGTGTTGTCAAATAGCGATCGCTATAAAACGTATCAAAATGACTGTTTAAGGCAGTACTTTTCCAAATGCCAGACGAAGGTTCACTACATCCACTCTCTTCTGATGGAGACATAACTGCTATTACATTGAACTTCGATTTTAGGCTCTTAAAAGGTTCGTGTTCAAATATAGCATTATTAGCAATCTGAGCATCATTTAAAAACATATGCATTTCGTCTTTTGTATATCCTTCTGCAAGAAATGCAATATGTATGCAATGAGTTGTATCTTCAGCCTGAGATAATGTTGTATATGGAGTAATATTTTTAAATCCGATTTGTTTTATTAAAATATCTTCCGGATCCACAGTATGTGTAAAAGATTTTATTATTTCCCTACGATTATTTCTAAGGTCAATAGTTATATTTACCTTATGTTTGGGCATAGGTACAAGAAAAACATTCTCAAATGAACGTACATTATTTTTCGCATCGTCATACGACAACCATTCCTGAAATAATGTGGAAAATGAATTCTTGTATAATATTTTTCCATTTTTGTAATCCTTAACAGTGATCTGCCCATTTCCTTCGATAGGCAATCCCGTCAATCGAGTTTTCTTACCATACCATTTGGGCATAACATTAAGTCTATCGACAGCAATTGACTGAGAATTAATATTTCCGGAAAAAATATAATCAATTCTTAATGTACTGTCCTTAAAATTTTCAGTAAAACTCTGTGCGCAAATTTTATTTATTACGCATGTTAATATTATGATAAATATAAAAATCTTCTTTTCCATATATATAAAATTTATAATTCTTTTAACAATTCACGAATATACAATCTTTCCCAATCGAGTATATGAAATTTAGTGTTTCCATACAATAACAGATCCAAATCAATCTTAACAATACCTTGGTTGTGCTCCTCATGAGAAGAACCACATGAAATTTCAATCTGTTTTAATATATCTATAATCTCATCTATTTTTAAATTTGTCTCTGCTATTCCCAAACAGTTTAAAAACTGTTCTGATGTAATATCTATTGGATTTGTCCATATTGCAGATGAATATTTCATATCTTGAAAATAGTCATTCAGTTTTTTTTTTGCGTAATTTATATTTTTGCACTGTTCCGTATTCGATCCAATAGAAACAATTATTCTTACGTTGTCATCTGATCCATTTTTCATTTTCAATACATTTCTGAAATAAATAATCATTGCAAATATATTAAATATTTCTTATATATTTACAAGGTGTGCACAACTATATCAATGCATATAATCCCGATTATGATAAATAGGCAATATTATTTAATTATTTTTGTTATAATAATATAAAAAAGAATGCATTTCGATAATTTTAATTTAGCTTTGTATTAATTTGTCTTTATCTTTGAATATATAATTTATTTAGAACAGCACAAATGAAAAGAATACTTCTATTCATCATAATAATTACAATGCCGTTTATTTCGGTATTGTCACAAACACGTTGGAATTCCGTTTATCAAACATATATAGATCTCTATAAAGATCTTGCCATTGAAGAAATGAAACGGTATAAAATTCCTGCGAGCATAACTTTAGCACAAGGTCTTCTGGAAAGTTCTGCAGGACGTAGTGAATTAGCGCGTAAAGGTAATAATCATTTCGGTATAAAATGTCATGGATGGACCGGTCGTAAAACATATCATGACGATGATGAAAGAAATGAATGCTTCAGGGCATATGAAAATGTTTTTCAAAGTTTCGAAGATCACAGCAAATTTTTAGCCAAGCAAAGTCGTTATTCAAGATTATTTAGACTATCAATAAAAGATTATAAAGGTTGGGCTCGAGGTTTAAAAGCCTGTGGATATGCAACAAACCCCAGATATGCTGACAAATTGATAGAAATTATTGAATTATACAAATTGTATAAGTATGATTACGAAGATCATTATGATAAATTCATATCGAAACATAGTTCAATAAACAATACATCATTAGACAAATTACATCCAATATATAAATATAATAAAAATTATTATATCATAGCTCGTGCTGGCGATACATTTAAATCAATAGGTAAAGAGATAAATATTTCATATAAAAAGATTGCAAAATACAACGAGCGCGACCGCAATGATAAACTTATTCCTGGTGAAGTAATATTTTTAAAAGAGAAACAAAAGAAAGCAGACAAGGCTTTCAAAAACCGATTCCATATTGTTAAAGCTGGAGAAAGTATGTATTCTATTTCTCAGTATTATGGCATAAGATTAAAATATCTATATAAGAAAAATAATCTTGATGCAGATTATCAGATAAAAATCGGTGATAAATTACTTGTTTACTGATAGTTAAAAGTGTGCAACAGTTTTCTGTCTGTTGCACACTTTCTTTATTGGACATACAGTTGCAATATAATAATATTTCACATCAAGGACAACTATTTACAGGATCATAGGGAACATTCATATATGTTATTCATTAACAATAAGTACTGTTTTAGCGTACGATCATGCCTATTTCGTGTCCTAAAACACTCAATACTGCACCCCAATATGGACGTAATCAGACCATAAAACAGGCTTAATTATAACATCATCCGTATTGTTCCAAATTTCTACTACACCTACTTTTCACGTCATAATAACCTTCGAGAATCATGTCAAACCATCTTCTCTAGCATTCTAGAGAACATTCGTAAAGTCTGTCAAAGAAGATGGGTGTCTGCTGCTTAGCAGCATATTTTCTACAAAAAATATGAAAAATTTTTCCACACCCAATCCCCCTATTCTACTGTCAAAATCCTATCTGATAGCTAAGACTTTATAACTTTATATTTGGCAAATTTCAATAATAATTGCTTAGTTCCTACATTATTAAAATTTACCGTAGCTTTTTTATTATCTCCTTTACCCTCTAACATTACAATAGTTCCAATGCCGAAACGTTGGTGTTCAATGATATCTCCAATCTTTATGCCATAAGCAGAATCGCGTTCTTCATATGTGTCGTTGGATTCTTTTTTTATATCATGCAGCTTTTTTATAACTACTTTTGCGGGAATTCGCTTATTTATGATTGTCATCTTTGATGTTGATGAATGGTTATCATTGATAGCAAAACCCGTATTAAACTTAAGATTGATATCCTCATTGTTGTTAATATAGGCCGGATCTATCTCAGACAGGAATCTACTTGGACGAGTGAATTCCATGACACCATATTTATATCTGCTTTTCGAATATGTAAGACAACAATAATTTTGTGCTCTGGTTATTGCAACATATAAAAGCCTGCGCTCTTCTTCTATTTCTTTAGATGAGGATACATGAACATTCGGAATTATATTTTCTTCGAGACCGACAATAAAAACGAACGGGAACTCAAGACCTTTCGCAGCATGAATTGTCATCAACGATACCGTATTGTCGATATTGTCATCATCTATGTTAGATAGCAGCGATACCTCTTGCAAAAAATCGGAGATATACACATCAGGCATTCCCTCCTCCTTCTTATTTTCCACAAAATCTTGTAATGCATTTACAAATTCCTCGATGTTCTGCTGCCTTGAGACGTTTTCAGGAGAGTCATTAGAATAAAATTCATTTTTCAGACCACTCTGTTCCAGTATCTCTTTTCCCAATTGATGAGCATCGAGTTCTTTACTCTTAATCTTATATTCTTCAATAAAGTCGTGAAATGCAGCAAGTTTATTTTTTGTATTTCGTCTTACATCTAACTCGTAACGATCAGGATCGGATAAGACTCTCCATATACTAACATGGTTCTGTCTTGCAGAATCTGTGATTTTTCTCATTGTAGATTCTCCAATACCTCTTACCGGATAATTTATTACTCTCCTTATCGCCTCCTCATCATCAGAATTTACAATCAATCGAAGATATGCAATAATGTCTTTTATTTCTTTTCTTTGATAGAAATTAAGTCCACCGAATATTTTGTAAGGAATCGCCTGCCTGATTAATTCTTCCTCAATAACCCTACTCTGCGTATTGGTACGATACAGCACACAGAAATCTTTATAATCAGATTTTTCCTTTATAATAAGCCGTTTAATCTCTTTACAAACAATACAAGCTTCTTCACGGTCGGAGTGAGCCACCTTTAATATTACCTTTCCACCTTCGTCATTATTGCTATATACATCTTTGTGAATCTGATTCTCATTATGTTTGATAAGACTATTGGCCGCAGCAACAATATTTTTTGTACTTCTATAATTCCGTTCCAGTTTGAATATCTTAAAATTGTTTTTTTGTGGGAAACTAAGCATGTATTCCAAATTTGCACCACGGAAACTGTAAATGCTTTGTGCATCATCTCCTACCATACAGATACAGACATTCTTCCTATATAATAATTCTATTATTTTTTGCTGTGCATAATTGGTATCTTGGTACTCATCAACAAGAATATACTTGAACAGATCAGCATAATTATTCAGCACATCAGGCTTTTTACTGAATAGCTCATACGTATTGATTAATAAATCGTCAAAATCCATAACATTGGCAATATGACATCTTTGAACATATTCATTGTATATATTACCAATTATATTGGTCCTGTCATTCATCAAAAATTCATCTACTGTAATAAGATGATTTTTTGCATAACTTATAGTATTTAGAATTTGCCCCGGACTGTATTTTTTATCATCGACACCAAATTCTTTCATAATATTCTTGACAAGAACTTTTGAGTCATTCTCATCATATATTGTGAAATTAGGTCTATAATTTATTTCGTTTACATTAGATCTCAGGATTCTATAGAAGATGGAATGAAATGTTCCCATATTGATTCGCCTGGCAGCATCCTCTTTTAGTAGGATGCCGATACGTTCTTTCATCTCATTCGCAGCCTTGTTTGTAAAAGTAAGTGCAAGTATATTCCATGGCTTTACACCCATGCTGAGGAGATAGGCAATCTTATATGTAAGGACTCTTGTCTTACCGGATCCGGCACCGGCAATAACAAGTTGTGAACCATCGCAATATTTAACCGCAGACAATTGGTCTTGATCCAAATCTTTTAGAAACTCTAGCATACAGAATGTGTGATTATTTGTTTCGATATATTCCTCCACTAACAGTATTATGATTTATGTCTTCTCCCTCTTTTGGAAATGTCGGTATGAATTTCATTTCATGTTCTATCTTCCTTTGTCTTTTTCTTAAATAAGAGTCAGGCTCTTTACTATTATATTTTATTGGATTAGGAAGAGTTGCTGCAATTAGCGCACACTCGGATCTTGACAAATCACATGCATTTTTATCGAAATGAGATTTTGCCACTGCATACGCACCATATATCCCATCTCCCATTTCTATAGAATTAAGATATACCTCCATAATACGTTGTTTACTCCACAATAATTCAATAAGAGCAGTGAAATATACCTCAAGTCCCTTTCTCACCCAAGTACGTCCCGGCCATAAAAAAACATTTTTTGCCGTTTGCTGTGAGATAGTACTTGCACCCCTCATGCGTTTTTGATTTTTTTTATTATACTTGGCTGCTTTTTCTATTGCGTTGAAATCAAAACCATGATGTAAGAGAAATTTTTGATCTTCACTTGCCATTACAGCTACAGGTAAATGTTGTGAAATGTCTTCTAATGGTATCCATTTATGATGAAGTGTTACATGTTCGTTGTTAAAATACTGTTGACAACATCTTATCACCATAAGTGGTGTAGTATAAATAGGGATAAATCTATAGGCAATAACAACAAGTATCGTACTACTGAAAAACAAAGCCAATCCCCATCGTAAAATCTTACCAATTAAATGCATTGTAAAGTACACAATTAAATTCCTCACAATAAAAATATTAAGTCATCACAACATCAAATTGTGATGACTTAATATATAATATTTATAAATAAAACAAAATGTTTACTTCAGTGTTCCAGCATTTGCAGCATCAATCATTGCCTGACTTGCATACATGTATATTTCAACACGTCTGTTCTGCTGTCGGCCTTCTGCTGTTCCATTATCAGCAACAGGCTCAGAACTTCCTTTTCCCGTAATATTCTGGAACTGTGAATTAGAGACACCACAACTTTTCAGATAATCAGCAACACTTTTGGCTCTACTATTACTCAATGGAATATTGATTCCATCATTTCCCGTAGAATCAGTGTGACCATATATATCTATATGGCAATCTGCGTTATTCTTCAATACTGTTGAGAATTTTGCAAGTTCATTCTTAGAGGTTGAGTTAAGATCAGATTTGTTCGTTGCAAATAATATACCGGAATCAAAGGTTACCTTTACAGCCTTCAAACCGTTTGCATCTGTAACTTCTTCCACCTTAGCATTTTCGACCTGTGCTGCAGCCTCTTCTGCAACTTTATCCATATGTCTTCCAATTAATGCACCAGCTCCGGCACCTACAGCTCCACCAATAGCTGCGCCAACCGCAGTATTTCCTGCTATTTTACCAATTATTGCACCTAATGCAGCGCCACCACCAGTTCCGATCAGTGCGCCTGTACCCTGTTTTGTTTGACATCCTATAATGGCCAGAAAACACATTGTAAGTGTCATAATCTTGATTTTTTTCATAATCTTGTTATTTTATCCGTAATTTGTTTTATACATCTGCAAAGATAGCGTTTTTTATTATTATGATGTTATGTTACAACATTTTTTTGTAATTTTGCATTCAAAATAAATTTATGTAAATTATAATCTTAATATTATATAATGGTAGAATTAAAAGAGCTTACCAAAAGGGCTGATAATTACAGTCAATGGTATAATGATTTGATCGTCAAAGCCGATCTGGCAGAACAGGCTGCAGTACGTGGATGTATGGTTATTAAGCCTTATGGATACGCCATTTGGGAAAAGATGCAGCATCAGTTAGACACTATGTTTAAAGAGACCGGTGTTCAGAATGCCTATTTTCCATTGCTGATACCAAAATCTTTCTTAAGTCGTGAAGCTGAACATGTTGAGGGTTTTGCTAAGGAATGTGCAGTAGTTACACATTATCGTTTACGTTCAAAAGAAGATAAAAGTGGAATAGAAGTTGATCCTACAGCAAAACTGGACGAAGAATTAATTATACGCCCGACATCAGAAACAATAATCTGGAACACATATAAAAACTGGATACATTCATGGCGCGATCTACCATTAATGTGTAATCAATGGTGTAATGTCATGAGATGGGAAATGCGCACTAGACCATTTCTTCGTACATCAGAATTCTTGTGGCAAGAGGGACATACTGCACATGCCACAAAAGAAGAAGCAGAAGCAGAAGCACAGAAAATGCTCCATGTATATGCTAATTTTGCAGAAAATTGGATGTCGATGCCTGTTGTACAAGGTGTGAAAAGCGAAACAGAGCGCTTTGCTGGAGCATTAAATACTTATACTATCGAGGCAATGATGCAAGACGGTAAGGCATTACAGAGTGGTACGAGCCATTTCCTTGGACAAAATTTTGCAAAAGCTTTTGATGTAACTTATCTAAACAAGGAAAATAAACCAGAATATGTATGGGCAACATCATGGGGAGTTTCAACAAGACTTATTGGAGCACTTATAATGACTCATTCTGATGACAATGGCCTTGTATTGCCTCCTAAATTGGCACCAATTCAGGTTGTAATAATACCTATTTCAAAAGGCTCTGATGGTTTGGCAAAAATCTCAGAAAAGATAGAACCAATAATTAAACAATTGCGTGATTTCGGTATTTCTGTAAAATATGATGATACTGAAAACAAACGTCCTGGATACAAGTTTGCGGACTATGAATTAAAAGGAGTTCCAGTTCGTCTTGTCCTCGGCGCAAGAGATATTGAAAACGGTACTATTGAAGTTATGCGTCGTGACACGTTGGAGAAAGAGACAAAACCAATAAACGGTATTGCAGAATACGTTAGATCATTATTAGATGAAATACAAGTAAATATGTTTAACAAAGCGGAATCGTTCCGCGATGCACATATTTATGAGTGTGATAATTATGAAGAATTTAAAGAACGAATCAAAGAGGGAGGCTTCTTCTTATGCCATTGGGATGGAACTCCAGAAACAGAGGCAAAAATAAAAGAAGATACACAGGCAACCATTCGCTGTGAGCCTTTTGGCTATGAATCAACAGATGGTATTGATATGGTATCAGGCAAGCCAACCTCTAAAAGGGTAATAATTGCAAGAAGTTACTAATATATCTGGTTATAAGTTATAGTATGAATTGGTTTATTGATTTATTTACAACAACAGACTCTGTTGCTCACATAACATTGCTTTATGCACTTGTTATTGCAGTTGGAGTCTTACTTGGAAAGATCAAGTTCGGCGGAATATCTCTTGGAGTTACTTTCGTGCTGTTCGCAGGTATTGTCGCCGGACATGTTGGATTTACAGCCCCGACCAATATCCTGAATTTTATTCAGGACTTTGGATTGATTTTATTTGTATTCTGCATAGGATTACAAGTAGGTCCGGGATTCTTTGAGAGTTTCAAAAAAGGTGGTATAACATTAAACATGATGTCCGTAACTATAGTTATGTTGAATGTACTTGTCATGTTTGCATGTTATTTTATATTTTTTGATACAAACAATGTCAACAATCTGCCAATGATGGTGGGTACTTTATACGGTGCTGTGACAAACACTCCTGGACTTGGAGCTGCCAATGAAGCACTTGTTTCTGTATTCAAGGGAAGTGTACCTCAGATTGCATCAGGATACGCATGTGCTTATCCACTTGGAGTATTAGGTATTATCGGTGCAACAATCGCTATCAGGTATCTGACCAGAACAAAACTCGCTGATGAAGAAAAGATGCTCGAGGAAGAGGAAGCAGAGAATCCGCATGCAAAACCTCATCAGATGCACTTAAAGGTAAACAACTCATATCTAGCAGGCCGAACACTCAGAGAAATATCTGAGTTTTTAAACAGAGATCTGGTTTGTTCACGTCTACAACATAATGGAAACATATTTATACCTAATAGCAAAACTGTTTTTGAATTAGGTGACGAAGTACTCATCGTATGCGCAGAAGCCGATGCTGAAGCCATAAAGGCATTTATTGGACCAGAAATAGATACCCCGTGGTCAGAAGAGGATCAGAATCAACCACTAGTATCTCGTCGAATAATCATCACTCGTCCATCTATGAATGGAAAAACACTTGGTAAGATGCATTTCTCAAGTGTTTATGGTGTTACTGTTACACGAGTATCAAGGCAGGGTATGGATGTATTTGCTAGCAGAAATTATCACTTTCAAGTGGGAGATAAAATTCTCGTTGTTGGCCCAATGGACAATGTTTATCGTGTAGCTGATATGATGGGAAATTCTGTTAAAAGACTTGACTCTCCAAACATTGCAACAATATTTATTGGTATTTTGGTTGGAATTCTGTTTGGAAGCATCCCATTGGCTATACCAGGAATGCCAGTTCCGTTGAAATTAGGTTTGGCTGGAGGCCCATTGATTATTGCCATTCTTATTGGAAGATTTGGATACAAGTTCAAGCTTGTTACATATACAACAACATCAGCCAATATGATGTTAAGAGAGATTGGCCTAGTATTATTCCTAGCTAGTGTTGGTATAAAAGCAGGTGCTGGCTTCTGGGAAACTGTTATTCAGGGTGATGGTCTGAAGTATGTATATACAGGATTCTTAATTACAATTATCCCTATTTTATTAGTTGGAGTTATAGCACGCGTATATTTCAAACTGAATTATTTCACAATAATGGGAATGATAGCAGGAACATACACCGACCCACCAGCATTAGCTTATGCAAACTCAAGTTGCTCACGTGAGGCGCCTGCTGTCGGTTATTCAACAGTTTATCCTCTTGCTATGTTCTTAAGAATATTTACGGCACAACTTATTGTGTTATTCTGTTGTGGGTGAAAATATCCAATTAATAATAAACGGGGATTGCATATTGCAATCCCCGTTTATTATCTTACTAAAAAAAAAAATTCTTATATTTGACCGTCACGCATCTGTCTGATCAACCCTTTTTGATATTCACTAAGTCCCTGAGGTAACACGACATTATATGTAATAATAAGGTCACCGAAAGTACCATCTCCCCTACTATATCCTTTTCCTCTTAAACGAACTTTTGTATTATTCTGAGTTTCTGGTTTCACCTTCAATTTAACTTTACTTCCATCACCAAGATGTATTATTACCTCACCTCCTAAGAGTGCAGTATACAAATCAATATTCACCGTTGCATTCATCTCGCCATTATGTTGCGTACCTTTTGATGTCCTTCTAGTACGCGTACCATGCCCAAATAGATCCTGGAAAAAGTCAGAGAATCCTTGACCATTACCAAAAGAGCCAAAGTTAAAATCACCAAATGGTGAATTTCCGTCATTATCCCAATAGGAACCATTTCCTCCTGCTCTGTTAAATATATCCGCCTCTTTCCATTTTTCACCATACTGATCATATTTTTTTCTTTTTTCAGGGTCTCCTATCACATCATAAGCTTCATTCAAAGCCTGAAATTTTGCTTTTGCTTTAGGATCATTAGGATGAAGATCGGGATGAAATTGTTTTGCTCTTTTCCGATAAGCCTCTCTGACATCATTTTGGGCAATGTTCTTATCAACACCTAATATTTTATAATAATCTATGAATGCCATATGATTCCTCCTTTTTGTTAATTTTCTATTTTAATAAGAATAGCAAATTATATGCCTATTTATATTTATTTTATATAAGTATAACAAATAAATTTACATATCATAACCCCACAATCATATTGACATTTGTTTTCGAAAAATTTGCTTTGTCCCCTAAATTATGGTATATTTGCAATATATTGTTTCTTTTTCTAAGATATAAATAACAACATAATATGTCTTATTGGTTTGTATTTTACAACGGAAATATTTTGCTTGAGAAACAAAGCAATGGTTCATATACAATTCCATGTCAGGAGCAACCTCCTACGGAAATAAATGATAAAACAAATATTATCAATGTGCCAACATATATAGATGGCATAAATGTCAAAACATATGCAAAATGTGATATTTCCTTACATGATAATAAAAATCTTGAATGGTGTGGTCTTCGTCAGTCATATTATAAAATACCATACAATCTTTACTTGAAAGCTGGTAAATGTGAAGAACTTATCTATTGGGATAATAACACACAATTTTGCAGTACATGCGGAGCACACATGAGGAAACAAACGGAGATATCCAAAGTATGTATAAACTGCGGAAAAGAAGTATGGCCACAGTTGTCTATTGCAATAATTGTACTTGTTAGTCGCGGAGACGAGCTACTACTTGTACACGCACACAATTTCAAGTATGATTTCTATGGTCTTGTGGCAGGTTTTGTTGAAACTGGTGAAACTCTAGAAGAAGCTGTAATAAGAGAAGTAAAAGAGGAGACTGGACTTAAAATAAAAAATATAAGATATCACGCGTCACAACCATGGCCTTATCCCTCTGGACTAATGGTCGGATTTTATGCAGAATATGAAAGCGGTGAAGTGACATTGCAATACTCAGAACTGAAAAGTGGAGGATGGTTTAATAAGAATAATCTGCCCCGTATCCCTGAAAAATTAAGTATAGCAAGGCAATTAATAGATAATTGGTTAAAACAACACTAAATACCAAATTGTTAAAATGAAAAATGTAAACTGGGGATTCATAGGTTGCGGTGAAGTAACTGAAAAAAAATCAGGACCTGCTTTTAATGAGGTACCAGGTTCACGTGTAGTTGCTGTAATGAGTCGCAGCATGATTAAAGCGCGTTCATATGCAGAAAGACACGATATCCCCAAATGGTATACAGATCCCTTATCACTCATCGAGGATCCTGACATAAATGCCATATATATAGCAACCCCCCCTTCAAGTCATGCTACATTTGCCATTATGGCAATGAGAGCAGGCAAACCTGTATATATAGAAAAACCTCTAGCTGCAAGTTATGAGGACTGCGCACGTATTAACCGCGTAAGCCAGCAAACAGGCGTACCCTGTTTCGTCGCATACTACCGACGTTACCTGCCTTATTTTCAAAAGGTAAAAAAAATAATCAATGATGGTACCATTGGTAGTATATCCAATGTACAAATTAGATTCTCTGTTCCTCCACGCGATCTGGATTTCCAAGGAAACCAGAATCTTCCATGGCGCCTACAACCAGACATCTCCGGCGGAGGATATTTCTACGATCTTGCTCCTCATCAACTCGATATCCTTCAAGATATTTTCGGTATCATAACTCATGCTCATGGGTATTGTGCCAACCGCGCCAATCTATACAACGCAGAAGACAACATAAGCGCATGCTTTTTATTTGAAAACGGCGTACCTGGAAGCGGTTCATGGTGTTTCGTAGGACATCAGAGTGCAAAAGAAGACAAAGTGGAAGTTATTGGAGACAACGGGATGTTATCATTCTCTATATATAATTATGACCCAATATATCTTGTTACAAGTGAAGGAGCAACAAATATCGTAGTGCCAAATCCTCCCTACGTACAACTTCCTATAATAAAAGCTGTAATTGAAGACCTCCAAGGCATCGGCGTATGTAATTGCACAAGTGTGAGCGCAACTCCTGTTAATTGGGTTTTAGACCGAATATTAGGCAAATTATAGCATGAAAGCGGGATTTATATTGTTAGCTATTATAATTCTATCAACAGACTGCCGGGCAGCAAATGACAGTATTCCAGAAAAACGAACCTTCTGGGGCAAAGTCGTTGATAACCTATATGGTTTTGTCAAAAACTTCAGCCGTGTCGATACGAATTATATTGAGCCACAACATTATAACTATACTCTAATGCTACAGAACACCAACACTTATGAAATATACCGCATATCAACCCCAAAGGGTAATGTATTCACATTTGCCCCACAACCATCAATAAAACTTGGACCTTACGCTGGCTGGAGATGGATTTTCCTTGGCTACACAATTGATCTTACACACTTAAGCGGTGGAAATGCAAAAAAAGAATTTGATCTTAGCCTGTACAGCTCACAGATAGGTATAGATTTATTTTATCGAAAAACTGGAAACGATTACAAAATGCGCTACGTTTATTTGGGAGATAATGTAGATACATCCCCAATGAAAAACATTAGTTACGATGGTCTGACTGCAAGCATAAAAGGTTTTAATATATACTACATATTCAATCATAATCGTTTTTCTTATCCGGCAGCATTCAGTCAAAGTACAGTACAACGACGCAGTTGCGGCTCCCCTATGGTAGGAATAGGTTATACAAAACATACTCTCAGTGTTGACTGGCAAAAATTGAATTCTGTCATCTCCGATATTCTTGGAAGCGATATTGCTGATAAATATGCAGACAAGAATGTCATTTCCGGAAAAATAAAATATACAGACGTATCTTTATCCGGAGGATATGGTTACAACTGGGTGTTTGCCAGAAACTGGCTGTTTGCATCATCACTATCTCTGGCATTAGGATACAAACACACAACAAGCGATGTAGATCATGAAAATTTCTCATTCAGAGATTTTTCTATAAAAAATATGAATATAGATGGCGTCGGACGCTTTGGTATTGTATGGAACAACACAAAATGGTATTTTGGTGCAAGCACCATATTACATTCATATAATTATAGCAAAAAACAGTTTTCTACCAATAATTTTTTTGGAAGTCTGAATATATACATCGGCTTCAACTTTGATAAGAAATGAAATATATGAAACATATTCTGTCATTAATAATTATATTATGTTGGCATATACACGCATATCCAAAATCTAACATCTTATATACTCCAAAGGACAGCATAACAGTAATCGAACTTTTAAGTTCATGTATAAAAGAGAATCAAACACAAAACAAATGTCTGATGTTTTTTGCGAAAAAACTCAAGTCGCATCCATATGTCGGTAAAACGCTGGAGAACGGAAGTCATGAACGATTGGTCATAAACCTTAGACAACTTGACTGTACTACATACATTGAAAATGTGCTAGCACTATATATGTGTATTAAGAGTAAAAAAATATCTTTCAGAGATTTCTGTAATTATCTAAAATATATCAGGTATGAGGATAACAAAGTGACATATGCTACCCGACTACATTATTTTTCATATTGGATTGAACAAAATGAACGCAAAGGAATTGTCAAAGAAATTATACCCTCCAACCCATCTATTTTGAAAATATCTTTATATGAAATATATTATATGAGCCATAATCCGGAAAAATATCCAGCCCTGACAGAAGATAGTTCTCTTGTCAGAAATATAGCTGATATGGAGAGAAAGTTTGATGGGAAATCATATATATATATTCCTAAAGAGAAGTTAAAATATCCAGAACTACTAAAATCCACCATAAAAGATGGAGACATAATTGCTATTGTAACCAACAAAAAAGGGCTGGATATTTCCCACATAGGATTTGCTGTATGGCATAAAGGAAACATACATCTGCTTAATGCATCATCCATACATAAGAAAGTGATAGAAGAACCGATGACCCTCTATCAGTATATGATGCGACACCCTTCTCAAATAGGAATAAGAATAGTACGAGTTGTATAAATAAATCAGAGAATAATTCTGTACAGTCTCTCTTAATTGTATAATTAAACATTATTTCTTTGTACGAACTTACAATACGAATTCTATAAGCACATTAAAATTCCACTATCCAGACAGTATTTTCTTACACCTTAACAAAGCCTTTTTTAGGTCATAATACAGTCCGTTTCAATTTGCAATAACCATCATTTGATAATACAGAAAAGCCTTTTTGAAACAACAATAATGACTAAAAAACAAAAAAACTATAATACCTCTGAATTTACAAATTCAACAAAATATATAATCTACCAGAAAACCTTCTCTTAACAAGTTGTCAAAAACAATAATACATACTTCCATTTTTCCTAAATATATATTTCCTTGTGATATGTTACCAACATGCTCATATAAAAACTTCCATAGTACCAATATGTCTGTTTATATTAAAAACAAAATATGCGACCCATGATGAGATGGGTCGCATATTTTTATTCCGTTGCTTAATAAGACAAATACTATATTGAATATATAGTTTAAATCGCCTTTAGCATTTATTACGCTTCAGCCGGAGTCTCTTCGGTTGAAGCTGTTGCAGCAGCTTCTGCCTCAGCCTTTGCAGCAGCCTCAGCAGCCTTCTTCTCTGCTACCTTCTTTGCAATTGCCTCATTGACTTTCTTTTCAGCTTCAAGCTCTTTTGCTGCAGCATCTTTCTTGTTCTGCTCGTCCTTCTGACGTATTGCATCATTACTCTTCTGCTTGTCAGCCTTCCATGCATCAAACTTAGCCTGTGCTGCAGCTTCATCAAAAGCACCTTTCTTAACACCACCACGAAGATGCTTCATCAAATACACACCTTCTGATTTCAAAATGTTACGTACGGTGTCTGTCGGCTGTGCTCCTACTTCTACCCAATAAAGCGCGCGATCAAAGTCAAGATCAATCGTAGCAGGATTGGTGTTAGGGTTATAAGTACCAATTTTCTCAGTAAATCTACCATCACGTGGTGCTCTTGAGTCAGCGATAACAATACGATAGAATGCATAACTCTTACGTCCGCCACGCTGCAATCTGATTTTTGTTGCCATTTTTATTATTTTTTTGGTTTGTACTAATGCTATCAACTCGTAATAGCAGCTGCAAAGTTACATCTTTTATATATAATATTTTAGGGCATCTAAAATATTTAAACATTATTAACCTTTACAATATAACAATATTATAATAAAAAAGAAAACAGCGCCTCTATAAGCCGGGTTCTGTTCCATCTTTAGAAGACGGCATCTGTCATTTATCTAGCCCATAAGTCACCTCATGAATCAAGCGTTCTACCCTCCATCGTCAATACAAAATTGTCAAGCGGGCAACCTTCAAACGACGGTATACGCGAACTTGCAGCTTCCAGGTGGCACAGCCCGATGATCACCCATCGACTGGTAGTCTCTTACACTACCTTCTCACCCTTACCTATGACAAAATAAAATCATCATATGGCGGTTTTTTTCTTCTGCCATACCCTGTTGTCACCAACAGCTTCTATTTTCAGAAGTGGAATGCCCTATGCTGCCCGGACTTTCCTCCCGCATCAAATTGATGCCGGCGACAGAACCGAAGCACTGTTTTCTGAGTACAAAATTACGAAATAAACTTTGTATTTCGTATGATTTGTCTGAATAATGTTACATCTGTTGATTCATTTCTGCCAAATTGGCATTCATACAATTGTATAAATATGTCATATGTGCAATATTGTCAGTCAGGTTTAAACATTTGTAAATTTTACTTTTCCTGCATTTAATAGCCGTTAATATGTTAAATTGTAGTGTTAAAATGGAATAAAGATGTGGTCAAAATTTCCTTTGTCACAATTTTTGCTCATATATTTGCACACAATTAAAAGAGAAATTTATAAGTTACAAATAAATTAAAGAGTAAAAAGATGAAAAAGTATTCCAAGTATTTAATGGTCGCTATGTGCGTCATTGCTGTGGCATTTTCGGCAGGCTCTTTTATAAGAGTCAATGCTGCCAGTTCATCAACTACTGCACCCGGACAGCCGGTAGATCTTACATATGCAGCTGAAAAATCTTTACCATCTGTCGTGCATATACTAAGTACGCGTAACAGCAAAGTTCAAACAGTGGAAGTAGAAAGCGATCCATTCAATGACTTCTTCTCAGATCCATTTGGTTTCTTTGGTAGTCCACAGGGACGTGGTGGCACTCAGAAGCGCCAGATTCGTACTCCCAAAAGCCAAGGAAGTGGTTCTGGTGTCATTATCTCATCTGACGGATATATAGTCACAAACAATCACGTTGTTGAAGGAGCAGATGAACTTACTGTGACTCTTAACGACAACAAAGAATATTCTGCCCGTATTATCGGAACAGATAAAAGTACCGATTTGGCTCTTATCAAAATAGAAGGAAACGGTTTCCCTGCAATAACAATAGCTAACAGCGACGACATAAAAGTCGGAGAATGGGTACTTGCAGTTGGAAATCCATTCAACCTTACAAATACAGTAACCGCCGGTATTGTAAGTGCCAAAAGTCGTTCTTTATATGTAAACACCAAAGGTGTTGAGTCGTTCATACAGACAGATGCCGCAATAAACCGTGGAAACTCAGGAGGCGCTCTTGTAAATACAAAAGGTGAACTGATAGGTATAAACGCTATGCTGTATTCAGAAACAGGTTCATATAGTGGTTATGGATTTGCCATCCCGACATCTATTATGAACAAAGTGGTAGATGACCTGAAAAAATATGGAACAGTACAACGTGCCGTTATTGGAATCAGCGGAACTGACGTAAAAAATCAAATAGACCTCCAGAAAGAAGAAGGTAAAGAGTTGGATTTGGGTACAACCGAAGGTATATACGTTGACTCAGTCGTGGACGAGAGTGCTGCTGCGGAAATTGGCCTTAAAGAAGGTGATGTCATTACTGCAATCGACGGCAAGCAAGTTAAAAAGATGGCTGAACTTCAGGAAGCACTTGCCACAAAACGTCCTGGTGATAAGGTATCCATAACCTATCTGCGTGACAAGAAGAAAAATACCAAAAATGCTACATTAAAGAATGAACAAGGCAATACGGGCGTTGTAAAGAAAATAGACCTTGATATTCTTGGTGGTAATTTCAGAGAAATTTCAACTACACAAAAACAGCAATATAACATAAGTAATGGTCTTGAAGTGATCAAAGTAAATGACGGAAAGCTGAAAGAAGAAGGAATAAGCAAAGGCTTTATTATCCAGAAAGTAAATGATGTTGCAGTTAAAACAATTGAAGATCTACAGTTGATTGTAAAAGAAGCATCAACAAGTAAAGATCCTGTATTATATATCCAAGGTATATACCCAACCGGTAAGAAAGCTTATTTTGCAGTTCCTCTGCAGGAAAATTAAAGCTATATACGGGATTTCAAGACAAAGTATGTGGTAATTTCCGAATATTACCACATACTTTTTTATTTCTTAATTAAATAAGAAATATTTGTCGGTCTAAAATATATTTGTTAAATTTGCACCATATACACATTAAAAAATCATCCTTGATGAGACAACTAAAAATCACAAAATCGATTACAAATCGGGAAAGTGCTTCACTTGATAAATATCTACAAGAAATAGGACATGAAGAACTTATCTCGGTTGAGGAAGAAGCAGAACTGTCTCGCCGAATAAAAAACGGCGACAAAAAGGCTTTAGAGAAACTTACAAAAGCTAATTTAAGATTTGTTGTTTCTGTTGCAAAACAATATCAGAATCAGGGACTAAGTTTGTCAGATCTGATAAATGAGGGCAATTTAGGATTGATTAAAGCAGCTGAAAAATTTGATGAAACCAGAGGTTTTAAATTCATATCATATGCAGTATGGTGGATACGACAGAGTATATTGCAGGCAATAGCCGAACAAAGCCGTATTGTAAGATTACCCTTGAATCAAATTGGTTCAGTAAATAAGATAAATCGTGTATTAAACAAATTCGAACAAGAAAACGAACGTCACCCCAGTATTGACGAAATTGCAGATAAGGTGGATATACCCGAAGAAAAAATTATTGACGCCATGCAAATGAGTAAACGTCAAATATCGGTAGACGCTCCACTTACGGATGGTGACAGCACAAGTTTTATAGACATATTACCGAACAACTTATCAACGAATACAGATAATAATCTGGTTCTACAATCTCTACGCGATGAAATATCATGCGCATTGAATGCATTAAACGAAAGGGAACGTAATGTTATAGAAGCTTATTTCGGCATAAACCAACCAGAGTGTACATTGGAAGAAATTGGCCATAAATATGGATTGACACGTGAACGCGTCAGACAGATCAGAGAGAAAGCCATTAGAAAGTTACGCCAAAATACAAAAAATAAAATATTAAAAACATATCTTGGACAGTAATAAAGAGAACAATATGAAAAATAAATGTATATATTTAGGAGTTTTGGTAATATTGTTTTTTTCAACAATTGCAAACGCTGCAAACAAACAAACAAAACTTTATATATATGGAGTCGTTACATCATTCAACGATTCGACAATATATTTTACGGATATTATGGAGTTGGACTCCGCTTGGGTTGACAGTAAAACCGGATTCTTATATAGCAGAGACAATTATTCATATCAATTGCGTAATTATATGAGAAAAAATGGAGTAGCATATCCAACATGTATTACTTCTTATGCGAAAAAGAGAAAAGACATTGAAAAAAAATATGCCAAAGTAAAGAAGAAATATATAGAAAAGAAAGAATTTAATATAAAATATATACCAGCCAATGAATTCAAATATATTCCAATTGTTCCGGATGATGTAGTCACAGAAGAAAAGAAAAAATAATTTTATCAAAAATAACATGGAAGGAAGTGTTCATTATTATAGTATAGCAGAATATTACATAAAAATACTGTTCAATAAATCAAATATAAATAATGAACATCTTCTTCCCTCCTTCACACCATTCCAAACTCCTTATACAGGAGAAGAACCCTTTTTCCAACTTATTATAGATGACTCTATTGCTCCATTAAATAAAGAATCGTTGGAAAAAATCGGAGATTTTGATACTGGTAATGGCATCATTTCTGTGTGTAAAAGTAAAGATACAGAAGGTACATACCAATATATTATAAATAATATACATGGGCACAATTGCTGTCTACTTCAAACTTATAATAATTTCTCACATTGTAAATGTGCACTAAACGGCAATTTTAATATGAGACTTTTTGGTTTGAACAACGCTTTAATGATAATCTTTGCTTTTAAGGGAAGTTTTAACAATACCCTTTTAATACATGCTTCAGCAATATGCCATAAAAATCAAGCATATGCATTTATAGCTAAAAGCGGAACAGGTAAAAGTACCCATTCTTCATTATGGCTCAAATATATTCCTGAATGTGAACTTATAAATGATGATAATCCAATTATAAGAATCATTAATAATATACCATATTTATATGGAAGCCCTTGGAGTGGCAAAACTCCATGTTATCGGAATATAAAAATTAAACTTGGAGGAATAACAAGAATAGACAGAGCTGATGTGAACAGTATAAGTAAACTATCACCAACCGATGCTTTTGCATCACTATTACCATCTTGTTCAACAATGAAATGGGATACGATTATATTTAATAATATATGTTCAACAATCTCTACTCTCATAGGAAATACAAACATATACACGCTTCATTGTTTACCAAATAAAGATGCTGCAATAACATGCCACAAGATGATTTCGAAATAAAAGAAAAGCATTATGCGAATAATGTTTTTATTCCAGATGTTGTAAAAATACTTGAAGAAGGCCATACCGTGACCTTAAAGTTACGAGGAATCAGTATGAGGCCCTTTTTAGAAGACAATAGAGACAAAGCACTTATCACAAAAGCCCGTAATTTGAAACGTGGTGATGTTGTTCTTGCAGAAATAGCTCCTAAGGTATACGTACTTCATCGTATTATTAAGATCGATTCTAATAATGTCATTTTACGCGGTGATGGTAATCTGAATTGTGAATACTGCAAGCTTAATGACATAAAAGGCTTTGCAATAGGTTTTTATAGAAAAGGGCGTTCAAAACTTGACAAGACAAATGGTTGGAAATGGAATATCTATTCTTTTTTTTGGACAAGACTTTTCCCTATCAGACGATACCTACTAGCAATATACAGAAGATTATAAATAATGACTATAAAGTAAACTAGGCTCAGCAGAAATTAAATAGGAATTGACAGCAATAAAACAGCGGCATCAATTCCGCATCGGCGCTGTTGCTTTCAAGAGGATGTGAAGCCTAAATGGTGTATGTTACAGATTTTCAGGATCCTGCGCTTTTCTCGTCTGAGTCCCCTAAATAAGAGAATATTGTAAGCTGACTTTCCGTCTAACGCAAATTCGTGAAAAATGAGAGTTTTGTGCAAACGACTGTATACCAAGCAATTACATACAAGAGCGGATTTTTCATCGTATGAAATATACCGTTTCAGCATGTGATATGGCCCGTTTCATGTACTGATATGCGCGATATCACACCTTCATACAGGCATAAACGGAGGCAGAAACAGGCAAAATCAGAACGCAAAAGCAACCGATCTGCAGTGTTGTCATAGCAACAATAAAAATGAACTGCAAATAAAAACAGGAATTATACTGAAGGCATAATTCCTGTCTATAAAAGATATATAATTTTCAACTATCTCTCTACTATCCCCGCATCAAACCATTGTTGCATTAAAGTCGTAGCATCTCTTAATGCCGTTACCTTGTCAACATCGTATTGATTTACAAGTAGTTCAGCTAAATCTTCAGCTTCAAAATCCTGATTTTGTATTTCTTTCCATAAATATGCAGAACTTTCATTCATACTAATAATATTACAAAAGTCAATATTTTCCTTGCCCTCTGCAACAATTATGTATTCTCCGCAAACTTCTCTCAAATTAAAGTCTTTCTTTATTCTCATATTTATTATATTTATTCTTTATTAAATCTAAAATGGCACGACATCCAAACTGTCAGATGGTAACGGATCTATTGAATCCATTCCACCATTTACCCTGCTTCCAATAATCTCAGCGTCCACCGGCGGATTTTCAGACTTGTTATATGATTTTTCAGGATCCTGAAATCTTGTAAACTCTCCACGGAATTTCAAAAGAACATCTCCTGTTGCACCTTTTCTGTGCTTGGCTATTATAATCTGAGCCATACCTCTTAAGTCATTTCCTTTATCATCTTCCACAATATGATAATATTCCGGCCTATGAACGAACAACACCATATCTGCATCTTGTTCTATAGCTCCAGATTCTCGTAAGTCACTAAGCTGTGGTCTTTTCCCATCTAATCCTTCACGATTCTCTACCGTTCGATTTAATTGTGAAAGAGCCAAAATTGGTATATCCAACTCTTTTGCCAACCCTTTTAAAGATTGAGATATTTTTGAAACCTCTTCCTGTCTGCTTCCAAATCTCATACCACTTGCATTCATTAATTGCAAATAGTCGATCATTATTATTTTAACACCTTTTTCTCTGACCAGTCTTCTTGCTTTTGTTCTTAATTCGAATATGGACAAGCCTGCCGTATCATCAATATATAATGGAGCTCCTTGTAACCGACGAATATTCTTATCCAATCTTTCCCATTCATCTGGAGACAATTGTCCATTAAGCATCTTGTTTCCCGGAATCTCACATACATTTGAAATCAATCTGTTTACCAATTGTACGTTATTCATTTCCAACGAGAAGAAAGCAATCGGTGTCTGATAATCTACAGCTATATTTTTTGCCAACGAAAGGGCAAAAGAAGTTTTACCCATGGCAGGGCGGCCTGCAATAATTACCAGGTCAGAACTTTGCCATCCGCTTGTTTTCTCATCCAATTTTGCAAATCCGGTAGGAACTCCTGTCAATCCACCACTATTTGCAGACGCCTTTTGTAGAATTTCGACAGCTTTTGTAATTACAGGGTCAATTTGAACATAATCCTTTTTCATATTTCTTTGGGACAGTTCAAACAAACTACCTTCGGCCTCCTGCATCAATTCATTTACATCTACTGTTTCATCAAATGCTTTTGTTTCAATATTGCTTGCAAATGATATCAACTGTCGGGCTAAAAATTTTTGTGCTAATATACGTGCGTGGTATTCAATATGAGCAGAAGATGCAACATGTGAACTCAGCTCAATAATATAAGCAGGCCCTCCCACGTCTTCCAGAGTACCCTCTTTCTTTAATTCCTCCGTAACACTCATGATATCTACAGGATATTCATTCATATTCAATGAACGAATTGCAGTAAATATCTTTTTGTTACGTGGCTCATAAAATGTATCAGGATTGAGAATTTCTGATATGATTGAAAAAGCATCTTTATCAATCATCAGTGCTCCCAATACAACTTTCTCAACATCTAATGCCTGTGGTTGCAAATGTCCGTATGTACTATCGAATGAAGACTTGGACTTGCTCTTACTTGTCTTGTCGTTATTTAAGTTTTTCTCGGGCATATTATAAAGCATTAACTAATGTATACGAAATACACTATTACCTTATTTTAATATGAGCAACCTATCTCATTTGATCATACTCTATTATTCTCCGGGAAAACAATTGTTGGCGAAAATGCTTTAGCTTCATTGAATTCCATTAATGCATACGAAATAATAATTATGGTGTCTCCTACAATAACCTTTCTTGCTGCAGCACCATTAAGACATATACATCCAGAACCTCTTTCCCCTTTAATAATATATGTCTCAAAACGTTCGCCATTATTATTGTCGACAATCTGCACTTTCTCACCTTCTATCATATTTGCAGCATCCATAAGATCTTCGTCAATGGTTATACTGCCCATATAATTCAAATTGGCTTCTGTTACCTTAACACAATGTAATTTGGATTTCAATACTTCTATTAACATATTATTATTTCTTATATGTTATATGATCAATAAGCCTTATTGGCGTTTTTCCACAAAATACAGTTATACATCCAGAAACGGCAGAACACTCATCCCATTCATTTATCTCCTGAAGAGTTTCACTATTTACAATTGAGAAATATTCAACATTTAATTCTGAATATGCATTTATCTCATTCACGACATGCTCATGTGTTTCTTGAACACTATGTTTTGAGGCGTAAGTAACACTTTCTTCTAGTATTCGATATATGTTAGACGCAACATTGCGCTCATCTGCTGTCAGAAGTGCATTTCTTGAGCTCATTGCAAGTCCACTTTTTTCTCTTATCAAATCGCATTCAACAATTCTTATTTTAAGATCGAGACTTTTTACAAGCTGCTTTATAACAGCAACCTGTTGCCAATCCTTTTCTCCAAAATAAGCTGCGTCAGGTCTCGTTATATAAAACAATCTGGATACAACCTGACATACGCCATTAAAATGACCCGGACGATGTGCACCTTCCATAACAGTTGTTATAGGTGAGAACTCAAAATGGCGAGTATCTGGAACCGGATACATTTCGTCTACGGCAGGCGCAAAAACATAATCAGCACCACAAGTCTCCAGCAGTTTACAATCAGCGTCCAAATTTTGTGGATAACGTTCAAGATCCTTTTTATCGTTAAACTGTGTCGGATTTAAAAACACAGATACTACTGTAATATCGTTTTCTGCGATACAACGTTTAACAAGTGAAAGATGTCCCTCGTGAAGTGCTCCCATCGTAGGAACCAAACCAATTGATTTTCCCTGTTTGCGAACTTCAAACAATTCATTCTGGAGTTCAACAATCTTTTTACATAACTTCATGATAATTTATGTTTTACACCCTAATGACAATATTAGTCATGCAAAATAACAACATTTTTCTTAAACAAGAAAGAATAAATCTGAAAATATAACAATTAATTGTTTAATAACAGCGTATTTTCTTAAATTGACGTTATATATGAAGTTTTTTTAGTAACTTTGCAAAGTTATGCATGAGAGCAAACTCTGATGTTTTGTATAAACTCATGTTGTATAATATTAAATTCAAGGCATGGCAAATAAAATTTTATTTATCAACCAGGAAATATATCCTTATGTTCCAAAGTCAGAGATGTCCAACATGGGACGTGACCTTTCCAATAAAATGCAAGAGGAAGGTTATGAGATACGTACATTTATGCCAAAATGGGGCAACATAAATGAGCGTAGAGGGCAATTACATGAAGTGATACGTCTTTCTGGAATGAATCTCATTATTGATGACACAGATCACCCTCTTATAATAAAAGTTGCATCAATACCTCAGACAAGACTACAGGTATATTTCATTGACAACGACGACTTTTTCATGAAGCGCCAGATGGCATGTGACGAATCTGGGAAAGAATATGAAGATAATGGAGAAAGAGCCATTTTCTTTGCAAGAGGTGTATTGGAAACAGTAAAAAAACTAAGATGGGCACCAGACATAATACATTGTCAAGGATGGATGGCTGCTATTGTACCAATATATATAAAATTGGCTTACAATAATGAACCAACTTTTTCAAACACTAAAATTGTTACATCGTTATTCAAAGATGAGTTAAAAGATTTTCTTGGACATAACTTCAAGAAAAGTATAGAATTGCGCAATATTTCTGCAGAGACAATGAAGGAATATAAGGATGATTTTGATTTCACTGAACTCGGAAAACTCGCAATAGACTACAGTGATGCCGTTATTGAAGCCGAAGAAAACGCAAACGCAGCATTACTTCAATATGCAATAGAAAAAAATAAAGAAATATTAAGATATAGTCCAGATAATTACATAGAGAATTATAAATTATTGTATGACAAAGTTCTGCAAAATAAATAAGTAGGCACATGTCTTATCTTAATTGTCAATTATAAAATAGGTTAATTAGATCATGAAATTTGTTTATATATCCGCAATAATCATCTCTGCTTTTATGTTCGGATCATGTGATGACAATACTGACGGTATTGGTTCTTCCCTGATTGGAAACATGGACGATTTGGAGATAATTCCAGCAACATACCAGATATCTACGCGTTCAATTATAGCAGACTCAGTATATTCAAGAAATACAATCGGATATCTTGGAAAAATACGCGATCCTGAAACTGGAGCATATATTACGAGTGATTTTACAACACAATTCCATACACTTGAAAACTATGATTTCCCAGATAAGGATAGTATACGCAGCCTGATAAATGGAGAAATCGTTGCAGATTCATGTGAGTTGAGATTATATTATAATAATTATTATGGTGATTCTCTAGCGACCATGAAACTTACTGCATATGAAATGCAAACACCGATGTCTGAGGACGAAAGATATTATTCTAATTACGATCCGATGAAAGATGGACTCATTAGAAATAATGGAATTAAAGTCAATAAGTTGTATACATTGGCAGATCTTAATGTTGATGAAGGCACAAGAGGAGATGAGGATTATACAGCAAATATCCGTGTAAAACTTGATCAGGAATATACAGATAAGGATGGAAAAAAATATAATAATTTCGGTACATTCCTTATGCGCAAGTATTATGAGGATCCTTCAAACTATAAAGACTCATATACATTCATACACAATCTTGTTCCTGGCTTTTATTTTAAAATGCAAAGTGGACTTGGTTCTATGGCATATATAAGTGTAAGTCAGTTGAATGTCTATTTCAGATATTTCACCAAAGACTCTATTTATGTCGGAACATCATCCTTTGCAGGCACAGAAGAAGTGTTACAATCGACAAGAATTGCCAATGATAACAACACATTACAGCGACTTGTCTCTGATAAACGTTGCACATACATTAAATCTCCTGCTGGTATCTTCACGGAAATGACAATTCCCGTGGACGATATAATGAATGGTCATCGCAATGATACGATCAACACAGCAAAGATAGTACTGCCTCGTATAAATAATGACACACAAAATGAATACGCACTGGACATACCCCAAACCTTATTAATGATACCTGCAGAAGAGATATATTCGTTCTTCGAGGAAGGCAAAGTCATTGACTATAAAACATCATTTTTAGCATCGTATGACAGTAAGAAAAACAGTTATACATTTAATAATATCAGTGCTTTAGTGAAGGCAATGGATCAAAAAGACCGCACTAATGAAAAATGGAATAAAGTGGTAATTATTCCAGTAACTGTAACTTATAATACAGAAAGTGAAATAATAAAAGTCGCGCACGATATGTCTCTGACAAGTACAAAACTTGTAGGAGGAAGTGAAAATCCATATGAACCATTAACAATAGATGTCATCTATAGTAAATTCAAATAATATAATGGCAGATAATTTTCTAGAGAAACAAAGAGCTAATTACGAGAGACGTAAGCAAGAATGGTTAAAGAAGAAAAAAAACATAGCCTTTTCCCGTAAAAAGACAATGATTTCTCGTGATCAAACCGATTGATATTTACTAGAAATAAAACATAAATAAGGGGCCGGATAAATAACATCCGGCCCCTTTTATTTATGTTTTATTAGAACTTATCTATATTATTAAGCTCTATTTGTTTCAACTTCTTTTTCAATATTTCAGCCTGAGATTTTCTGATAGAGAAAACCATATCACATATATTATCATTATAATCATTCGATAATATACGTGGAGATAATTCCTTGACAACTTTCATAACACTATTTGTCAATTCATAAGGGAACTTAAACTTAACACTTTCTTCTATCTGCCTTGTTACAACAGTCACTCTAGAAATAGCGTCTGCTGCTGCCGTACGGTATGCAACAATAAGACCGCTTGTACCAAGATTAACTCCTCCATAATAACGAATAACAATGACTAAGATATCCGTCAGGTCATTTTTTATAATTTGGCCAAGTATAGGCTTCCCTGCAGTACTACTCGGCTCACCATCATCATTTGCTCTGAAACGAGTCTTGTCAGAACCTAATACATATGCATAACATATGTGTCGTGCATCATAATGTGACTTATGATATCCCGCAATAATAGCTTTTATCTCATCTTCTGATGTCACATGATGAACAAAAGCATAAAACTTACTACGTTTCTCACTATAAAATCCTTCTGCTATTTCCGATGTTACTGTTTTGTACTCGTCTGAAATAATATCCATATGATAAGATTACTTAAGGGGCGAACATGTCGCCCCTTCACAAATATACAAAATATGAATTTTAAATGCTATTCTTTTAAAGTCAAAACTAAGACAGTTTGTGTATAACGAGTCCTGAACGAAGTTTGGGTTCGAACCATGTAGCCTTAGGAGGCATTATAGCTCCACTGTCAGCAATATCCATAATTTGCTTCATTGATACAGGATACAACGCAAGTGCAGCTCTCATTTCTCCACTGTCGACTCTCCTTCTAAGTTCCTCCAAACCACGCAGTCCTCCGACAAAATCAATGCGTTTATCTGATCTGAGATCCTGAATATTAAGAATTTTATTCAAAATAAGACGTGTTGAGATATCAACATCCAGTACACCTATGGGATCTGAATCATTGTATGTTCCCTCCTTGGCTGTAAGGGAATACCAACAGCCGTCTAAATAAAGTGAGAAATTATGAATATGAGACGGTTTGTATATTTTTTCCCCCTTATCTTCAATAATAAAATCTTGTTTCAAAGCTTCGATAAATTGCTCTGACGTAAGACCATTAAGATCCTTTACCACTCTATTGTAATCTAAAATTGTAAGTTGCGAAGCCTGGAAACATACAGCCATAAAGTAATTATACTCTTCACGTCCTGTATGATTCTGGTCCTTTCTTGCTAATTCTGCTCCGACCAATGCCGCAGCCGCACTACGATGATGTCCATCAGCGATATAAAGAGATGGTATTTTCGCGAATTCCTCTGTAATTGCCTTTATATCATTATCGTCACCGATAATCCAAAACTGATGTCTAAAGCCATCAATAGGTGCAATAAAATCATACTCCGGCACGGTATCAGCATACCGCGTTATTATCTCATCAAGTCTCTGATTATCCGGATATGCAAAAAATACGGGTTCCATATTAGCATTGCATACACGTACATGCTTCATACGATCCTCCTCTTTATCACATCTAGTAAGCTCATGTTTTTTAATCACACCAGACAGATAATCTTCTACAGCAGCACCGACAACAAGTCCATACTGAGTTTTACCATTCATCGTCTGAGCATACAGATAGTAGTTTTCTTTTTCATCTTGAACTAACCATCCTTTATCCATAAACTTTTTGAAATTGTCTGCGGCTTTTTGATATACCCTCGGATCATATTCGCTCACATCTTCTCCGAAATCAATTTCCGGTTTGATGATATGATAAAGACTCATCTCATTGTCACCCGCTTCTTCGCGTGCCTCTTTGCTATCCAATACATCATATGGACGCGATTCAATACGTTCCACCAAATCTTTCGGTGGTCGTATCCCTTTAAATGGTTTTATTATTGCCATTATTATTTATTTACTTGGAACTTGGTACATCCGTTCTTGAAATATGCATTTATCTGCACAGCCGCAGCAATACCAGCATTTATGTTGGCTTCTGCTGTCTGTGCGCCCATTTTTTTAGGAGTGCTGAAATAACGTCCTTCAAAAGTCTGAAATTCAGCATCAGCATCAGGTTTAATGTCTGTTATGTATTTCAAGTCAGTACGTGTCTTCATTACTTCCAACAGTCCCATCTCATCTATAACTTCTTTTCTTGCCGTATTTATTATTATGGCATTCTTTTTCATCTTACCAATCAGTTCCTGATTTATCGACCTCACAGTCTGAGGAGTAGCAGGAATATGCAGTGAAACAATATCACAACCAGCAAACAAATCGTCCTGAGAATCAACAGCAGTCACACCGTCTGCCTCAATAGCCTCTTTCGGGCAGAAAGCGTCATAAGCGTATATCTCCATGCCAAAACCTTTGGCTATACGTGCTACATTACGTCCAACATTACCGTATGCAAGAATTCCGAGTTTTTTACCTTTCAGTTCGCTTCCTGTTTTTCCGTTGTAAAAACTTCTACAAGCATATACCAACAAACCAAAAACCAATTCTGCTACAGCATTAGAATTCTGACCTGGTGTATTTTCCACAATAATGTTCTTCTTTTTGGCATAATCTGTATCTATGTTGTCATATCCAGCCCCCGCACGCACTACAATACGCAAATTCTCTGCTGCGTCAAATACAGTCGCATTGACTTTATCAGAGCGTACGATAAGTGCATCTGCGTCTTTCACTGCACTCAGGAGATCATGAACATCTGTATATTTTTCAAGAAGCACCAACTCATTACCTGCGCTCTCTATTTCTTTTCTTATTCCATCTACAGCAGCTGTTGCAAATGGCTTTTCTGTTGCAACTAAAACTTTCATAATGATTTAAATTTATGCGTTATTTATAAATTTATAAGAGCGGATAATACATATCCGCCCTTTTAAATTCTTGTTTATAGCCCAATCAATGTTGTGCTTCAAAATCTTTCATGCATTTTACAAGAGCTTCTACACCCTCCATTGTCTGAGCATTATAGCAACTAGCTCTGAAGCCTCCTACAGACCGATGCCCTTTCACTCCTACCATTCCACAAGAAAGAGCATAATCGAGGAACGGCTTTTCCAATTCTTTGTACTCATCACTCATAACAAAACATATATTCATGAGCGAACGATCTTCTTCTTTAGCTGTTCCACGGAACAATTTGTTTCTGTCAATTTCGGCATACAATATTTCCGCACGGTCATGAGCAAGTTTATCCATTGCCTTTAAACCACCCTGAGCCTTTATCCATCTCAAAGTTTCCAAGGCTGAATATATCGGAACTACTGGAGGTGTGTTAAACATAGATCCTTTCTCTACATGCGTCCGATAATCGAGCATTGTTGGTATTGCACGGTCAACTTTACCAAGAGCATCATCCTTCACTATCACAAGAGTAACACCAGCCATTGCAAGATTTTTTTGCGCACCAGCATAGATGCAGTCATATTTTGCAACATCAACAGGACGGCTAAATATATCAGAAGACATGTCGGCTATCATTCTTACAGGCACTTGAAGTTCATGTCTTATCTCTGTTCCGTATATGGTATTGTTAGTTGTTATATGAAGATAGTCTACATCTGCAGGACATTCCCAGTTTTTTGGTATGAATGTGTAATTTGCGTCAGCAGAAGAAGCAACTTCAACAACTTCTCCGAACAATTTTGCCTCCTTCATGGCCTTTTTAGCCCATACACCAGTATTAAGATATGCAGCCTTGTTCTTCAGGAAATTATATGGAACCATACAGAATTCAAGAGAGGCACCTCCACCTAAGAAAAGAACCGAATATCCTTCGGGTATTTCTAACAATTCCTTAATTAAAGCTACAGCTTCATCAACGACCGGTTGGAAATCTTTGGCTCTATGACTTATTTCTGCAAGAGAAAGACCAGAACCATTGAAGTCTAAGATCTGTTTTGCCGTATTCTCAATAACTTCTCTTGGAAGCATTGACGGACCGGCATTAAAATTGTACTTCTTCATCTGTATGCGTATTTTTAGTTAGTAAATTTAATAAGCCAAATAAAACTTTGGTTTGCGAATATACATTAATATTTCGACATAAACAAATAAATCCACAAGAATTTTGCCATATCAAAATATTATAAGCCAGAGCTAGATATGGTGATATAATTTCAACATGAATACATGAATATTTTTTCATAATAGCAAATAAAATTAACAATAATAGAATTAAACCTATTACTCACCACAACAATATAAATATAAATTTTTTATCTTGATTTATAATTAATATAATTCATTTCCTCATATATAAAAAGCGATATACAATTATCCACCTATTGTAATGTAAAATGTCAGCATATCATAACTCTATTAATTACAAATAAAATTTGTATTTATATAAAAACTATTTCTCTACAAAAAGTTTCAACACACAACATGATACATATGACATAACGAAAAGTCTTTCATGAAGTATATATAATCATGTGTACAAACATTACGTATTGCGTCTATTTACAAGTATATTAGCTCTACAAAATTACATATGGAAAATTGCACTAAAAACGCATCACCATCTGTTTTGTTTTATATTCCACAAATTGTATATATAACCATTTTTACTTATTATATATTGTATAAATATACACACAGAGCCTTACTTGATTCTGATAAAATCCATTTTACCACTTATCATATGTATTAAAAATGCACATAATAGTAACCATATTTTACAACAAGAAAATAATAAATAAAAACTTTCAGAATTATAAAGCAAATTATTATATATAAAAGGCTTATATACACAAACAGCATTTTATATAAGCCTAATTTTCATATTCATAAACCTAATTATAGAACGATTTGTAATCACTGAAAAAAAAATACTTGTAATAAGAAATTTCAACAATGTAACCTAAATGCTTCCATCTTTGTAGCTCAAACCCTCAAACATCTTTAATACCATCCAAACAGAAAATTTATCGATACAATATATACAGATATACTTTATATCATTTTATAAAATAACTTACACAATACATCACAGAGATACACAAGCATAAAGCTTATGCTAAAAAAATATTATTTCTAAAACAAAATATTATCATGTACTAATGATTGCGTCATGACAATATAAAATTTGGGCATAAAGATATATGACATATCTTTATACCCAAATTTGCAGACATTCTGTATGTTACTTATTTTGAATACAGAATTTATTCGATCACTACAAGAGGAGTATCCTCCATTACGTTCTCTCCCTGTTTCACACAAATAGCAGTAACCTTGCCACTCTTTTCTGCCTGAAGGTTATTTGCCATCTTCATTGCTTCAAGAACAACAACAGTATCACCTTCTTTCACTTCATCGCCAACAGCCACACAGATTTCTGTAATAACTCCTGGCAGTGGAGCCTTAAGGGCATTTGCTGTATTTACATTTCCAACAGAAGCAGACGGTTCCTGGCAACCTGCTTCAACGTTTGCAACATGCTTGAGCACAACCTTCTTTTCAGGCTTCGGCTCTTCTTCCATTTCAACGCTATAATCAACTCCGTTGACATTAACGGTAACAACATTTTCCACTACGTCACCAATCTCGACTTCGTAGTTCTTTCCGTCTATTGTATACTTATATTTTTTCATATCAAGAATATCTCTTTAAGGATGTTGTGTCATCTGAAGAATATGGGCATTCCATAAGGTTCCAGACAGATTTCTTTTTATTGTTATTATACCAGGCTCCTCATCGTGCACATTGTTTCCACGGAAATCATGCAACGCAAGAGCTATAGCTGCGAATACTGCACTATCTGATTTTGTCATAATCAATAACGTTTTAATTACATTGGCATACATCCATGTTTCTTTGCAGGCAGACTCTGACGCTTTGTTGCCAATTGAGCCAAGCCACGACAGATGCGGAAACGTGTATTACGCGGCTCTATCACATCGTCAATATATCCATACTGTGCTGCCTGATAAGGATTAGCAAACATCTCTGTATATTCATCTTCTTTTTCTGCAAGGAAAGCTTTAGGATCGTCTTTTGTCTTCGCTTCCTTTGCACAAAGTACAGCAACAGCACCGCTTGCACCCATTACTGCAATTTCTGAAGTAGGCCATGCGAAATTCAGGTCAGCGCGCAACTGCTTACATCCCATAACAATATGACTTCCTCCATAACTCTTACGAAGTGTAACTGTAATCTTTGGAACAGTAGCCTCTCCATAAGCATAAAGCAACTGAGCACCATGCAAAATAACGGCATTATATTCTTGGCCGGTACCAGGCAAGAATCCAGGTACGTCAACAAGTGATACAATCGGAATATTGAAAGCATCACAGAAACGAACAAAACGAGCGCCCTTACGACTTGCGTTCACATCAAGCACACCTGCATAACATGACGGTTGGTTTGCAACAATACCAACACTCTGACCATTGAAGCGTGCAAATCCTACAATAATATTTTTTGCAAAGTTTGCCTGAACCTCAAAGAACTCCCCATTATCAGTAATAGCATTTATAACCTTATACATGTCATATGCCATATTAGGATTATCCGGAAGAAGTTCGTTGAGCAAATCAGCCTTACGATCAATTGGATCGGTACATTCCACACGAGGAGCCTCCTCTGTATTATTTGATGGGATGTAGCTGAGAAGTTTTCTTATAAGAGCCATTGCGTCTTCTTCTGTCTTTGCAGTAAAATGAGTAACGCCACTCTTTGTTGCATGGACAGAAGCACCGCCCAAGTGCTCGGAATCAATATCTTCACCTGTTACAGTCTTTACCACTTTAGGACCAGTAAGGAACATATATGATGTGTTCTCCATCATGAGAATAAAATCAGTCAAAGCAGGTGAATAAACGGCACCTCCGGCACAAGGACCAAATATACCGGAGATCTGAGGTATGACACCACTTGCAAGAATATTGCGCTCAAATATCTCACCATAACCGGCAAGTGCACATATACCTTCCTGTATGCGCGCACCTCCTGAGTCATTCATACAAATGACAGGCGCACCCATAGTCATGGCCATATCCATAATCTTACATATTTTCTGGGACATGGTTTCAGACAAAGAACCACCGTTAACAGTAAAATCCTGAGCATAAAGATATACCAGGCGGCCGTCAATTGTTGCAGAACCAGCAACAACACCGTCACCGAGAAACTGTTTCTTCTCCATACCGAAGTTGTGACAACGGTGTAGTTTAAACATGTCATATTCCTCGAAAGATCCTTTATCAACAAGCATCTCTATACGCTCACGGGCCGTATATTTTCCACGTGCATGCTGTTTCTCAATGGCAGCTTCGCCACCTCCAAGACGGGCTTTTTCGCGTTTGGCGACCAGCTCCTTGATTTTCTCTATTTGTTTACTCATAATATAAATTTATTTCTCACTTCTTAGTGGATTGCAAATGTACTAAAAAAAATATAACCAGAGAAGCCTAAAACTAAAAAACACATATTATTACGTGTTTTTTGAAGTGTTATAAGAGTATCAGCTCATACTTGAGTCAACAAAAGACAAGGGCATGAGATCTTTAGCGCTTTCTATCACATATATCTTCTTTAATCCATATAGCAGAATGCGTATTTTCTTTCCATAACGATCTTCTATACCTAAGATAACTTGTCTGCACGCGCCACATGGTGTTATCGGATCCATAAGAAAACCGTTTTCATTTTGGGCTGCTATAGCAATTTTTATTATCGGACTATCAGGAAATTGTGATTGGGCCGCAAATATGGCAGAACGCTCAGCACATGTTCCTGAAGGAAATGCCGCATTCTCCTGATTTGCTCCAATAACAATTGCTCCGTTTTCCAACTGCAATGCAGCTCCGACAGAAAAATGACTGTATGGAGAATATGCATGTAAAGTCGCATTCTTTGCTTTTTCTATCAGCACCTGCTCATCCTCGGGCAACTCAGAGACGTCACAACTTCTGATTGCTATTTTTATCTCTATTTCTTTCATAGTAATATTTTTTATGACTACTCTTCCTTTAAAAACTCATATGCTCCCACATCCGGTTTGTCATCCCGTCTTTGACCATATCTGTCATAAAGCATTGCAGAAGCCGGATCTGCAGCGTTTACAGCCGGCGATATGCTATCAAGACGAAAATCGTATCTGAGATTTTGTGAATCAATCTTTCTAAAATGCTTCTTTCCCGTTTTAACGGTATCCTTATATTCTTCGAATACCACACTGACGAAATGTACACTGTCCTCAGTTATTATCTTCGGCGTACGGATTATACAATGATCAAACAAATAATTTGCCTTGTTTTCTCCCTCATCTGTGTTTGTCTCTATCATCATCTCATCATCCGCATAACCGGTAATGAGCGAATTAATACAAGTAAAGGAACTCTGCGGATATTTATTCATAGAAAAAAACAACGCACTACCTCTATTGGAATCAAATGGATAAAATTGTGCAAAGGTACAATTATTGATATCCGTTACGCCTCCATGAACAGCTATACAATTGTGTAAAGCATTGGTGAACTCACAATTATTTATAATTATTCTAGCATTTTCCGCAGTTAATGCATATCCCTGACAATTGTGTATTGTACTGTTTTCAATATTGAGTTTCAATTTTGACACATCAGCAGAATCAACTTTCAAACCATCAAAAGTACCATGTATATCTGTATGTCTGATTTCATTATCATATGATGTCTCACGAAGTCTTATTCCCTGCCATTGTCCGCTGACATAATCATATGGCAGATAATCGAACATATTGTCAAGGCGATCTCCTCTTAAGGTTATCTCATTTCCTGCTTCCCCAAGACACTTCAACTTACCTGAGACATCTATACCGGCATCAGCATAAAAGAATATTGTTGTACCTGGCGAAATTGTCAATGTGGCACCTTCATTTACAGTTATACCACCATAAACAACTATCGGTCTTGTCACACCGTCCAATATAGAATCCTTGTCAACAACCACATTTTTCATAATAGTAGCATCCCAGGAATACGCCATCAGATTCACCTTCTGCTGAACACCGCTTTCAAGTGTAAATACGATATTATCTTCTATCTTTAATGGCATATCACCATTGTTAACAGGAGAAGTAAGTTCAACAAAGACCCTTATACTGTCTTTATTTCTAACTTCTATATCATTCACCTGAAAACCAGAAGAAGGACTAAGATATGTTCCATCAACATTCACACGGAAACCTGCCTGATTTCCATTTTCAAGGCGGACATTAATTTTACGCAATCCATCTCCCGATTTATTATACACCCAGAATGAACGAGTTGATGATGGCACCGTGGAGAACACGGTATCAAGTTTTACGGTATCTGTAGAGAATGTAAGTATATTTGACGAAGATGTGCTGAATGAATCCTCGTCGTCACAACTATAAAAAAAACTTGATACTAGCAGTATCAGGACTATGTATATATTTTCTGTTTTCATTATATGATAAACGAAAAGAACCCGTTTATATTGCCTGAAAACAGGATAATTTATAAATTCATGAAATATTTTTTATAAAAAAAGTCCAAAATATTTGGATATTTCCACAAAAGCGAGTACCTTTGCACTCGCATTTTGGAAATGAGCAAATATAAGTAACAATTCTAATGCATCCTTAGCTCAGTTGGTAGAGCAACTGACTCTTAATCAGTGGGTCTAGGGTTCGAATCCCTAAGGATGTACAAAGGATATGCAGTTATCATGCATATCCTTTTATTATTTATTACAACACAACCATATCAATAACTAAATATATTCTTCCTCTCCACCAAATTCCCAGTAGAGCTCAATGAGGAAAGGTTTCTATTTATAAATCACCGTAGAATAACGTAAGATGTGGTCATCCCGATATTTAGTGGAGATTGATAGTAATAAAAAACAGCAGCATCAATTCCGTATCGGCGTTGTTGCCTTCAGTATAAAGGAAATTCAAATGGGTGTGTTACATATTTTCAGTATCCTGCGTTTTTCCAGTTTGAGTTTTCAGTTCTACCCCAAAAAATAAACGAGAATTTGCAGGCAGACTCTCTTTTTGAGGAAAATAAACGAAAAATGAGAGTCTTGTACAAACGACTGGATATCAACAACTTACATTTAAGGCTACTTTTTCATCGCACGAAAAGCACCATTTGAGCATGTGATATGGTCTGTTTCAGGACCTCAAACACACAATATCACACCCCGATACGGGCAAAATCAGGACCTCAAACCGGCAAAATCATAATGCAAGATGAACCATTCCGGACAACACCATAAGCTATATGGAAGACAGTACGGGACTAAAGAGCCTTTATAACGCATGATTTAATATTTCCTTACATCTATTATGTGGTTTTCTTTTGTCAAAAAATAGTAAGAAAATCCGTAAGTCCATCGTCCAGGTTTTCTTTAAAAACACCAACATTAGACAAAATGTACAAGAAGTATGTGTTTTTCTTGCGGAGAATATTTTTCGGTTGCCTGTTAGTGTTCACCCCCACTTCGTCCGGAAAATTCCTTCATCTCGTAATGCTTAATGAATAAAACTAATCCCTATTAAATTTCCATTGTTCCCCTTCCTCATCTCTCTTGTCTATAAAATTCAGAGAAAAGATGCGAAAGAATGCCCAAATCGATGTTTCCAAATCCAGTTCTCTTTGTATAGCCTTGCCATAGATCATGTAGTGTAATCCGGAAGCATCAGACAATCCGATCATGCCTGTATATGTCCCTCACCATATTCGTTTTACCACATAATATGGTACATATGTACTCCCCCCGTTCAGGTTCTTTCACAAACCAAAATGTGGCTTTCTGAGTTACGAAAAACATTCGATAAACTTATAACGCTGGTATCCTCCTGTATTTTGCTCAAACCTCTTTTTCCTTGCATATTTGCATCCGGAGAAAGGCCGCCCATAAATACGCTATTATTCTTTAGAGTAGAATAGAAAACTCGGACAGGAAAATATCTAGATACAGAAAATCTATAACTGCTCAATATTATTTTCATTCTACCAAAAGAAAACAATGCTGACTATGGATTGAAGCCACTGTCTTTTTTATTCACTGAATTCCTACAAAGCCTAAATAACTCAAATGAAACTAGCAACAAAAAGAGCAACACCCGAATTGGCGTTGCTCATCTAAATATCTCTAATTTCTTATTTTCTTTATTTTCAACTTGGGGATATTAATCTGTTCACCCTTTTCGAATTTTTTATTTTCATTGACAGCCTCAATATAACATTCCATACCTGGCCCCAGATATTTTTTACTTATAGACGATAGAGATTGATCGTCTTTTAATGTTATGACCTGTGCTATACCGACAATAGTATATGCGCCAGTTCTTATCCTTGGATCTTTATTATAAATTTCAGAATTAAATTTATTTCCATTATCGGATATAGTCTTTTTACTTATTGTCGAATCTGATTTTGCCACCTTTGCACTGTCTTCATTTATTTTCTGTTGATTATTGACAGCAGAGAGTGCCTTATTTTTATTTACTTTTGTCTGGAAATTATCTATTATGATCTCCAGCTCCAAAATCCTGTCCTCTCGCAATGCTATCTGTTTTTGATAATAGAAAATACTATATGCTCCAAAGCCAGACAAAAGAACAATGAAAATTATAAGTGCTATAATAATATTATTTTTCTTTTTATTAGAAATTATGTCACTTGTGTCTGCTTGAATGTTTTCCGGAACACTGGCTTCATCTGATATATGACATTTCGGAGAGCAACATTCCTCTCGAGGAGATTTTATTTCATCCGGATTGCAAGCTGCGTCTTGTACATTTGATTTAGATATATTGTCTTTATTTTCATCCAGAATAACAACATCACTATTTTCATCATTTATGTTAACTGAAAGATCTTCTATTATTCTTTCATCATCACGATTTTCTTCTTCAAGATCCTGATTTTCCTCCTCTAATTGTTCTTCTACCTTTTTTTCATCATTATTGTTCATCTCGTCGGCGATATCATTATTCTCAAGCTCAGAAAAATCCACACCGTCGTTTATTACTACTGTTTCAAATTGGGAAAATGGCTGATTTACTCGGTTCTTAAGTGATGTTTCTGGTGTAAATGATATTTTATTGCGCCCTTCTATAATTATCCGTTCACCTGTATTCACATTAACACTCTCACGGGCATTAACGCTTTGTATCTTAAATGTGCCAAGCCCCTTAACCTTAACCTGCTTGTCATTACTCTGTAAACCCGAGTCTATGACAGCGAACATATTTGTTACAAATAATTCAGCTTCTTTTTGAGTAAGACCATATTTTGTAACAAGAACAGAAGCCAAATCTGATATTTTATTCATTTTCTGATTTTCTAAGTTTTTCTTTTATAGATGCAATGGGCTTGAAATTTAATACAATCTTTGGAGGAACCATCATTCTTTGACCTGTTGAAGGATTAACAACAATACGCTCCATTCTATTTTTTAATTCAAAAGTACCAAAATTAGGAATAAAAACATTTTCTCCCTCATCAAATTTAGTAGCCATCTTCTCTATAATGCAACGCACATATTTTTGCGTATTGTCTTGTGTATATCCACACCTCTGAGATAATTCAAATATATATTCTTTATTATTCATACCATCAAAGCTATTATTTTATTATCTCTCCATAAAGATCATATTCGTTGCTGTCTATTATGTTAACATTATAAAATGAACCTATATGAAGTTCTTCATCCGACTTTATTAAAACCTCCGGATCAACTTCTGGAGAACAGTATTCTGAACGACCTATATAATACTCCGACTCCTTACGGTCAATTATTACACGCATGGAACTACCAACCTTCTGCGCTTCGATCTCAGCACTTATTTCCTGCTGCAAAGACATCACAGCATCAAGACGCTGTTGCTTGACCTCATAAGGTACATCATCTTTATAATGCAAAGCACTGTATGTTCCCTCTTCCTCAGAATATGTAAACACACCTAATCTTTCAAATCGTGCCCATTTTACGAATTCCATAAGTTCCTGAAAATCACTCTCTGTCTCACCGGGGAAACCAACCATAAGAGTTGTTCTCAGATGTATACCTGGAACATTCTTTCTAATTTCAGAAATAAGCCTTAACGTCTCTTCTTTTGTTACATTTCTATGCATACGAGACAAAACATTGTCTGATATGTGTTGAAGAGCTATATCAAGATACTTACATACATTTTTCTTCTCTCTCATGACAGCAAGCAAATCCTTGGGGAACATATTAGGATATGCATAATGCAATCTGATCCATTCCACGCCTTCTATTTCAGAAATATCGCGAACTAGATCTGCAATATGTTGTTTTCCGTCAATATCAATGCCGTAATATGTAAGTTCCTGGGCTATTATTTGGAATTCCTTAACTCCATCTGCAACAAGAGTTCTAACTTCTTGCAAAATGTCATCCTTAGTTCGACTTATATGCCGTCCGGTTATTAAGGGTATCGCGCAATACGCACACCTTCGGTCGCATCCCTCACTTATCTTTAGGTAGGCATAATGTGACGGGGTCGTAAGATGGCGCTGTCCAGTACATGTTGTTACATTACCTTTACATAAATCTGTCAATAATTGTCTGTAATTGAACTTGCCATAATATTTATCGACCTGCGGTATCTCAACCTCCAATTCTTTCTGATATCTCTGTGAAAGACATCCCATCACAAACAATTTGCGGATTCGACCTTCCTCTTTTGCCTTGACTAATTCTAGAATGGTATCTATACTTTCCTGTTTGGCATCTTCTATAAATCCACAAGTATTTATTACAACGATTTCACCTTCAATATTTTCTGAATCATGAGTACAATGAAATCCATTTGCTTCAAACTGCCGCATAAGAATCTCACTATCAACAAGATTCTTTGAGCATCCCATTGTAATAAAATCAATCTGTCCTTTTCTCATTGTTTATTAAATAGAGAATCTACGAACTGACGTTTGTTAAATAACTGAAGAGCATCCATTGATTCCCCCAATCCTATATATTTAACAGGAACCTTTAACTGATCACTAATTCCTATTACGACACCACCTTTGGCCGTACCATCCAACTTTGTTATGGCAAGAGAACTGATAGGTGTTACTGAAGAAAACTGTTTTGCTTGCTCAAATGCATTTTGTCCTGTACTACCATCCAAAACAAGCAAAACTTCGTCTGGTGCTTCAGGCAAAACTTTCTTCATTACATCCTTGATTTTCTTCAATTCGTTCATCAATCCTATTTTATTATGAAGTCGTCCTGCAGTATCTATCAAAACAACATCTGCCCCATTCGCTTTTGCAGAAGACAGTGTATCATATGCTACTGAAGCAGGATCAGAACCCATTTGTTGTTTTATAACAGGAACTCCGACACGTTCTCCCCAGATACAAATCTGCTCTACTGCCGCTGCCCTGAATGTATCTGCAGCACCAATATAAACTTTCTTACCAGCTTTCTTGAATTGATATGCTAACTTTCCAATAGTTGTTGTTTTGCCAACACCATTAACACCTACGACAAGTATTACATATGGTTTATGATCTTGCGGTAATTCCCAATCATCATTATCCCCATTGTTGTTTTCTGTCAACAACTCAGTTATTTCACTTCTTAGAATCTCATTTAATTCCGAAGTAGAAACATATTTATCACGAGCCACACGTTCTTGTATACGATGTATTATTTTCAGAGTAGTATCTACACCTATATCTGAAGTTATCAATACTTCCTCCAAATTATCCAGCACATCATCATCTATTGTTGACTTTCCCGTTATTGCTCTAGTCAACTTATTAAATACACTAAACTTGGTTTTCTCAAGGCCATCATTCAGTATATCCTTTTTTTTCTTATTAAAAAGTCCGAATATTCCCATTTGTCATTATGATATTATACCGCGGTAATCAGAATAAAATATTTTATAATGCAAAAATAATAAAAAATATTGATATTTAAGACCTCATGCGTCTGATTAAAAAGAAACAGGTAAAGAAATCTTTACCTGTTTATATTAATTATTCTGGCATTTTATATTTGCTGCCTGTTATCTTGACTAATTGCCTTGCATAGCTTTCAGGAAATCCGGGACGTTCAACCCTCTCCCCATTTCCAGTTTTTGTCCTTTTGAAAACACCGTTCTCTTCAGGCTTGATTGTCATATCATTATATTTTACAATTAAATATACAGCAAGTTTCTTCCATCTATCCAACATCTCTTGTGCCTTATTATTACTGTAATCATTAAGATATTCTATTGCTGTTTTTTTGTCTGAGTTATATAGCTCTAACGCTTTGGCTTCAATTTGTTTCTGGTTACTAAAATAATCTGTTTCCAAACTGTCACGCACTACTTTTAATGATGAGAACATCATACTATATCTTGGATAAACCATATTGCTCACCCAGTTACACACCCAAAATGCATTTTTATCAGAAAATGTAACCGCGTCAGCACCTGGCGTATTATAACATTCTGGCTGAATTGTATTGCCGCAATATATTGGAGTATATGCTATCATATTTGCATCGTCATTACCAAACCACAATACCCCACCAACTTCACGTGGAAGCCAAGATCTCATCTGAGAAACAAATGAAAAACCACTTTGTTGTGTACTTGTCGGACGTTCATTAAAATAAGTCTTACCATCAACCGTATATGTTAATGGCGTAGGCCTGTATGGCATTTGCCATATTCCGCCTCCAATATCAGTTGAATCAATTGCCAATGGGGTTCCTTCATAATGATCTCTCATACATTGTTCTATGTCCTGTACACTTACTTTTCTGTTCGGAACAATCCACAAAGGCATATCTACAGCATTTGGATCTTCTCCCAACGCCCAAGGTAAATATCTATCAAAATCATTATTGAAATGCCGAAAAAAACTCCATACTCGTGCTTCACAGAATCTTCTTCCTTGAAAATCAGGTTTTGCATACGCCATTTTCCACGAAAAGTCCTCATCGCGTCCAGTAAACCACCCTTGTTTTCTAGCATATTTTATAACATCCTTCGAATATAAGACATTTTCTTTATCCTTCATATTAAATTTACCAATACGACTTTGGTTTGCATGGGCACAGATTGCATTGTCTGGTACACGCAATGCTACCCAGACTGCCTTTTTTGATCCAGGCCCCATACCCATCATTTCCATTATCCATGCTTCATTAGGATCACAAATTGTAAAAGTTTCACCTTCTGAACAATATCCATATTTATTTACAAGAGTTGTCATAATATTTATAGCCTCACGTGCTGTTTTACTTCGCTGGAGTGCTATATATATAAGAGAACCATAATCAAGGATTCCTGTTGTATCAACCATTTCCTCACGTCCCCCATATGTAGTTTCTGCTATCGTAACCTGATATTCATTTATATTTCCAATAACATTATATGTTTCAGATGCTTCAGGAATCTCACCATGATATTCCTTTGTATCCCAATCATATACTTTACGCATTTCCCCTTTTGCATGTTTAGCTGCCGGATAATGGCATAGTCCGATAAACATACCATAGTCATCAGCATTGTATGTACAAATTACAGAACCATCTACACTTGCCTTCTTTCCGACAATGAAACTTGTACAACAATATGTAATTGATGCACTTAAGAATAACATAAACAAAATTATAAACTTTCTCATATTACTAATATTTTACTTGTACAGTATATATTTTTTTATTATTTTTATTATCAATTGCAACAATATCCATTTTGTGATTTTTGTTGGTTTTAATGATATAATTTTTTAGATTGCATACATATAAACCTTTATTAGATACTCCATCTAATACAACAGGCTTATTATCAATATATCCATAACATTGTTTTAAACCACACCCATTGTCATAAATATGAAATCTTACAGTCTGAGTAAAGGTCCATGTTTCTTTTTTTACTGGAACTATTACAGGAGGAGTATCGTCATATTTTATTTCATAGCAATCCCCTATATCACGTATAAAACCAGTTACCCAACCATCTTTGTAGTTTCCTCCAAAATTACGCGGAATGCCATAACTATTCGAAATATACAGCTTATTTTTATCTTTTACACTTCTATTACATTTTATGGATATTCTCGCGTATCTGATAAGTGGCAATGACATTCCATTGAACGAATACCGATGAGATAGCTTTTCCGATTGCTTATATTCAATGGGAAAGATTGTTGTATTTTGAGTTAACGAATATGGTTTTAGAGTTAACTGCACATTGGAAAATTTTATATTATTGACTCTATCCCATAATATGCGACAAAATTGATTGGACGGTTGTTTCCTCAAATTTTTATAAGGCACTCCTTTTACAACGAAATTATACTTATTACTATTTCCCCAAAAATCAGTAATAATATATGATATATGATAATCACGCTTTTCTTTAAATATCACATATCCTCTATTACTATCTATGTCATATATCGGCAAATGATTTCCTGGTTCCACATAAGATTTCATATACCATATACCGGTTTTTATAAAATGTTCATAATCACCACAATAATCCATAATACGTGTCATATTCTGTGGAACCCTGTCAACATTACTTTCAAAAACCGTTTTCCCATCAACCACCAATTGAATTTTACTGACCCCATATCTATTATATGCACCATCCATATAATCATTTGCCCAAATACCAAATCCTATTTTTCCCCAAGCAGAATATTTATTTTCATTGTTTACAGAAGACAACGATATGCTTTGTTTTCTTGAAGATCCACAAAAGACCCCTTCTCCATCTTGAGGATATACCATAAAACCGTGTGCCAAAGGACTTTTTTTATCTTTTATATATTTCCCAAGAAATATCAGAGGATCTATCATATCTCCCCCTTCAGACTCATACATTTCCATATGAATATGTGGCGCACTACTTGCACCAGTATTTCCACTAACAGCAATTAACTGTCCTTTTGCAACAGGACATTCTCCTGGAGATAATACAAGATCTATATTACAATTCTTGTTCTTAAGTTGTCTTTTTCTTAAAATATTCTCTATCCTAGGACAAAATGCATTCAAATGACAGAACATACTAATATATCCTTCCGGATGCTTCACATATACAGCCTTTCCCAAACCGTACTTTCCAACAACAATTCTTGATACATATCCGGAACCTATAGATAAAACAGCCTTATTTTCTACACGGTCTGTTTTTATATCAATACCACCATGAAAATGATGTACACGTGGCTCACCAAAATTTCCCGCCAATGAAATATTATAATTCACTGGCGGGAAGAAACTTATAATTGATAATAATATACTAAAGAACATCAGCAAGCTTTAAAGCTCATATCCAAACACTTTACAGAATGAGTTAATGCGCCAACAGAAATGAAGTCAACACCACATTCTGCATAATCACGTATTGTATCATAAGTAATACCGCCACTTGATTCTGTTTCGTATCTTCCGTTAATTATTTTTACAGCTTTCCTCGTATCCTCTACCGAAAAATTATCCAACATTATTCGATCAACTCCACCATGAGAAATTACCTGTTCAAGTTCTTCAAAAGAACGAACTTCAATTTCAATTTTCAGATCAAGGCCTTTATTTTTCAGATAGTCATGACAGCGATTTATCGCATTTTCTATACCGCCAGCAAAATCTATATGGTTATCCTTCAACAGAATCATATCAAACAATCCTATTCTATGATTTACTCCTCCACCAATAAAAACAGCCTGTTTTTCAAGAATACGCATACCAGGCGTGGTCTTACGCGTATCAAGAATATGCGTTTTGGTACCTTCTATACGTTTCACATATTTATTTGTCATTGTTGCAATACCACTCATACGCTGCATAATATTAAGCATAAGACGTTCTGTTTGCAACAATGAACGTACCTTTCCTTTAACGATCATGGCTATATCACCCGTTTTTACCGATTCTCCATCTTTTATAAGGACTTCAACAGACATTGTTGGATCAAATCTGTTGAATACTTTCTTTGCAATCTCTACACCGGCCAATATTCCATTATCTTTTATAAGAAGATGTGACTTTCCCATTGCATCCTCCGGTATACAACACAATGTAGTATGATCTCCATCACCTATATCTTCAGCAAAGGCAAGATCAATAAGACGTTCTTCCAATTCGTTTACACTTAACATATTCTCTAAAATTAAATTTAATACTCTATACTACTTAATATTTTATTATCCTTATACGCAATAAGATTATCATCTTTACGAATCAACGTTATTGTTCCCCCGATCCATTCTGTATGCGCAAGTTCTTCAGTCAATTCATAAAAATCGACGACCTTATCTTCATCAATTTCTACAATACCATTTACAATTGTGGTATTTTCGAAAATTACTCGATTTGCTGCAAAGCGCCTTATCTTCCTCATTATTATTTTTTCTTCAACTCTGCAGGCAAAATCCTTTCATCTATAGGACGTACAACTGTCCTATCAAATCTCTTTTGGGGCGCATTCACAGGAGTATTGGACGGATGCAGTTTCGTATGTACCGCAGAATCATTCTTAACCATCCGGATGCTATCGTTTTTATGTACCAATGGCATTATATTCTGATGCATCTTTATCAACCTTATATTATACACCACAAGCATTCTGAGAGTTGTTGAAGAAGCGGCTTTATTATCATTTACTAGAAAATATCCAGTAATCTCCTTTATACCAAGATTTCTAGTATCCTCCACCTGCAAATGATAACGCGATGTTGATGTAATATTTATAGTACGTGATGCAACACTGTCATTGTTAAATTTCAATGCCAACAACGCCACAGCACTCCTCATTCCATCCTGATATATAAATCGTGTATCAAAATCGAGAATTATCTTATCACCTTTATGAAAGGCAGTATCTGCCTTAATCTTATACAGATAAATATTTGATGCCTCATGCGGATAAAGCACCAACATTCTCCTTCTATCCCATATATCTGTAGTGTCGGAACTTGAAGCAAGATTTCCAAATTTATTCATCTCACTTACAGACGCACCTTGGGCTGCAGCTTCATTGGTAAATCTGTCTGCCAAATTCTTATATATATCATGCAGAAGCTTGGTATGTCTACTATAATACAGCAAAGAACTGTCCAATTCGGCCTGAGAGACACCATATTTGTCCAGTATATTTGCCTTAAACGATCGCATCGTCAATGTATCACCACCATTCAGCCTTACAATTTCTTCAGCCAAATGATATTCATACAATATATCCTCCATTTCATCCGGTTGTATATAATCACTGTCAACCGAAGGCTTGCACGAGAAAAGGCCAAATACGACACATATAAAACATATCAGACCTTTTGTGAAAGGAAACGAAAGACGATTTATCATACCCTTCTGTTTATTGCCAATCATTCATTAGTAATACAATCCTCTTTTTTTTCAGTATCAGCCTTTGAAGCACAGAACAAGACGTCATTTATACTTTCCAATTCTTTACGATAGAATAAGAATAATATAACAGCTCCAACACTTATACATGCATCGGCAAAATTAAATACTGGAGAAAAAAATATAAATTCATGACCACCCCAGTAAGGTACCCAATCTGGCCATGTGGTTACTATAAGTGGGAAATAGAACATATCAACCACTTTTCCATGCAAAAACGAAGCATATCCACTTCCAAACGAAACAAAACTTGACACATCAAACGGTGTTGATGCATCAAATATTAATCCGTAAAACATTGAGTCAAATATATTTCCAGCAGCCCCAGCTAGAATCATGGACAAACACACAACATATCCTGTAGAATGCTTACGTCTTACCAACTTGCCTATATAATATGCAATAATACCTATCAAAACTATCCTGAATAAACTTAATATCAGCTTATTAAAAAATGTAATGCCATAGGCCATTCCATTATTCTCAATGAATTCTATAAAGAACCAGTCGGTAATACGTATAGATTCTCCTAAACACATGTTTGTTTTTACCGTGATTTTGATTATCTGATCGATAATCAAAATCACGATAATAAGCAACACGGATAATCGTCCATCAGAAAGATTTATCCCCTTTATTTTCATTTCTTACGCGCATTCTTTGAGGCCACGCTGAGTGTTGCATGCGGTACTGCACGCAAACGCTCTTTGGGGATCAATTCTCCTGTTATACGATCTATACCGTATGTTTTATTTTCTATTCTAACCAATGCAGCTTCAAGCCCTTGGATAAATTTCTGCTGACGATTTGCCATCTGCACCAAATCTTCCTTAGACTGAGATGCACTGCCTTCCTCAAGCGCCTTATATGTAGGGGATGTGTCATCGACATCATTACCATCGGCATTCATGAGCTGTTTCATCATAGCACTCTGATCACGACGCGCAAGACGTAGCTTCTCATTTATTATCTCGCGGAACTCTTCAAGTTCACTGTCTGTATAACGTGTTTTTTCTGCCATAAATCAATAGTTTTAAAATTTCCGAATAGGTTGCAGTATTACTTAATATTGGCTTTCTCTATTTTGATATTCAATTTATAATCATCGAAATCAACAGTTATACCATCATTCTCGGCAATGCTTATACTATCAGCCAAAATCTGGCTTTTTATATAATCAGCATACTGAGATATGGCAGCATCAGTGTTTGCATCTGGAGAAACAACCACATTTATTCTGTCAGTTATCTCGTATGAATTGTCCTTGCGCATATTCTGGATTCTGTTGACAAGTTCCCGTGCAATACCTTCTTTTCTCAACTCATCAGTAAGTTCTATCTCCAATGCGACAGTAAGATTACCTTCATTTGAAACAAGCCATCCCGGGATATCCTCACTTATTATTTCAACATCAGTCAGTTCTACCCTCACATTGTTACCTTCTACATCCAACTCAACATATTCGTTGTGTTCGAATTCTGATATCTGAGTCTGAGTAAGTCCACTTACCTGAGCAGCAATACCTTTCATCAGTTTGCCGAACTTCTTTCCCATAGTACGGAAGTTACACTTGACTTTCTTAACAAGCACATCCGAACCTTCCACAAATTTGAGACTCTTGACGTTCACTTCGTTCAATATAAGCGCCTCTACAGCTTCTATATGCCTTCTCTGTTCTACGTCAACAGCCGGTATCATAATAGCTTTCAAAGGTTGACGCACCTTAATATTAACCTTACGCCGTAAAGCAAGAATCATAGATGTGATCTTCTGCGCCATACTCATTCTTGCCTCAAGTTCCTTATCGATAAACTTCTCGTCTGCTACAGGATAATCAGAAAGATGTACAGATTCAACCTTTTCTTTTCCTGTTACATTTATCAAATCCATGAACAACTGATCAGAATAAAATGGCGCAAACGGCGCAAGCAGTTTGGAAACAACTTCCAAACATGTATACAATGTCTGATATGCGCTCAGTTTATCTGTGCTCATTTCTTTGCCCCAGAAACGTTTTCTGTTAAGACGAACATACCAATTGCTCAAGTCATTATTAACAAAAGATTCTATCAAGCGTCCGGCTTTTGTCGGATTATAATCATTCATTTCAGCGTCCACATTCTTTATAAGAGAATGAAGCACAGACAGAATCCATCTGTCTATTTCTGGACGTTCTTCCATCTTAACATCCTCCCCGCTATAATCGAATCCGTCAACATTGGCATAAAGAGCAAAGAATGAATATGTGTTATACAATGTTCCGAAGAACTTACGGCGCACTTCATCCACTCCCTCCGGATTGAACTTCAGATTATCCCATGGTTCAGAGTTAGTCATCATATAGAATCTCACAGCATCAGTACCGTACTTCTCGATCATCTCAAAAGGATCGGTCACATTACCTACATGCTTACTCATCTTATTACCTTTTGCATCGAGCACAAGTCCTGTGGAAATAACATTCTTAAATGCAACACTGTCAAACACCATTGTGGCAATAGCATGAAGCGTAAAGAACCATCCACGAGTCTGGTCCACACCTTCGTTAATGAAATCTGCGGGAAATGCTGTTCTCTCATCTATCTTATCCCTATTCTCAAACGGATAATGTATCTGCGCATAAGGCATAGAACCACTATCAAACCACACGTCAATAAGGTCTGACTCACGCTTCATCGGCTTTCCACTCTTACTTACAAGTGTTATTTCGTCAACAAACGGACGATGGAGATCTATGCGGTCGTAGTTTTCATTACTGAAGTCATCTGGGACGAATCCAAGATCTTTGAGCGTATTGGAGGGCATAAATCCGGCAGCAACACTCTTTTCTATCTCGTCATACAATTCGTGTACAGAACCAATGCATATTTCGTTTCCATCCTCATCGCGCCATATTGGTAACGGTGTGCCCCAAAAACGACTACGGGAAAGATTCCAATCGTTCAGGTTCTCAAGCCAGTTGCCGAATCGCCCTGTACCTGTAGACTCCGGCTGCCAATTAATAGTCTTATTCAATTCAACCATTCTATCCTTCTTTGCAGTAGAACGTATGAACCAGCTGTCAAGCGGATAGTACAAAATCGGTTTATCCGTACGCCAACAATGTGGATAATTGTGCACATGTTTTTCTATTCTGAAAGCCTTATTGGCAGCTTTCAAATCCATACAGATTGATATATCAAGTGTCTCATCTTTATCTGTCAGAGTATCATCATATGCATTCTTAACATATCGCCCGGCGTATTGATTCCACAATTTCACATTGACATGATTTGCGACAAAGTCGGAATCAAGATCTTCTGTCAGGAAATATTTACCTTGTAGATCAACAACAGGACGTTCCTGTCCCTTTTTATCAACAACAACAATAGGAGGCACACCCGCTTTTTTTGCCACAAAAGCATCATCGGCACCAAAATTCGGTGCAATATGTACAATGCCTGTACCATCTTCAGTTGTGACATAATCACCAGAAATCACGCGGAAGGCACCATCCATCAGTGGAGATATGAACGGAAGGAGCTGTTCATACTCCATACCCACAAGTTCCGGTCCTAGATAACGACCAATTATCTTCCAAGGTATTACTTTGTCGCCTTTTTTGTATGATGCAAGATCCGCATCACGCCCAGCCTCATTAAAATAAGCGAGCAAACGCTCTTCAGCAAGAACAACAGTCTCAGCCTCACCTGTATATCCATTGTAAGTTTGTACTGCTACATAATGGATCTTCGGTCCAACGCAAAGAGCCGAATTCGCAGCAAGAGTCCATGGTGTTGTTGTCCATGCTAGAAAATAAGCCGTTCCCCACTCTGATAACTCAGGACGCGGATTCTTTATCTTGAACTGCGCAGTAACAGTAGTATCCTTCACATCCCTGTAACATCCCGGCTGATTCAATTCATGCGAACTTAATCCCGTTCCTGCAGCAGGACTATATGGCTGAATTGTATAGCCTTTATACAACAAATCTTTGTTATAGAGTTGTTTTAGAAGCCACCACAATGTTTCAATATACTTGTTATCGTATGTTATATAAGGATTGTCAAGATCGACAAAGTACCCCATCTTCTCAGTGAGCAAACGCCACTCAGCCGTGAACTTCATCACATTTTCACGGCATTTGTTATTATAATCACGTACAGATATATATTTTTCTGAATCCTTATTATCGATATCAGCCTTTGTGATTCCGAGTTCCTTTTCCACTCCCAGTTCAACCGGAAGACCATGGGTATCCCAACCCGCCTTACGATGAACCTGGAATCCTTTCATCGTCTTATATCTATTGAACGTGTCTTTAATACTTCTTGCAAGAACATGATGGATTCCCGGATGTCCGTTTGCCGACGGAGGACCCTCGAAGAAAACGAACTGAGGACAACCCTCACGCTCGTATATTGATTTATGAAAAATATCTTTCTTATTCCACTCTGCCAGCACCTCATTATTAGTTGCTGTCAAGTTGAGCCCTTTATGCTCGGTGAATTTCTTAACCATGTCTTATTATTTAATATTATATATGGCTGCAAAGGTAAAAAAAATATATTTTACAACCAAAAAATAGTATAGAAAGATTACAGCATGTAATATTCCGTAAATATATTATAACATTCTGACACTTTTACAGTTAGCTTGCGTGATTGAATGGCAAACATACAATATTGCGAAAAACATCTCAGTCCAGTGGTTACAAATAATCAATTATAATCCGAATCAAATAAAGCATTAAGTCTCCACAAACCAACTATTCCATAAGATTTTTATACATACACTAAGATCAAGCGCCCCACTAAATATTGATCATAACACAGACAAGGATTTCCAACACACATCTCGCATCTCCAAATGAACCTCTTAAAAGTTAAAGGTGCAGACGAAAAATCAGGTATCAGAATAAATTAAAAGACACATACAACACAAACTTATAGAATCGCGACAAAGTTCCTTTCACTAATTACAATATATCCAACCGACAATCCCATAACATAACACAAAAACCACCAATACAACCACATCAATTTCTTTACTCAATATTTGCAAATGTCTAACTGGCACCACATTTAAATTAAAATTCGAAACATGCAACCCATTACACCAACAGCCTTTTCCATAACTCATTTTCGTATACGCCCTATTTCGTAGCCACCATATTACGACATCATTATACATAATAACATATGCTATAATAAACTAATTATAAGCAGATTGCATATATTACATTAATGTATTACTTATATTTAGAAACACAACTTTCAAAACATATTATTCACATAATACAATAATTACAGCAAGTCATGCGTTATATTCAATATGAAAAAGATAGTACTTTGTATATATATAACGCTATTTTGTGCAATTACCAGCAGCGCCCAATCATTTATTCTCCAAGGTAGAGTAACTGATGAACAGATGAATCCCATTGAACTTGCATCCGTATCTTGCCTACAGCAGGGCAAAGTAACAATGACGTCATTAAAAGGCGAATTCAACATGAACCTCTTATCCACAGACTCCGTGGTGATAAGATTCTCAATGGTCGGATATAAGACTAAGACAAGAGTCCTGCGTAACCCGCGGGGTAAACAGACGCTTCAGATTGTACTCTATAGCAACAATATGCTCTCAGACGTTGTTGTCACCGGGACAAGACAACAGACAGGACAAACCCAAGAGATAAAAAAAGAAGACATGAAAAACATGCCCTCTACCACAGGCAACACGGTTGAGGAACTTATACAGGGACAAGCAGGAGTTTCTACACACAATGAGTTGTCATCACAATACAACGTACGCGGAGGCTCTTTCGATGAAAACAGCGTATACATAAACAATATTGAGATATATCGTCCACTTTTGGTCAGAAGCGGACAACAGGAAGGCTTATCCGTCATAAATCCCGATATGGTAGAGAAAATCGGCTTTTCTACAGGTGGCTTCGAAGCAAAATACGGCGACAAAATGTCCTCTGCGCTAGATATAACATACAGACTACCAAAAAAATTTGAAACATCAGCTACAGCAAGCCTTTTGGGGGCAAGTGCATATGTTGGTTATGGTAACAAAAAATTTTCGATAAGCAACGGAATACGTTACAAAACCACACAATATCTCCTTGGAACAATGGATACAAAAGGAGAATACCGTCCAAATTTCATCGATTACCAAGCGTATCTCAACTACATGCCCAACAACAGGTGGCATATAAGTTTACTAGGCAACATATCAGAAAATCATTACAACTTTTACCCTGAAGACCGCGAGACAAGTTTCGGAACGATGCAAGACGTCAAATCTTTCAAAGTTTATTTCGATGGACAAGAGAAGGATATATTTCGCACATATTTCGGGTCACTCGATATCACACGTAATTTCGGGAAAAGCACATCTCTTTCATTAATAGCCTCAGCTTTTTACACAAAAGAACAGGAAACATACGACATACAAGGCCAATATTGGCTCACACAAACCGAAACAAGTGAGAATTTAGGAGTAGGAACATATTTCCAGCACGCACGCAACTATATGAAAGCAAATGTACAGAGTGTAAAGCTGCTTTTAAAAACAAAAACAAAGAAACACGCCATAGAAACGGCATTAATATTCAAAAGCGAACATATAAAAGAAAACTCTGTAGAATACGAAATGCGTGATTCAAGCGGATACAGCATTCCACATACAGGTGAAAACCTTTATATGATATATTCCATGCGTGCACGCAACACACTGAACGCAAACCGCATCGAAGCATACGCACAGGATACATATAGATTTACAAGCCCAGGTCAACATTCCCTATTTACTCTTAACTACGGAATAAGACTAAGTCATTGGAGTTTCAACGGTGAAACCATCGTCAGTCCTAGAGTATCACTTGGCGTGATACCGGCTTTCAACCATAATATCACAATGAGATTTGCCACCGGAGTATACTATCAAGCACCATTCTACAAGGAAATACGAGACACTACTACCGTTGACGGAGTAACATACGCATCACTCAATAAAAAAACAAAAAGTCAACGCTCCATACACTTTATTGCAGGCATGGACTATCGCTTCAACATGAACAAACGCCCGTACAAATTCACTGTAGAAGCTTACTACAAAGCTTTAAGTGATCTCGTGCCATACAGCATAAACAACGTAAAGGTTGTATATTATGGCAATAACGAATGTAGCGGACATGCTGCAGGACTGGATATGAAACTTTACGGTGAATTCGTTCCTGGATACGATTCATGGATCAGTCTGTCGCTCATGGACACAAATATGAAACTAAACGGTAGGAATATACCACTACCAACAGATCAAAGATATGCCATAAGTCTCTATTTCACTGATTTTTTCCCTGGTACCGAACGATGGAAGATGTTTCTCAAACTTGCTTATGCTGACGGACTGCCATTCTCGGCTCCCCATCAGGAACTCGAACGAAGCGTTTATAGAGCACCTGCATATAAACGAGCAGATATTGGTCTGAATTATAGATTGGTAAACAATGAAAACAGAGAGAAAAAACTACTCTTCAAAAACGTATGGTTAGGATTGGAATGTCTCAATCTGTTAGGCATAAATAACGTGAATTCTTATTATTGGATCACAGATGTTACCAATCAGCAATATGCCGTACCAAACTATCTAACCGGAAGACAAATAAACTTCCGCGTATCGGTTGAACTGTAAAAGAATAAACAATGAGCAATAAAAAAAAATACACAGCTCTCCCTGTCATCTTGTTCTCCTTATACACGATGACAACACATGCGCAGAAGAACGAAATAAAATCAGACAGGATTGCAACATTGCAGGTTGTAGCCGGAGACGATTGGCTCTCACCACCGATCATGGTATTGGGAAACGAGGCTCCAATAACCATATCATTCGATGATATGACACACGAATATCATAGATATGCCTACAAAATAGAGCACTGCGAAGCTGATTGGACAACTTCAGAAGCTTTGTTTACGAGTGACTATTGTGAAGGTTTTACAGAAGGAAACACTATTGATGATGTAAGCAAGTCAATAAATACAAATATACTTTATACACATTACAAACTGAAAATACCAAATGAGAACTGTAATATAAAACTAAGTGGCAACTATCGTGTGACAATTTATGACGACGACACATCAGAAGAAATAGCCGTAGCATGTTTCATGGTTGTTGACCAACGTGTAGGCATACAGTTAGAAGCAACAACAAACACTGATACTGACACTAACGGAGCCCACCAACAAATAGGAATGAAAATCAATTATGCAGGCCTTAAGGTAAATAACCCCAGACAGGAAATAAAAACTGTAGTGATGCAGAACGGCAGATGGGACAATGCGGTAATAAACGCAGAACCACAATACATCATGGCAGACGGGCTACAATGGGCACACAACCGGCAACTGATATTTGACGGAGGCAATGAATATCGGAAATTCGAAACTCTTGATGTCTCACATACAACAATGGGACTTGAGTCAGTAAAATGGGACGGGAAAAACTACCATGCATACGTATGGCCAGACGAGCCACGAAACAGTTATATATACGATGAGGATGCAAACGGAGCATTCTACATCAGAAACAGTGACAATATAGAAAACGACTGCATATCAGAATACGTATATGTCCATTTTGCCCTAAAAACACCACTAACAAATAACGACATATACATAAATGGCGTATGGACAAACAATCAGTTCATACCAGAATATAGAATGACATACAATCCCGAAAATGGATTATATGAGAACATTTTATTACTAAAACAAGGATATTACTCATATAATTATCTTATAAGAAACGAAGATGGCAGCTTCACACCCCTTCAAACCGAAGGAAATTTCTGTTACACCGAAAACAAATATCAATGTCTGGTATATTACAAAGCCGCAGGAGACAGAACAGATACTCTTGTCGGATATAAACAGATAAGAATAAACTAAACATGACTTTGTAGAAATTCTGTGAAGATTGGTCTTATATACATAAAGTCTTTCACGGAAGTAAGAAAAACTTCCAAACAGTGTATATCCGTATAACACTGTGGTGATAGCGATCTCTCACATGACAATAAATCCCCACCATACGAAAACATTCTTCCTGTGTATATTCCCAACTGTCATATCAGTGTTTTTCGATAAAACTCAGACTATGTACTTACAGATTTCTTGACTTTATTTTGACAAAATAAAATCACAAAAGAGATGTGAAGGAATATTAAATTCATCATCAGAAAGGAACATTCGGCCTTTGCTGCCTTATCGTATATCCTGTCACATAATCCCGAATCATCCATATTATACTCCGACAAAGCCCGTTTGAGCCGATAGTTTCGTCCATATCAGGGTGTGATATTAAGTGTTTCAGCCCCTGATATGTACTTAATCGCATACCCGAATGGTACCTATTACAAATCCGAGAAATAACTCCAAAATATAAGTGTTTGATACTCAAAGTATTGAGCAAAGCTCTTATTTTTTGCGAATTTGCGTCCGAAGGAGAGTCCGACTGCAGATATTCGCTTATTTTTCGGGGTAGAACAGAAAACTCAAACTGGCAAAACACAATATACTGAAAATTTGAAATCCCCCCCTATTGTTTTCATTTTCTACAGACAACAACGACGATATGAGATTTATATCTCCATTGTTCTATTACCACCAATCCTAACGGAATTTCCATAGAGTCCTAAAAGCTTTCTATAAAGACACAAATAAGATACGCACAATTCCGTTACAGAATTGTGCATATCTTACTGTTTTATAATTATTTACACTGTTATTCTTCAGCTATTCTTTATACGTTTCACAAGTTTACCGTCATATGAGAAAATCATCTCAATCATAAAACTACTGGGAGAATTCGGTATTCCCAATATTGCAAAATAATGAATACCCTCATCGTCAACTTTATAAAACGACATATCACTAAAAACGGACTGCTTAAGATATTGAGGTGTCACCTGAGAAGAAAAATCATTTTTAGTTATGTTACTTGAAAAAATGCGTTCCGCACCACAGAAGAGACTAAAGTGAATTATATTGTCATAATAAACACTATAAACCTCAACTCCATCATCATTGAATGTTGCTTTAGGAACTTTATATGTAGTTGGATTTACCTGTACATAGCAATGATATTTCTTGTCATTATAAAATACAACTGTATCTTTTTTTATAAGACGATTCTGATTTACGGAAACGACAGAAGTTTTATTAAACAATCCAAGATAACTTGAATCATTACTTTTAATAAGCCGCATGTGTTCACCACTTTGATTGATAAATTCAAACAAATGTTGCGTTCTTTTGACTACAGGATATTTTATTATATTTGCACCGTACAGCACAAATGAATCTTTTTCGATGCGGAAATAAACAGGCACACTGATTGTATCCGGGAAATATACGGTATCCCCTTTTATTCTAAAAGCGACATCTTCATCGTCTTCATTTATCCATATGCCCTGCAACTCTTTTTTTGCACCGGTATCTTCTTTTACATATCCGCCTTCAGTCTGTTTTGCACAACCAAACTGAAGTAAAATACATATAACGAGAAGAGGGAAGATATAGCGTTTCATCACACAAACTATCAATCAGTGTATTTCAATAGACTTGTTATCAATCAAACAAATCTGCATCTTGGAGAGACTTGCCTTTCAAATCTTTTTCACTAGTCTTTATGTCCGCAATATTTATCGGCCATTTTATATTGATGGTTTCATCATTCCATCTTATACTTGCCTCATATTGTGGAGCATAAATATTATCAACCTTATATGTAAATATCGCTTCATCGCTCAGAACCAAAAAGCCATGCGCGAAACCACGAGGTATAAATAGCTGCCGCTTATTTTCCTCACTTAATTCCACCATCACATATTTTCCATATGTTTTAGAAGATTTACGTATATCTACGGCAACATCAACAACACGCCCTTTTATAACGCGCACCAACTTTGCCTGCGAAAACTCCCCTTTCTGATAATGAAGACCACGCAATACGCCGTAACTGGATTTAGACTCATTATCCTGAACAAAGGTCACTGGCCCAATATGTTGTTCAAACTCATCTTTCTTCCATGCCTCAAAAAAATAGCCTCGTGCATCGTTAAACACTTTCGGTTCTATAATCCAAACTCCATCAATATCTGTTTTTATGTATTCCATATATAATATATCTGAATAAAATTTTGTAAGAGAAGTCCACCTACAAACGCAAAGATAATACAATTATATCGAATAGCAAAACAAAAAATATTATTTAATTACGTCACCCAACTTTTTAAAATATTTCGTTGGAAAAGTCACACGTTTTTTTTAATTTTGCACTCGTGATTGATTTAGAAAGACATATTACAAAGCTATTGCTCACCAATGATTGTGTGATTGTACCAGACTTTGGTGGCTTCATGACTCATCATATTGATTCTGTATATGATCATGAGGCAAAAATGTTTTATCCACCGTTAAGAACGTTAGGCTTCAACTCTCAACTGAGAATAAATGACTCATTACTTGTTCAATCGTATGTTGAAGTTTATGATATAAGTTACCCGGAAGCACTCACCCGTATAGAAAACGATGTAACGCGTTTAAAAAAAATACTTGAAAAGAATGGCGAATACGAGTTATATGGTTTGGGAACAATATACATACACGAAGATGGAAAATATGATTTCGAACCTTGTGAAGCAGGCATACTGACTCCCAGCTATTATGGATTGAGCACATTTTCGGCAGAAAAAATTGACTACAAACGTAAAAATGTTGCAGAGAACAACAGAAATTACACAGGGAACAAAGTGAAAACAATGCCAATAACATTGGCATCAGGAGACAATAGCGACAAAATAGCACCAAAAGAAAAAACAATAGCACTCAACATTCCAATTTCATCTTTAAAAGAAATTGCCGTTGCGTGTATTATATTTGTTCTATTTTTCCTAATACCCTCACCTATCGGAGAGCATTCCACATCTGGCATAACCAAAAGCAGAATTGACACGAATATGCTTTTTGATATAATGCCCAAAGACATAACAACAGGAACGCCCAATTTCAAGTTGACAAAAAAACCACAAGCACACACTATAGACAAGAAAAGTAAAACAACAAAGATTTCAGATTCAAACAATTCAAAACATACATATTTCAGCATTGTGCTTGCAAGTAAAGTTTCAAAAAAGAATGCTGAAGCCTATGTAAAATTATTACATAAGAAAGGATTTAAAAAAGCAGAAGTATATACAACATCCAACGGTTCAAAAGTCATTTACGACAAATTTACCACTCAGAAAGAAGCAAATCGCGTTCTAAACATATTGAATACCGATATAGATTTTTCTGACGCATGGATCACCAGCATAACAGAATAATGAAAAGAGTACGCTGTCCTAAATGTGAAAGATATGTTATTTTTGATGAAAACAGATACAAGGAAGGACAAAATCTTGTATTTGAGTGTCCTAACTGTGGAAAACAGTTTAGTATACGAATTGGTGTATCAAAATTAAATAACATACAGCGAGAAGAAAATCTATTGGAAAAGACAGAAAATAATAAATACGGTTATATCGTAGTAATTGAGAATGTTTTTCATTACAAACAAATCATACCATTAAATTTGGGCGAAAATGTTATTGGTCGTCATATGAAAGGCAGTGGGATAAACTGCCCTATTGAAACAAATGATCCCAGCATAGACATAACCCATTGCTCGATTACTGTAAAATATGATAAAAACGGATCTTTAAAGTATATATTGAAGGATGGCCCAAGCAACACAGGCACATTCGTCGACAATGATATTCTTGGGAATAAAGAATGTAGAATTATTAAAAATGGATCTTTATTCACCATTGGAGCAACAAGTATAATTTTACATACAACCGAAGAGAATTCAAAATAGCTAAGACATTATAACTAAATGTTCATAAATAATATAATTTTATAGCTTAGCGTCGGCTTTATAAAAGAAAATTTGTAACTTTGCAAAAATAGGATCAAACCTTGGATTGTGTATCAATAATAATCAACACGATTCTTTGGGTATCATTTTCCATTGTTAAGTAATTTGTTTATTAATGAAAGTTGCAATTTTAAAATATAAAGCAGGTAACATATACTCCGTTATCAATTCATTAAGAAGATTAGGAATTGATCCCATACTTACGGATGACATACAAGAAATATCATCTGCGGATAAAGTCATATTACCAGGCCAAGGTGAGGCAAGATCCGTGATGAATTATTTGAACTCACACAATTTAAATAAAGTTATATGCGATTTACAACAACCTGTACTTGGAATATGTATAGGTATGCAATTAATGTGTCGCCATTCAGAAGAAGGTAATACTGATTGTCTTGATATATTTCACTCTGATGTCAAACGTTTTATTGCAAAATCACATTATGATAAAATTCCAGCTGTAGGGTGGAATGAAATATCAAATTTTAAATCTCCATTATTTAAAAATTTTCCAGAAAAGGACTTCGTTTATTTTATACATAGCTATTATGTCCCAATATCTGATTATACAATTGCAAGTACAAATTATATCTTACCGTATTCTGCGGCATTAAATTACAAGAACTTTTATGCCGTACAATTTCACCCAGAAAAAAGTGGAAACATTGGAGAAAAAATACTTAGTAATTTTTTAAGCATATGATAAAACTGATTCCTGCAATTGATATAATAGACGGCAAATGTGTTCGCCTAACAAAAGGCGATTATAATAAGAAAACTATTTACTACGAAAATCCCGTTGATGTTGCAAAAGAATTTGAACAGTTGGGATTAACACATCTACATTTGGTCGATCTTGATGGAGCAAAATCCGATCACGTAATCAATATCCGGATATTAAAAGAAATAGCCACAAAAACAAATTTATCAATTGATTTTAGTGGCGGCATTAAATCAGATAATGATATAAAGGCTGTTTTCAATAATGGAGCAAATATGGTAACTATAGGAAGTATAGCTGTAAACAATCCCCTAATGTTCAAAAAGTGGATACGAGAATATGGTCCGCAAAGAATCATTTTAGGAGCTGATGTTAAAAACGGAAACATTACCATAAATGGATGGGAAAAAGAAACAAATGAAAATATATTTTCTTTTTTAGAGCACTATATAAATTGTGGGATAAAAAATATATTGTGTACAGATATAACTAAAGATGGAACATTATCTGGCCCTGCATATACTTTATATAAAAGTATTTTAGAAGAGTTCCATGGTATTAATTTAATTGCCAGTGGTGGTGTTTCTTCAAATGAAGATATTATACAACTTGATAGATTAGGTGTTAGTGCTGTAGTATTCGGGAAAGCATACTATGAGCATAAGATAGATATTAAAACTTTAATGTAGCATGCATAACTGTCTGGCTAAAAGAATTATACCATGCCTTGATGTAAAAGACGGGAACACGGTAAAAGGTGTTAATTTCAAAGATCTACAGCATGCTGGAGATCCTATTCAGCTTGCTAAACGCTATAATACAGAAGGAGCTGATGAATTGGTCTTCTTAGATATAACAGCAACTGTTGAAGGACGAAAGACATTCACCAAACTTGTATCTAAAATTGCAATGGAAATCAATATTCCATTTGCAGTCGGTGGTGGCATCAATTCTTTTGAAGATGTGGAAAGATTACTAGATGCCGGTGCTGATAAAATAAGTATTAATTCAGCTGCTATCAATGACCCTAAAATTATTGATAAAATAACCAATGCATTCGGATCGCAAGTATGCATTTGCGCAATTGATGCACAATTTGATGGAACAGACTGGTTTTGTTATATTAAAGGTGGAAGAGAAGAAACATCACTAAAATTAATTGATTGGGCCAAAGAAGTTGAAGGCCGCGGTGCTGGAGAAATACTTTTTACAAGTATGAATCACGATGGTATGAAAAATGGATATGCTAATGAAATCCTAGCACAAATGGCAGAACAACTCAAAATCCCGATTATCGCAAGTGGTGGAGCTGGGAAAAAAGAGGACTTTCTTAATGTATTTAATTTAGGAAAAGCTGATGCTGCACTTGCAGCAAGTGTCTTCCATTTTGGAGAAATTAAAATAAACGATTTAAAACACTATCTTTCAGACAACGGAATAAAGGTACGAATTTTAAATAATAATTGAACTTATGAAAATTGACTTTGAAAAAATGAACGGTCTAGTTCCTGCTATAATACAAGATGCCAAAACAAAGAATGTTCTAATGTTAGGATATATGAACGAAATGGCATATAAAACAACTTTAGAAACAAAACAAGTAACATTTTGGAGTAGATCAAGAAACTGTTTGTGGACTAAAGGAGAAACATCTGGTAATAAACTTGAACTTGTAAGCATAAATGTAGATTGCGACAACGATACTTTATTAGTAAAAGTTCACCCAACCGGTCCTGTATGTCATACCGGAAGCGATACATGCTGGCAAGAATCTAATAATAATATATCGTTTTTATCAGAATTACAGGATTTTATTTCAAAAAGGTATGAGGAAATGCCAGAAAAGTCCTACACGACCTCCTTATTTAAGGATGGTATTAACCGTATGGCTCAAAAAGTTGGTGAAGAAGCCGTTGAAATGGTTATAGAAGCAACAAATGGTACAAATGAACGTTTAGTTTATGAATGTTCAGATTTGATTTATCATATGATAGTCCTTTTAACAAGTAAAGGACTTACCATTAATGATGTTATTAAAGAATTGGAAATAAGACATAATCCCTCGTGGCATAAACATTAATATATCCTCATTATGTTGATTGATTATCAAAAAGTAAATATATACCAAGGTAATGAACTGATTTTGAAAGACGTTGATTTTTCAGTTAATAATGATCAGTTTATATATATTATAGGTAAAGTTGGCTCAGGAAAGAGTTCTTTACTTAAAACAATGTATTGTGAACTTGATATTTTAAACCAGGAAGCAGAAAAAGCAGAAGTATTGGGACGTGACCTATTAACATTAAAACGTCGTGATATACCTGCTTTAAGAAAGGAAATGGGAATAATATTTCAAGATTTCCAATTACTACATGATAGAACCGTATTTAAAAATTTACAGTTCATTCTACATTCAACAGGCTGGAAATCAGACAAAGAAATCAATAATAGAATAGAAAAGGTTCTTTCTGACGTTGGTATGTTAGATAAGAAAGATAAATGCCCGCATGAACTGTCTGGCGGAGAGCAACAACGTATTGCAATCGCAAGAGCAGTACTTAATACACCTAAGATAATAATCGCAGATGAACCAACGGGCAACTTAGATCCTGACACAGCGGATAATATTGTTGAATTGTTAAGACAGATTACAGAATCAGGGACATCTGTGATCATGTCAACACATAATATATCTATGCTAAAGAAATATCCCGGAATTATTTATAAATGTGAAAATAAATCTCTGTTAAATATAACAAGGACATACTATAATGATTAAAGCGTATTAATATATACGTTAACAAAACAATATCATATATAAGAATTAAATCTAAAAAATACAAATATGAAAGTAATGAAATTTGGCGGAACTTCAGTTGGTTCCCCGGAAAGAATGAAAGCCGTTGCATCAATGGTTGCAGCCGATACAGAGCATCCAGTATTTGTAGTTCTCTCTGCAATGTCAGGAACAACAAATTCACTTATTGAAATATCTAATTATTTATATAAAAAAAATACGGACGGTGCCAATGAGGTCATAAATAATCTTGAAAAAAAATATAAACAACACGTAGAAGATTTGTACACTACGGATGAATACAAGACCAAAACGCTCGAATTTCTACGTAATGAATTCAATTATCTACGTTCATTTACCAAAGATCTTTTCACAAGTTTTGAGGAAAAAAACATTATAGCTCAAGGTGAAATAATAAGTACCAATATGATGACTAATTATTTATTGGAAAAAGGCATCAAGACGGTATTATTATCAGCACTAGACTTTATGCGCACTGATAAAAATGCAGAACCAGATTTACACTACCTTAAAGACAAGCTTTCTGTTGTTATGAAAGATAACGAAGGGTATAATGTATACATCACACAGGGTTTTATCTGTAGAAATGCATACGGAGAAGTGGATAATCTACAAAGAGGAGGCAGTGATTTTACAGCATCATTAATTGGCGCAGCACTTCCTGCTGATGAAATACAGATATGGACAGATATTGATGGCATGCACAACAATGACCCTCGCTTTGTTGAGAAAACAGACGCAATACATCAATTAAACTTCGAAGAAGCTGCAGAATTAGCATATTTCGGTGCAAAGATATTACATCCCACTTGTGTTCAACCTGCCAAATATGCAGGAATCCCTGTACGTTTAAAAAACACCTTGGATCCAGCTGCAGAAGGTACAATTATTGATAATGTACTGATAAAAGGTAAAATCAAAGCTGTTGCAGCAAAAGATAGTATTACAGCAATTAAAATAAAATCCAGTAGGATGTTATTTGCTACAGGTTTCCTACGTAAGATATTCGAAATCTTTGAAAGTTATCAAACACCCATAGACATGATCACAACAAGCGAGGTTGGTGTGTCCATGAGTATTGATAATTGTACACATCTAAATGAGATTGTCGATGAACTAAAAAAATACGGAACAGTCACAGTAGACACAGATATGTGTATTGTTTGTGTTGTTGGAGACTTGGATTGGAGCAATATTGGCTTTGAGACTTTAGTTCTTGATGCAATGAAAAATATTCCTATCCGTATGATATCATATGGAGGTTCAAATTACAATATATCATTCTTGATTAAAGCCTCTGATAAAAAAAGAGCACTTCAAAATTTAAGCGATATGTTATTCAAATAATACATAATAAAATGAATACCAATTTTCCTATTAATAAAATTCATAATATTAAAACACCATTTTATTATTATGACAGTGGATTATTGCGTAATACACTAAACATAATAGATAAAGAAATAAATAAATATAATAACTACTGTTTGCATTATGCAATAAAAGCTAATTCAAATCCTAAGATACTCAAAATAATCAGCCAATATGGATTTGGTGCAGATTGTGTAAGTGGTGGAGAAATCCAAGCAGCTATTGATGCAGGCTTCCCGGTTTCAAAAATTGTTTATGCAGGTGTTGGTAAGAGCGATTGGGAAATAAACCTAGGATTGGATAATGATATTTCTTGTTTTAATGTAGAAAGTCTTGCAGAACTAGAAGTTATTAATAACTTAGCATCGAAACATAATAAAATAGCAAATATCGCATTTCGTGTAAATCCCAACATCGGAGCTCATACCCATGCAAATATTACAACCGGGCTTGCGGAAAACAAGTTTGGCATAGCAATGGATGATCTTGAGGCCATAATAGAAAAAGCCAAGAGATTAAAAAATATATCCGTTATAGGTTTACATTTTCACATTGGTTCACAGATTCTTGATATGTCTGATTTTAAAGCATTATGCAACAGAGTCAATGATATTCAAGATAAGTTAGAACAACTCGGAATAGTATTGAAGAATATAAATGTCGGAGGAGGTCTTGGCATTAATTATGAACATCCTGACAAAGAACCAATACCAAACTTTGCCGAATATTTTTCCACATATGCCAAACATTTACGGTTACGTACTGGACAGAAAGTCCATTTTGAATTAGGACGATCTGTTGTAGGACAATGCGGTACGCTTATTACACGTCTACTATATGTTAAGGAAGGATCCTTTAAGAAATTTGCAATTGTGGATGCAGGAATGACAGACCTAATCAGACCTGCACTATATCACGCATATCATAAAATAGAAAATATCAGCAGTAGTCAAGAAACCGAAGTCTACGATGTCGTTGGACCAATATGTGAATCAAGTGATGTGTTTGCTAAATCTGTAGAAATCAATAAATGTCATCGAGGAGATATTATAGCAATACGTTCAGCAGGAGCATATGGTGAAGTCATGGCAAGCCAATACAATTGTAGAGAACTTCCTAAAGGTTATATAACAGAAGAATTATGATTATTGATACCTTTTCTATAATAACAAGCACATTATTAATTTTGTTTTCACTGATTACCCCTCTTCTGAATCCGTTTTTCAGAAAAATAAGAAGTAGTGAAATAAAAGACAATAATAATGGCAATAACAACAATACGACAGTCAAAATATCTGTTCTATTGTTAGCATATGATTATACTCAAGAACTGCAGAGTTGTATCTCTGCGGTTCTTGAGCAGAATTACAATCAGGAAGATTTTGAAATAATCGTAATTATAGAAAAAGGAGACATTTGTGCAGAAACTGTACTAAATAATTTTCATGATGACAAACGTATACACGTAACATTCATACCTTCCAAGACCCTATTTATGAGTAGGCAGAAACTTGCAATTTCATTAGGTGTTAAAGCTGCTCATAATGAATGGATAACTATAATAAAATCAACTGATTCTGTTTCAGAAAATTGGCTATCTACACTCTCTCAACATTTTAATAACAAGACATCTCTTGTTATCGGATATGCAAATTATGAACAAGAAACAAATGCTTATTATCGTTTCTTGCGCCTTAGGACCTCATTATATTTATTATACAAAGCTCAACATAATACTGCATACCGTTCCGGAAGCTCCAATATAGCTTTCCGAAAAACTCTTTTTATAGAAGGTGATGGCTATCGTGACAACCTTCAACTTACACATGGCGAATTTGACTTTATAATTAACAAATATGCCCAAAAGGGAAATACTGCAATAGAAATATCTCCAAATGCCTTTATTAGAGAAAAGAAACCAACAAAAAAGGAATGGAATAATAACAATATAGCCTTATATTATATGAATAACATACTTCATAGAAAATTATCCTATCAGGCCTGCTATATTGTTGATCTCCTTATGATGTTTATTAATTATATAGCTTCTATAGCAATATTAATTACTTCAATTATTAGTAAGGATTATCTTCTTGTATTCGTTTCTGCATTTACACTTATACTAACTTGCATACTACGAACAATTATTGCAAAAAAAGCATTCAAACAATATGGAGAAAAAATAGCATGGATACGTGTCATACCATATGAAATATCGCTCTTATCCCATGATTTAAGTTTCCTCTTCAGATATTGGAGTTCCAACAAGAATGACTTTATAACTCATAAAATATGAGAATACAATATCTTGTAGCAAATGTGTGTAATACTACTGATAATACCAATGTTCATTTTATTACATTGCTAAAAAAAAGTATCTGTAAATATGACAACGTTGAGATTGTCAACCAATTCCCAGACATCATTCATCTATGCGGAGATTGGAGTATACAAACTATAAGGCGGATAAATAAAATTATTCATCATGAAATACCTGTGATATTTACATGTAACAACGGGCTTAATGTTTTTTCTAAAAAAAAACAACATTATCAAACATACATAATGAGAAATATTATCTCAAAAGTATCTGCGATACAAGTATGTGGACCTCTAGAAAAAGAAAAGATACAGGTAATATCACCTAGTTCCAACATATATGTCATCCCCAATCCAATTATCTCAAACACTATTAATACAAATGAGATAATAGCCCAAATGATTAAAACATACAAAACCATTATAAATAATCATGATACTGATAAAAAAGAAATTATAAGAAATAAAATACATACAATATACACTCCCAACGATGAAATATCCATAATATGTTCAAGATTTTTATATATCAAGTATCTCTTGCATAAAGGATATATTCCAAAACAAATTCTTACAGAAACGTCATATATGCTGAAATCTAAACAATATGACGAAGATGAAATGAAAAAACTAATAAAAAAATTAGGAATATATGATTTTATTTCTTCATTGTTATACGTGATGAATGAGAAGTCCGAACTCACTGAAGGCTTTATGCCAATAGAAAGTTCAAACAATAAACTATCTGATATAATAGCCGACAGAATAAAAGAATTTTGAATAATATGGAAGCAAAAAAATATATGCACTCATATGATATGAAATATTTGCAATTGCTATCACAGTCATTTCCAAATATTTCAGAAGCAAGTACTGAAATTATCAACTTGCAAGCTATACTTCATCTCCCCAAAGGTACGGAACACTTTCTTGCGGACATACATGGTGAACATGAAGCATTCCTTCATGTATTAAAAAACGCATCAGGAAATATACAACGTAAGGTAAATGAAATTTTTGGAAACACAATGCGTGAATCAGACAAGCGCGAATTGTGCACCTTAATATATTATCCAGATCAGAAACTTGAACTTATAAAAGCATCAGAAAGAGATATAAATGACTGGTATCATATAACTATACACCAGCTTGTTTCTATATGTCGTCTTGTATCAAGCAAATACACACGCTCAAAAGTACGCAAAGCCCTACCTGCAGACTTCAGCTATATTATTCAGGAATTACTACATGAACGTACAGACGATGTAGACAAGGCTGCATACGTAAACGTAATCATTGATACAATTATATCAACAGGACGGGCTGACGACTTTATAATTGCAATATCTAACGTCATACAAAGGTTAGCCATAGACCAGTTACATATACTTGGCGATATTTATGACCGAGGCCCAGGAGCCCATATCATTATGGACAATCTCTCAGCCTATCATAGCTGGGACATACAATGGGGCAATCATGATATTCTTTGGATGGGAGCACTTGCCGGAAACAAAGCATGCATCTGTAATGTCATCAGACTATCACTACGTTACGCAAACATGGCAACCTTGGAAGATGGTTACGGAATAAATCTGCTTCCATTAGCCACATTTGCAATGGATACATATAAAGATGATCCATGCAAAGAATTTATACCTAAACTACTATATGGAGACGCAAAAGACATCGATGAAAAATCACAACGTCTTACAGCTCTAATGCATAAAGCCATAACCATAATACAGTTTAAGGAGGAAGCAGCCATATATCAGCGTCATACAGAATGGAACATGACAGACAGAATCCTTCTTTCAAACATTGATTATAAAAAAGGAACCATAAATATAGATGATAGAGAGTATAAATTAAGAAGTAACAGTTTCCCGACAATTGACCCGTCATGTCCATATAAGCTTACTGACGACGAAGCTTCACTGATGGAGAAACTTTGCCATTCTTTTCAAGTCAGCGAAAAACTACATAAACATATACGTCTTCTGCTACAGCACGGCTGCATGTATTCTGTATATAATAATAATCTTCTGTTCCATGCTTCCATTCCTCTCAATGACGATGGTACCCTAAAGCAGGTCGAGATAAAACCCGGATACAAATTCTCCGGCCGTGATCTGTTCAATAATATTGGAATGATGATTAGAACAGCATTCCAAGAAGATTCTCTGCCTGAAGACAAAGCATATGCCACAGATTATTTCCTTTACCTTTGGTGTGGCCCAAACAGCCCACTTTTCGACAAATCAAAAATGGCAACATTCGAAAGATACTTCATCGAAGAGAAAGAAACACATTATGAAGAAAAAGGAAATTACTTCAAGTATCGTGATAATGAAGAAATTGTTGACAGCATAATGGATGCTTTCAATATAAAAGGAAACAATCGACATATCATAAACGGCCATGTGCCGGTACATGTAAGAAGCGGTGAGACACCGATAAAAGCTAATGGAAAACTCATGGTTATTGATGGTGGATTTGCACAAGCCTATCACAAAGAAACCGGTATTGCCGGATACACGCTGATATATCATAGCCGAGGCTTTCAGCTTGTACAACATGAACCGTTCACAAGCACAACAGATGCAATACAACAGTGCACGGATATCAAAAGCACCACACAGATTGTAGAAATGTCATCCCATCGTATGTTGGTCGCAGATACGGATATTGGAATTGAACTGAACAAGCAAATATGCGATCTTGAGAAGCTCCTCTATGCATATAGGCATGGCCTGATAAAAGAAAACATAAGGAATAAATAAAGAAACAAGGATTGAACGAAGTTCAGAAGGGATTGGTTGCCGAGAACCCACGGTACCAATCCCTTATAGGCATCGGTTATTTCTGCATGAGATGAGCAATCCGGCCCATTTACATATTTTCTGCATCCAATGAATTTTTCGTTTGAGTTTTCAATTCTACCCCCCCAAAAATAAGTGCGTATTTGCTATCAGACTCTCTTTGGACGCAAATACAAGAGAATTGACTGATTTTAGCAAAGCGTTGACTATCAAAAGCTTACACCCGGCAACATTTTCCTGCCATGTAAAAGGCACCATTCGAGCATCCGATACAGCCCGTTTCATGGGCTCAAACGCACAATATCACACCCTAATATGGGCATAAACGGAGGCCGAAATAGGCGTAAACAGAATGCAAGACAGATCATCCGGAATCATGAGACAGGATATACGACATGGCTGTATGGCCGGAACAGGCCTTCCGATGGTTCTCTTAACATTTCTTTACACCTCTTTTGCGATTTTGTTTTGTCAAAAAAAGTCACGAAAATCTGTAAGTCCGTCGCACGAGTTTTCTCGAAAAACGCCTGCATACTGCGTAAGAATACATACGATAAGCATGCAACCTTATTGCAATGAGAATTTATAAAATTGTGACAACATAAATTTATTTTACATAAGCATATGAGCTTCACAGTTTATAACTATCCGGAATATCAGTCCTCATCCCATGCAAACAAATAGACACCCAATTTATATACGTCCAAAAACAGCATACCTATCAAATCGGTATGCTGTTTTATATTTCTGTATTCATCATTATTCTATAACATTCCTTTGGTGCTGGGCAGTTCATAGTGAAATATATCACGATGAACAGCCATTCTTATTGCTCTAGCCATAGCCTTGAATACACCTTCTATTTTGTGATGTTCATTCTCCCCTTCTGCCCTGATATCAATATTCATCCTGGCGGAGTCACTGAGACTTTTGAAGAAATGGAAAAACATCTCTGTAGGAACATCACCGATTTTTTCACGATGAAAATCAACGTGCCAATTAATCCACGGCCGACCTCCGAAATCTAAAGTAACAAGACACGTGCAATCATCCATTGGCAGACAATAACCATACCTTTCTATACCACGTTTGTCACCTAATGCATTCGCAAGACATTCCCCAATGGCAATTGCTGTATCTTCTATCGTATGATGTTCATCTACATTCAGATCACCATCTGTATGTACTGTAAGATCCATCATGCCGTGTCTTCCAATTTGCTCAAGCATATGGTCGAAGAATCCCAAACCTGTTGAGATATCGCATTTACCGGTTCCATCAATATTCAATTTTACATAAATGTCAGTCTCATTTGTTTTACGACTATACTCAGCTATTCTTTCACCGGCAAATAAGATCTCTGCAATTTTATCCCATGTAACACCATCATGGCCCAATATTAGAGCTTTACATCCCAGATTCTCCGCCAACTGTCTGTCTGTATCACGATCTCCTATTACATAACTATTGGCTAAATCATACTCCGGATTATTAATATATTCCATCAACATTCCTATTCCCGGCTTCCGCATCGGAGAATTGTCTTCCGGAAAGTGTCTGTCAATAAGTTGGTCATCAAATACAATCCCCTCTCCTTCCAATGTTCTCAAAACAAAGTTATGTACAGGCCAAAAAGTTTCTTCCGGAAAAGAATCTGTTCCCAAGCCGTCCTGATTACTAACCATAACCAGTCTGAAATCAAGCTTATTACATATAAACGAAAGATTTCTCAAGACTCCTTTGACAAACCTCAGTTTGTCAAAAGAATCAATCTGCTCATCTGCAGGTTCTTCTATCAATGTGCCATCACGATCGATAAACAGTAGTCTTTGCAGTTTCATTCAAATCAAGGCTTTTCTGTTTTGTTTTTATTCTGGTTTCAATACGTCCATATACATAATACATTACAAAAAACATCCACACATTAATATAGCAGACGAAGAATGTAATCACAACACCTACAATATAATTCAGCATTCCAAAATATTTCGGGAGACCACTCGGATCACCAATTGTAAGGCCATAAGCATTGTTCTGTACTGCAAGATACATTACAACACGCGGCAAACCTATAACAACATAAAGCACCGATATCATTATGGCACATAGTATAAATACCAACATGATAAATCCCCAGTGACGCCATCCATTACGATAGGACTCTCCCAAAATTGACCATATCCTTGCTTTAGATTCAACAAGATATTTCATCACCGAATAAATCAACGGAATAATGGCAATCAGTGCAAGCACTATAAAAAATACCATAAATATGAAATATGTTGTATTCAAACTCTCTGGCGACTTGTTAGTACCTAATAATAACAGTATTGCAGTACCCAACATAATTATAATCACTGAAACCAGCAACATCATTACAGTCATTAATAAGACTGTTTGCAAAGTATAGATATAATTATGCTTGAGGGATTTGTCATTCAATAGAGACATAACAGCAGCTCCAAGCCAACTTATTGAAAATACCATGGGCACCAAGAAAACTAACTGCATCCATGACCATGAATCAAAAAAAACAGACAAACTCATGATCGTAGAATAAACAAAAGCAGCCAGCCATGTTTTGCGGAAAATTGTTGCAAAATTGGTAAACATCAGTTCATAAGCTGAGTATATACAACTCGAATAACTGCGATCTTTGTATAAAAATTTCTCTATCATAGCTGAATATAACTTGTTTTTCTTCTAAATTCTGAACATATTATAGCTGTTGCAACCGCAACATTAAGACTATCTGTAGTAGCTCTATCTTGTGGAAAGTTAGGTATAAGCAATTTATTACTTATCATTTCCCTTAACTTATGCGAAATTCCATTACCTTCGTTACCCATCACGATGAGTCCACATTCCGTAAGCCTCTTTTCGTATATATTGTCACCATCTAGAAATGTTCCATATACAGGCATGTCCGAAGGCAACTTATCAATAAATTCTACCAGATCCGTATATACAACACACACTCTTGATATGCTTCCCATTGTAGCCTGCACAACCTTCGGATTATAAACATCTGCAGTACCCTGACTGCAGATAATTTTTGTTATACCAAACCAGTCTGCAATACGTATTATAGTACCAAGATTCCCAGGATCCTGTACATCATCCAAAGCTAAAACCAAATCGCTATTCAACTCTTCCGGAATTACAATATTTTCTATTTTCGGAAATACAGCCAATACCTGCTGAGGATGTTGAAGGAAACTCACCTTACGAAGTTCTTCGTCACTAACTTCAATAACCTCACTTTCGCTTTTGTTATAACGTGACAAATTATTTTCCAGCCATTCTTTTGTCGCAACAATTATTCTGGCCGGCATACAATCGAGCAAATCACTCACGACTTTAGGTCCTTCTGCAACAAAAGCCTTTTCACGATTACGGTTTTTCTTGAGTTCAAGTGATTTTATATATTTTATTCTGCCTTTACTTATCATTATTTTCTATAAGAGCAAACATATGCCTGTCCATGACCCCAATATAGGTTCCAGTCATTCATATATCGGAACCGGACTTTAAAAGGATGGCATCTACTATATCTTAATGCAAAGATAGCAATATTAATCAATTATTTCGTAACTTTGCAAATAAATTAAAGCATATTGAATATAATTAAACACATATCATCTCTACACATACATCCTCATGTACGCATTCTGCTTGTCATCAGTGCAGTTACAATATTCATGTGTACATCCTGTTCCACAACCAAGTTCGTACCAGATGGTGAACACCTTCTTACCGAAGTCAAAATCGAAACAGACAATAAGATTGTTGATCCCTCACAAATGGAACAATACATAAGTCAAAAGGCAAACACAAAATGGTTTTCATTATTCGAAATTCCTCTTGGCACATACAATCTGTCTGGTCGTGACTCCACAAAATGGATAAACAAGGTATTAAGAAGACTTGGCGAGAGCCCCGTTCTATTTGATACATTAAAAGCAGACATGTCACGTAATAATCTACGCGCAGCAATGCAGAACATGGGCTATCTGCGTGCAGATGCATCTTTAACCACAACGGCAAAGGATAAGAAAATAAAAGCTATCTACAAGCTACATCCTGGGAAGCCTTATTTCATTGGAAACATTGAGTATGATATCCACGACAAGAATATTGCCCAAATACTCAATATGGATAATGCGGAAAATCACGGACTGAAAAGTGGTATGATATTCTCCATCAACAATCTAGAGAACGAACGTAAAAGAATAACAAACATATTATCTGACAGTGGATACTATAAATTTAATAAAGACTACATAATTTACGAAGCTGATTCCACTAGAAGCAACGACTCGATTGACATCAAATTAAAACTGATTAAATATAGAGCAGACAGCAAAAGTCCAGAAAAAAATCACAACCGTTATTACATTAACAAAGTGAATTTCACTGGGGATGACGGTAACAGAATAAAACTAAGACGTAGTGTACTCGATGATAATTTAGCCATAAAAGAAGGATCACCTTTCTGCGAACATGATCTTCAGAAAACCTACAACAACTTTGCAAGACTCCAAGCTGTAAAATATACAAACATACAGTTTGAAGAATTGCCTGATACATCACTGCTGAACTGCAACATACAATTAAGTACAAACAAACCGAACACTATTTCCTTCCAACCAGAAGGAACAAATACCGCAGGTGATCTCGGAGCAGCAGCTTCACTTACGTATGAGAACCGCAATCTTTTTCACGGAAGCGAACTGTTAAGCATACAGTTGCGTGCTGCATTCGAGGCCATCACCGGATTGGAAGGATATCAGGCAGAGGACTATGAGGAGTACAATATAGAAGGACGCCTTATGTTTCCAAGATTCATCGCTCCATTTCTTTCCGAAAACTTCAGAAGAAACAGCAATGCTCACTCTGAACTTACAATGAGCTATAATCTGCAAAACCGGCCGGAATTCCATCGCAGAGTCTTTACTGCTGCATGGAGATACCATTGGAATGCCCCTAAGCAAAACTCTACTTATCGTTTTGATCTCATAGATTTGAACTATGTTTATATGCCGTGGATTTCAGAAAAGTTCAAGGAAGATTATCTTGATGATGATTCCAACAGAAACGCAATACTAAAATATAATTATGAAGATCTTTTTATAATGAAGATGGGATTCGGTATGACTTACAATAATGGAGTGCATGCCATAAAAGCAAACATTGAAACAGCAGGAAATCTTCTGAGCCTAATATCGAACATATCTAGATTTGACAAAAACAGCCAAGGGCAATATACTTTATGCAATATAGCATTCGCACAGTACATAAAAGCAGACTTTGATTATACCAGATTGTTCACATTTGACTGGCGCAACTCACTGGCCATGCATTTTGACATCGGTATCGCCTATCCCTATGGCAATAGCAAAATACTACCTTTTGAAAAAAGATATTTCTCTGGAGGTGCTAATTCTGTACGAGGTTGGAATGTCCGAGAACTCGGACCTGGTAGATTCAAGGGAACAGACGGACGTATCGATTTTATAAACCAGACCGGAGACATGAAACTGGACTTCAATCTGGAATACCGCACGGCTTTGTTCTGGAAATTCAACGGCGCATTCTTCGTAGATGCAGGTAATATATGGACCCTACGTTCATATGCTGAACAACCCGGCGGTCAATTCAAAATTGATGAGTTCTATAAACAGATTGCTGTGTCATATGGTCTCGGAATACGTTTGAATCTTGATTATTTCATATTGAGATTCGATATGGGTGTCAAAGCCATCAATCCTGCATATACAACAAAGAAAGAACACTATCCAATAATAGATCCTAATTTCAGACGCGACGTTTCATTCCACTTTGCAGTAGGACTTCCGTTCTAAACGGATCATCGTGATCCCACAAACAACTATGACATTCATACTTTTTTTCATACACCATCACATAATACCAATATCATTATTCTATAAATACCCATCCGAAAAATTGCGAATGTATATCTATAAAGAATATAAATCCCCAAAAGTATCAGTTCAACTTTTGGGGATTATATAATTGATATGCAATATATTATTTTATAAAATAATTACTGATGTTGCTCTCTTAACAAATCATTGACAGTCTTAACAGGATTAAATGTTGATATCGGAACTTCCACGAACACCGTATTCCAATCGCTCATTGCTCCATTCCATAAACCAGGAAGTTCGAGTGCCTTGAGTTCTTTTCCATTCTTGCTTTTTGAACTGATAAAACCTGTTGACTTGTCAACGAAATCCGGAAGATGGAATGGTCTTCCTTTGTAATCTTTTGTTGCGCACACAAGATCAACAGGATTGAAGTGGGTGCCTTCTTTGAACATACGCACATATTCCTCGTTGCTCTTATCAATCTGACTCGACTCAAGAATCTGCAGACTTACAGTTCCATCATGATTATAACAAAGGAACGGACCACCTCCCGGTTCGCCAACATTCTTCACCATTCCACAGACTCTCATTGGTCGGTTCAACTTATTGCGTAAATATATAACCAAATCTGCATCCTCAAGTTCCTTGATATCTGTACGTCTGCAACACAAATCACGCTGCACAAAGCGTATTATCTCCTCAAGTTGAGCATGAGTGTAGTTGCCTGTGTCAAGCAAATTAAGATAAGCAAAAGCACGTGCCTGTAGATCAATAAGAATTCCGGCAAGCAACTTCTTATATTTCACCGTATCATCTTTGAATCTGTCAGGAACAACATTATCAATATTCTTTATAAATATAACATCAGCATCAATGTCATTGAGATTTTCTATCAAAGCTCCATGTCCTCCTGGCCGGAACAACAAGGAACCGTCTTCGTTCCTGAACGCAGTATTGTCCGGATTTGCCGCAATAGTGTCGGTATTGGCCTTCTGTTCTGAAAAACTGATATTGTATTCCACACCGAACTTTTCCGCATATAAATCAGCCTTCTCTGATACTTTCTGCTTGAAAAGCTCAAGATGATCATGTGAAACCGTAAAATGAACATTTGCCTTTCCTTCTGATTTGGCGTATAAAGCAGCTTCAACCAGATGTTCTTCCATTGGTGTACGGGGGCCCTCCTCATAATTATGGAAGAGCAGTAACCCTTTAGGAAGACGTCCGTAATTCAGCCCCTTATCTTCAAGTAGGTTTGCCACGATTTCCTTATATTCGCCATTATCAACCAAACAGGTAACACACTTTCCTGTATTAACCTTACATGTATTGCACAACTCCTTTTTAAAGGCAAATTTCTTTATATTTTCAAAAAACTCCTTTTCAAATTCTGTTGTAGGCTTATCATAGTCTGCATCCAGAAATGCATACAGATTCTTAAACATGCGACTAGCCGCACCGCTTGCCGGCACAAACTTCACAATCTTATAGCCACCGTTAAGATAAGTATCCCATATGGAAAGATATTTATGCATCTCGTCTTCTGTCGGAGACATTATACCTTTGCCTACGGAAGCGGCAGCTTCAATCTTAAGAAATGGGAAACCTTTTTTTATTTCGTCAAGCTGGTGTTCTACTTGCTCTTCAGTAATTCCTCTTAAGGATATTTGCTTTAGGTCTTGTTGAGATAACATATTATTGAGTTTATGTAAATTGTTGTATATTCGTTACAAATTTAGTTACTTTTTTCATAAATGCGAAACGTTAAAGGTATTTTTTGTAACTTTGTGACCAAACTTAATATAGATAAACATAGTTATGGCAGGAATATTAAGATCCACAAAAGAAGAAAAAAGAGAGTTTGTCCGTATCATAAGATATTTACGTGATACTTTGGGAGATTCTCTCATGCCTGACGACGAGCAAAATTTGAGACAAATAATAGAAACTGCAGTAAAAGAAAACAAAATTGAAAGAGATGTCTTTGGGCTGAACCCAATATTATTAAGTTTTCAGACTGCAGAAGTTGAAGTGCAGGAAATAGGCATGAAACGTGACTGCGTACTATCTATATTGCTGTATAATATTGTCACTAATGACGATAGTGTAACAGAGCGAATAGAAAAAATATTCGGCAAAGGTGTTGCACAGATAATACATGGTCTTGTAAGAATCCAAAATCTTTACAGCAAGAATCCTGTTATAGAAAGCGAGAATTTCAAAAGTCTCCTTCTTTCATTTGCAGAAGACATGCGCGTCATTCTTATAATGATCGCAGACAGAGTCAGTCTGATGCGTCAGATAAGAGACACAGACAATGAGGAAGCAAAACGTAAAGTATCCGAAGAAGCCAGCTACCTTTATGCCCCACTCGCCCACAAACTGGGATTGTATAAACTAAAAAGCGAACTTGAGGATCTTAGTCTGAAATATCTTGAACACGATGCATACTATGCTATCAAAGAAAAACTTAACGCCACAAAAAAATCCCGTGATGCATACATTGAGAGATTCATTCAGCCAATAGAAGAACAACTGCATAAAATGGGAATAAAATGTCATGTGAAAGGACGCACAAAAAGTATCCATTCCATATGGCAAAAGATGAAAAAACAGAAATGCGCATTCGAAGGTATATATGATCTGTTTGCAATTCGTATAATTATTGACTCACCTATAGAAAAAGAGAAAATGCTTTGCTGGCAAACATATTCATTAATCACCGATATGTACATGCCAAACCCCAAAAGATTACGCGACTGGCTTTCTGTGCCCAAATCCAACGGATATGAAAGTCTACATATAACCGTACTTGGACCAGAAAACAAATGGGTAGAAGTGCAGATTCGTACAGAAAGAATGGACGAAATTGCAGAACGTGGTCTTGCTGCACATTGGAGATACAAAGGTATCAAAGGTGAAACTGGACTTGACGAATGGCTTAACAATATACGCAGCGCGCTTGAAACGAACGATGATATGCAGTTGATGGATCAGTTCAAAATGGACTTATATGAAGACGAGGTTTTTGTTTTCACTCCCAAAGGCGATCTGTTCAAATTTCCAAAAGGAGCGACCGTACTTGATTTCGCATACCATATACATTCCGGTATCGGTAACAAATGCGTCGGGGCAAGAATAAACGACAAGAATGTTTCCATAAGGGAGATTTTGCATTCTGGTGACCAGGTGGAAATCATCACACAGAACAACCAGAAGCCCAAACGCGACTGGATCAACATTGTCAAGACAAGCAGAGCTAAAGCCAAGATAAAGCTTGCACTGAGAGAGACGCAGGTAAAAGAAGGCTTATATGCAAAGGAAATGATCGCCAGAAAACTCAAGAATAGGAAAATAGAGATGGACGAAAGCACAATGGCTCATATGATTAAAAAGCTAGGCTTTAAAGAGACGTCCGATTTCTATAAACAATTAACAGATGAGAAACTTGACGTTAACGAGGTGATAGAAACATATATTGAAGTCAGAAATCATGATTTGAATTTAAACGGACCCGGTATAACACGATCTGCTGAAGAATTCAATTATGAAAACCATGACGATAATATGATCCATGCACATGAAGATGTGCTTGTTATAGACAGAAATCTAAAAGGCATTGATTATACTCTTGCAAAATGTTGCCACCCTATATATGGAGATCCCATATTCGGATTTGTAACAATAAACGGCGGAATAAAGGTACATTGTGAAAACTGCCCCAATGCTTCAGAATTGAGAAAACGGTTTGGCTATAGAATTGTAAAAGCACGTTGGAGTGGGAAAGGAACTTCCCAATATAATATTACTCTGAGAATTATAGGAAATGACGATATTGGCATTGTTAACAACATCACAAGCATTATCTCAAAAGAAGAAAAAATAGTAATGCGGTCAATAAACATAGACAGCAATGATGGATTATTTAGCGGTAATATAGTAATTCAAATTGATGATACATCAAGGCTAGAATCACTATTAAAAAAGCTGAGGGCTATAAAAGGAGTAAAAAGCGCAGTGCGCTTATGAACGTGAACTAAGCAAGGCATCAAACTGCTTAATTCCGTCATAAGTACACACACCACGTATAAACAATAAAATTATATTGTTGAGAATACGTGCCAAATCGTATTCTTTATACATTTGTGTGCGCTTCACATATTCTATCGAAGCATTCAATATGCGCGACAATACATCATAATCCACATCATCACGGAATACACCTTCTTTTATTCCACGCCTATAAAAAGACATCTTGTCCTTTTTACGTTCAGAATCTCGGGTTTCAAAATAAGATACTACCTGACTGTATTTCTGTATGTCAGAAAAATAAAGAGGATTTATACCAGACAACCACTGTATCTGCTTATTGTAAAATTCTATTATTATATCAATAACATTATTAGAAGGATCTTTTTCAAAAGACATCATATGGGCATCATATTGTTCCTCTTGAAACTTGACACCCTCAAGCAAAAGTTCCTCTTTGTTAGAATATATCTCATACAACGTACGCTTGGATATACCCAAAGATGCGGCAATATCATCCATCTTAACCGCTCTGATACCCTTACTCATAAACTCAGCCATTGATGTTTGCAGAATCTTTTCACGCAACTGTTGTCTGTAGTTTGTCTGGGAACTGTTTTTATACATACATATTAGTTTTGTGACAAAGTTATAAAAAAAATGTGAAACTGAAATTGCTTTAATAGTTTTTTATTAACTTTGCGTTTGTACAATAGTTCGTTAAAAATTAGCCAAGCCTAAGCGGCTTTGGCGGTAAATAAAA
>OLRN01000016.1_pt1 | contig 163035 bp, 118 predicted proteins | sample 1673001 | NCBI WGS metagenome assembly OLRN01 (sample SAMEA3136745, study PRJEB25190) | human gut metagenome | biome: human gut; feature: human-associated habitat; material: faeces | place: Austria | collected 2013 | reverse complement strand
AAACCCATGGCGAAGAAGCAGAACATCACTGGGATGAGATATATGGTCTTGGTTGGTTTCATAAGTTATTTGTTTAAAGGATATACAACGAGCGAGGCCGACTTCTTCTTGCCGTCGCACTTAACTGATATGCTGTTGTATGGCTCTGACGGGAACACGAGGTTGGTCATAACCGAGCGTCCGCCGTTGGCAAAGGCCTCAACGCTGCAGTTGTCTACATAAAGGCGCAGCTCGTTGAGCTTAGATCCTACAACGGGGGCCACAGACACGGCAGGGAACTGGTCGCTGAACGAAACGTTTCCGCTCTTGCGGCGGTCGAAGCTCAGTGTGCCTTTGGCTGCATCATACATCATGCTTACGTTCTCGCCCTTTGTGTTAGAGAGCACAAGTTCAACGTTGCCGGCATTATCATTGCCAAGAGTGAGCACCACCTCATAGGTGCCGCGCGGCTTGCTGAACATCTTGCTTATGGTCTTCGAGCCTGAAATATTCTTCTTCACGGCAGCATTTCCTCTCATTTTCTCGTTCTCTACAGAAGGCTTCGAGGCCAGATATTCTGTCGTTCCGTCTGTATAGAGATACAGGTCGCGCGCAATGGTGTTGGCACTTCTATACTGCTGTGTGGGCGCCTGGTTGGCATACTGCCAGTTGCTCATCCAGCCTATCATTATGCGGCGTCCGTCGGGAGCGTTGTCAAAAGTTACTCCGGCATAGTTGTCCTTGCCATAGTCGGCCCATTTTGTAACCTCGGGCTTTGTGTCACAGGTAAACTTATGGCCGTCGAATGTTCCGGTGAAATACTGTGTGGCGCTGCCGCCTGCAGGTCCGCCGGGGTTTATGTTGCACACAAGCACCCACTTGCTGTAGTTTTTGCCTTCAACCGGCAGTTCAAAGAGGTCGGGGCACTCCCACACGCCCTCATGGCATCCGTAGCCCTTGCCGAAGCTGCTCTCATAGGTCCAGTCTTTCAGGTTGGCCGAAGAGTATATGCGCATCTCCTGTCCTGCTGCCAGAATCAGAATCCAGCGGCCGCTCTTTTCGTGACGGAACACGTGCGGATCGCGGAAGTCTGGCACGTCGGCAGTCAGGATTGGGTTGCCGTCATATTTGGTAAATGTCTTTCCGTTGTCAGTGCTGTAGGCCATGCTCTGCGTCTGGTTCTCGCCTGCCGTGGTGTAGAATGCCACTACGGCTCCGGCACCAAACCCGGCGGTATTGTCCTTGTCAACCACGCAGCTGCCGCTGAATATTGTGCCAAGGCCGTCGGGTTCAATGGCCAAGCCTTCGTCGGTCCAGTTTACGAGGTCACGGCTTGAGGAGTGTCCCCATGTCATGTTCTCCCATTGTGAACCGTACGGATTGTATTGATAATAAAGATTGTATACGCCGTCTTTATAGAACATTCCGTTAGGGTCGTTCATCCAGCCGTATGCAGGCGTGTGATGATATGCAGGACGGAACTTCTCGCGGTTAGCAGTGTCAAAGGTGTCGGCATAAGAAATGTTCTTCCAGCAGGCATAATCCTTCATTGCCGTAGGCTTGCCGTCAACTCCGTTTACATGGAAGTCGAACAACACCTTCTTGCCGCCAAGCTTCGAGATGTCCAGCGGAACGTAATAGTCTATATTGTCTGTGGCAAGCTTTACGTTCAATGTCTTTACAACATTATTGTCAACAATCACTTTGACATTGGTTATTTCTGATGACTCCTGCACAGGCAGCAGCACGTAGCGGCTATTGCCCTCAGCGCGCATAATACAATGCGACTTGCTCAGGAAAGACACATTACAATTCTGTGCAGCCACCTGAAAAGAGGCTGTTCCAAGAAGTAATGCTACAAGTATGTTTCTTATTTTCATGATTATATTCTTTATATATCCTAAAAATTTTTCTCTATTCAAGACGGAACGGTTAATATTTTGCAGGTTCTGATCAGAGCTGTTATTTGTTCAAAATACGTTTCAGCACTTAACAAGGCACACTCTTCTGTTATGCTGTATCCTTTATGAATCTGCAATGTCGGCAGCATTCCTGGACGCTGCACCTACACGACCGCCGTCATTATAATTTTACCAATGTATACAATATTGGCAATATCCTTTTAAAAACAATCTTATTACCTTTAAAAGATACATCCGCACGAAATCTTATGCAAAATACACCGCACATCCGCCGGATGTATCTTCATCAACTTAAAATACCTATCATCTTCTATTCCATGAATGCAACCGGCAATTATCCTTTAATCATAATTCTGATTCTGGGTGTATAATCCAGGTATGTAGAACAACTGATTATAAGGTATCGGGAAGAACTCGTTCTTGCCTGCCGTAAAGTGAGCATCGCGGTAATACTGTCCGTAATGCTGTTCCCTGGCACTTGTAACATTGCCGTTTTCATCGTATGATACTGGCGCGCCTTCCATCACGTTGCCGTTGTGGTCGAAGAAGCTGTATGTAGAGTTCTGCTCGCTTGCGAAGTAAGCGTTAAGTGTCTGAGAAGCAACACCCCAACGGCGCAGGTCGAAAAAGCGTCCGTTCTCCATAGCCATCTCAAGACGGCGCTCCCAGCGCAGGCACTTGCGTGCGTTCTCCTTGTTGTCGAAATACGGAGAAACAGGATATTCTGCTATCTGGCACTGGTCGGCAGCATATTCAATGTGCTTGTTCACAGAGTTGGCAGCACGGCGTCTGATATCGTTGATGATGACGCGGGCCTCAGACAGACGGCCAAGTTCGATGAGTGCTTCAGCACGCATAAGCATGACATCTGTATAACGTATTACATAGTCGTTTGTTGCAAAAGCCTGCCATGAATCATTGAATGTTTCACCCTTAGAACGCTGCGGAACTTCCTTAAGCGATGTATAATAGCCATAGTCGGTAGCGTCGCGAGAGTTAGCCATAGTCTGCGTATATTCCTTCTCGTATTTGTATGGGAAAGATGGCATTCCTACAGTATGGAACAATCTCGGATCCCACTTCTGTGCAGTAGGCTGTCCGTTGATAGGATAGTCAACACTGTCGTTGTAATTGTCAAACATTGGCAGACCGTCCTTTGTCTTGAAGGCATTTACGAGGTTCTGAGAAGGCTTGTGGAAATCCCATCCGCAAGACCACATACCCCAGCAGCCGTTAAGCATTACCGACCAGTTGGCACGGCCGTAAGTAGTATGGTCATCCTCATAGTCAGAACACTGTACTGCAAACACAGACTCTTTACTGTTCTTATATTCGGGAAGGAAAATGTCGCCATAATCCTCGAGATAACCGTAATCAGAGTTGACAACTTCGTCGGTGTATATCACAACGCTGTCCATATAGTTTGTGTTGATGTGGTCAACACCTGTACCTGCTTCATATCCGTTACCCCATGCGAGGTTAAGATAGCATTTTGCAAGGTATGCAGCGGCTGCCACCTTGTTGGCACGGCCGTCCTGTCCCGGCTCTTTTACCGGCAAAACATCGTAAGCAACCTTAAAGTCGCTGATAATCTTGCCGAAGAGTTCTTCATAAGTGTACTGGTCATTTCTTACAGACTCCTGTGTTCCGTCGTCTTCTACCCTCTCATCAATCCAAGGTATTTTACGGAATACGGTGAGCAGCTTATAGTAGAAATGTCCACGGAGGAATTTAACCTCAGCCACACGCTGGCGTGTAGTCTCAGCTCCGAGCTTGCTCTCGCCGTTACGTTCAAGTGACAGCAATGCACGGTTGCAGCGAGACACGGCACAATAAAGACGATACCACAGCTCGTCCATCTCACCCGGAGTGGTAGAAGTCAGTGTTGTCCATATATCCATGGCATGATATCCTGTATCATTAGGTCCGCTTCCGCCCTTAAGACAGTCGTCAGACGTTATGTCTCCATAAGGAAAGAGATTAAACGGATATGAGAACCAGCAGTCGCCGAGCATGGCGTAAGCAGAGGTAACCATTCCTTCAGGATCAGAGAAGGCCTTATCCCCGTTTACCACAGCAGTAGGAGTATAGTCAAGAAAATCGTCACAGCTTGTCAGCGTAAGGCCCAGGACGCATGCTGCTAATATGCTATATATCTTTTTCATTTTGATAAATCGTTAAAATGTTAGAAACTTAATTGTAATCCGAATGAGAGTGATGTTGACAACGGATAGTTCCAGTCCGGGTTCTCCGGATCAGGACATGTAAGGCTTGAACTCTTTATTGTAAGCAGGTTCTGGCCTGAAAGATAAACGCGTGCACTTGTCATCTTAAGCTTTGAAATAAGACTTGAAGGGAATGTGTATCCCACCTGCAGCGTACGCAGTTTCAGATAAGATCCGTTCTCAACGAAATAGCTTGATGCGCGGCCTTCGTCGGCAGTATTGGTCGTTGACAGCCTCGGGATGGTTGAGCCGGTATTGTTGGTGTTCCATGCGTTGAGCAGTCGGTTACCCTTGTTAGATCCTGCGTCAGTAACAGCCCAAAAGTCTGTCTGGAATTTCTGGTTGTTATAAACATCCTTGTCGTAAACGCCCTGCCAGAACATGCTCAGGTCGAAACCTTTATATGTAAGGCCTATGTTGATGCCATAAGAGAACTTAGGAACGGGATTGTAGATCCAATCCTGGTCATCAGAGTTGATAACACCATTCTTGTCGAGGTCGGCGTATTTAAGTCCGCCCACACGCGCATTGGCCTGACCGGATGCATTAACTTCCTCTTGTGTCTGATAAAGTCCCTCAACAACGTATCCTACTATTGAACCATAAGGCTGTCCTGACTCTACGAGATTCTCCTTAGACGTATGAGCATAAGAGCCTGTTGCTGTTTCGGGCAGTGATGTAACCTTGTTGCGGAAGAAGTCGGCGTTGGCGTTGATGTCGAGTCCAAGTCCGCATGGCAGTGTCTTGCGGTATCCGAGCATAAACTCCATACCCCAGTTGCGCAGCGAAGGACCATTCATCCATGTTGCACCACCCTCGCCCTTTGTACCGATATATGCCGGATTGATAAGCATGTCGTCAACGTCCTTGATATACCAGTCGATAGAACCATAGAGCATGTTGTGGAACAGCGTAAAGTCTGTACCTATATTATATTGTGTGGCCGACTCCCACTTCAGGTTTGCATTAGGCAGCTGTGTGGCACGGTATCCAGAAGGGAATGTGCCCGAGCCCTGAAGGAAAAGGTCATAGGCTGTAGAGGTTATACGGTCTAATCCATAATCAGCGACATACAGTCCGAATTGTGCGTTGTTGTCTATAGCCTGGTTACCGGTCTTACCCCATGACAAACGTATTTTCCAGTCGTCTAACCAGTCTTTCTCAAGCAGTTTGGATACACGGAAGCCTAATGTGGCTGCGGGGAATGTACCCCAGCGGTTGCCCTTGCCGAAACGTGAAGAACCGTCGCGGCGCATCGTGAACGAAGCCAAGATAAGATCATCATAATTATAGTCAACCTTACCGAAGAAAGAAGCGAGCCTGTATCCTACCATTGCGCCGGCAACGCGGGCTGTGCCTGTTGCAGCGTTAGGCCACATATAGTCAGGATCTTCGAGTGCATAGCCTTCATTGTAGCCAGACCAGTCGATAGAGTTCTGCTTTGACAACTCGACACCCAGCAGAACAGAGAAATCATGCTTGTCGGCAAGCGTAAAGTTGTAAGTGGCTGTGTTAGACCATGTCCAGTTCATATCATTCTTGTTAGAGAGCGTTGTGCTTGCAACGTTGTTGTTGACGATATCTGAATGGAATGTATGATTCATCGACTGTATAAAAGATGTATAGAAGTCGATACCAAAACTTGAACGGAGCACAAGGCCTTCAATCGGCTTCAGCTCTACGTATGCATTACCGAACAGGCGCCAGTAGTCAAGATGGTTATCACGGTTCTGATACATCTCGCGGAGCGGGTTCTGACGGTCGGACATGCTTCCTACAGGACCACCGAATGTTGTTCCGTCAGTCTCATATACCGGCACGATAGGGGCCATTTTCAAGGCATTCTCCATTGGCGCACAGTCAACTTGTCTCGACCATGTTATGGTGAAGTTTTCGCCTACTGTCAGATTCTTGTTAATGTTGTAAGAAGAATTCATTCTGGCAGAAATATTCTCAAACGAAGTATACTTCAATATACCCTCGTTCTTTTTGTATCCTAAAGAGAATAATGCCGAATATTTGTCTGTTGCGTTAGATATAGACAGGTCGTAGTTCTGAGAGAAGCCTGTACGCGAAATCTCGTCAAGCCAGTCTGTATCTGAATATTTCATTGTTTTTGCGCTGTTGATAAATCCGTCATAACGGCCGTTTACAGTATAATTCTCATACTGTTCTGTTGCCGGATTCCATACCGTGATAGGGGTTCCGTTGGCGGCGTTGAGATTAAGTCCGTAGTTGGCTGCATATGTAACAGGGTCTATTCCGTCGTTCAGGGCTGCCTGAGCCATTGCAGTGGCATATTCGGCAGAGTTACACAGGTTCATCAATGACTGTGATGTGTAGAACGAAGCCGTAAGATTTGCAGAGAAGTCAACCTTCATCTTGCCGCCTTTCTTACCCTGCTTTGTCGTGATAATGATGACGCCGTTAGACGCGCGCGAACCATAGATAGAAGCCGAAGCCGCATCCTTAAGCACCTGCATGCTCTCAATGTCGTTAGTGTTAAGAGAGTTGAGAGACATTGTTGTTGGCACACCGTCGATTACGAAAAGCGGGTCTTGTGAAGAGTTGAACGAACCGATACCACGTATTCTTACTGTTCCTGTTCCTATTGGCGAACCGTTGCCTGTAACAGTCATACCCGGAACACGGCCCTGCAATGCACGCATCGGGTCGGCATCCGGACTTGTCTTCAGGTCGTCTGTCGAAACTACAGACACAGATCCTGTAAGGTCGGCTTTACGCTGAGTGGTATAACCTGTTACAACAAGTTCGTCCATAATGTTGCCGGCTTCCTCGAGCTTTACAACCATGTTCTGACGCGCCGGAAGCGTCACTGTGTTGTAACCTACATAAGAGATTCTGATCTTGGCGCCTTCCTTCACCTTTAATTTAAAGTTTCCGTCTATGTCGGTTACAGCACCATTTGTCGTACCTTCTTCAAGCACACTGGCTCCAATAACCGTCTCACCTTGATCGTCTTTCACCGTACCGCTGACTTCCATCGTTGTCTGAGCCGTGGCATACAAGCCGAAACTCATTAAGACGAAGAACAGCACAATACGCTTTACGCTTGATAGCATTAGTTTAATGTTCTTCATATTTTTACTGCGTTTTTATGGTTTAATAAATTGTTTATCGTGACTTTTGTCGTGAGCAAAATTATTTAGATTATGAAATTTCTGTTAACAATTTTATACCAATGAATTAAAAATTTCGTTCATGTAACAAAATTTACACACTTTGTACGATTTCTGTGGTCTGTTTTGCCCGTTTCATGGCCAATAAAACCTAAAAGGACTACACACTTATTAACATTTTCTTTATATTCCTTGATGCGGCAACAGAGATATGCCGTGGCTGGACACGGCGGCAGGACTGGAATGAACAGACAGGACGAACAATAATGCAGACGAATCCCGAAGATAAATATGAGGTTAAGAAGTCTTGTTTTGTCTGGTTGGCACCGGGAATGAAAAGGGGCGCAACATAGCATTATGCCACATTGCACCCCGACATTTAGTTTCTTATATAAGGATTATTGCAGTGCTATTATCTCACCGTAATCTTTGTAGAACGGCCGTCAACTGTAACGACATACAATCCTTTGGCAACAGCAACCCTTACATCAGCCACACGGCCGGCATAAAGCTGCGCACCGCCTGCATTGAAGATTCTTACATCGCTTTCGGCCGGAGCATTGACAACTATCTCGTCATCTGAGGCATATACCCTGACACCGTCGGTCAATGTAGAACCGATACCGCTAGTCTGCTTTTCACCAACCGTCATATTGTCTATCAATATGTCGTGAGTGATGGCGGAAATGCCCTTGAAACTTAAACGTACATTCTTCTCACCCTTAAACTTATCGAGCGACACGGTCTGCTTTGTCCAACCTGCAGCATCGTAGCCGGATACATGTAATGCACGTGTAAGGGCCTCATACTCGCCATTGTCCTTCGAAGCCTCAACCACGATAGCATCATCAGTCTGGTCACCATCAATCTGATACATATAGAACGTCAGCTCAGGATTTACCAACTTGCTCAAGTCTATCTTCTCACTAGTGAACCTTATGACATCGCCTTCGGCAAGGCTTGTAGAGAGGAATGCGGCAAAACCGCCATCACCATCCTGAGCCTCAACAGAGGGATATGAAGGACAACTTGCGCCTGTACCCCACGCAGCGTCGTAGCCCACAACCTTCTCGTTCATCCACAAATGCGTGGGCTCACCTCCGGCAAACGACTCCTTAAACGGTGTCAGCGAAGACTCGCCTATGAACATAAGGTTCGAACTTGTTATTCTGCCGTAACCAACTTCATTATAGGGCTGTATGATATAGTAAACAGGCTGCTGACCATAACTTGTGTCAATTCCTTTATCGACAAATGTCGTACCTGAGAAATCGTCATCGAGAACCTCACTGCCATTACGCTCTATATAATATTTTACATCGCCGTATTCAGAATCTGCCTTATCCCATGAGATTGTAACAGAGTGGTCATCGTTCTCTACCAGGGTAAGACCCTCGATCTGCGAAGGTACAGAATATCCAACCTTAACACTTATAACGGCAGCATAACTCTTCAATCCGTCGAGATACGCATACACACGATATGTATATTCTCCCTTCTCAGGTATGTCTGCATCTACATACTGGGCTGCAAGCGTAGCACCAGTGGCCTGAGTGGTATATAGAGGCTCATCTATACCGTCACGGTAGAGTTCCATTTTGTCTACATGACTGATGAAGTCACCTGCCAGATTAGTGTTAGGTGTATACCATACTAATTTAACCTGTAATGATCCGTCCTGAGCCGGAGTGGCTGCAAAGTTGTATGGTGCAACAGGAGTTGCCGACGGACGTCCATTCTTTACGTCTACATCATCAACATATACCTCTGAACCCTTCTGATAGTTGTCAAAACAGATACCTATCACATAGGCGTCGCTCTTGTCTGGAACAACAAAACCTTTTATTTCCTGATACTCTGTATCCGTGATGTCCCACATCTGACCTATCGTACCTAAAGGAGTATGGGTCTCGTCATTGCGGCACAATATCATCTGCAGCTTACCGGGCTTTGAGGCGTCAGCCACCTTGGCCTTAAACGAAATTTCAATCTCGTTGTCCGTCGTGAAACGCAGAGCCGGCAGATAAAGTATCTCAGGTATGTTAGGATCGCTGTCAACTGCAGCAGTGCATATAGCCGAGCCATTGCCGAGTTTCCAGCCTGCGCCGGCTTCGCCACTGCCCGATGCAGTATATCCGTCGAACGAATCATCTGCATCAAAGTTATTGCTGTAAGGCAGCTCAAGAGCCTCGTTCGATCCGTAGAAATATTCATAGGTCAGCACTGACTCGGTGTCATACTCCCCAAGATAGTCGCGCCACACCAAAGTTGTCTTTTTCGTTATATTGTCCTTGGCATCATACTCATACTGATATTTATATCTGTACATCAGCGACCATTTGCCTTCGGTGTCGCCGTTCTCAGAATCATCCGCATCCTCGTCTGTATCAGAAGGGTCACCCCAAGGATCACCGTCTCCACCCCATGGGTCATAGTCGTCGCCGCTTGAATACATATATACCTCCTTCAAGGTCACGTTGCCCCTGTCATCGTATTCATACACCTCTTTTTCCGTAGGCGTCTTTACATAATCGTATTCTGCAAAACTGAACGAATAGCTGTTGCGTACCTTCTGCAATATGTTCATATTGTCGTCATAGGTATATTCGTTTATCTCGTATGGGGTGGTTTGCTCAGTTCCGTTAAGCTTCTTATAGCGGTTTTCGGTTGCTGTATTGCCATCGTATGTATACACACATCTCTTTGAATAATCCTCTTTCCAGTCAGATGTGCCCCAGTCATAGAACAGCTGTTCCGAAACGCGTCCTGTGGCATCATCATAAGTAGAAGTGGTCTTGGCTCCCTCGATAGGACGACCAACAAATGTCAGCGTGGAAGTGTTCCACATGTAATCGGCCACAAAATTACGGCGTTTCTGTGAATCATAACCGTAATTAATCTTTTCATAATTTGACATAACTGACGGATCGCTCGGACTTGGTCTTGTTATAAACTCTTCTATAACCATACCATTGGCGTCATAAGTATAGTCAGTTCGAGAACTTACTTGTGTTCCATCGTATTCAATCACATGACTAAGAACATCATCAGCGTGAACACTAGTGAAACAACTCAGGAGAGATACTCCAACAAATAGTAGTTTCCTATCCATAGTTACACAATTTTTATTAGTTAAGTTTAGATTGCATGCAAATATACAAAACTATTAACATTTACCAAAGCTTTATCACGAATTATTAACAAATATCTTATAAAGAATGTATATTTGTGTATTTTCGGTATCTAATCTAATAATTTGCTGTCTTATTGATTTATTTTATATAAGTTTCACCATAAAATGAGGCCATAAATCGCTTTAAATGGAAAATATACATTTCACCTGATAAACAAAGATATTAAAATAAAAAATACATATTATAATTAAAGCCCCGCCACGTATGGCAAGGGCTTTAGAATAATTATTTTTTGCTGATATTTATCTGACAAGCCGACTACACGCCACGGCCCTCGTTGGGCAGATGGCCGAAATAGTCTTTAAAACACTTGGTGAAGTAAGACGGCGACGAGAAGCCTACGTCGTAGGATATCTCCGACACGGTCTTCGATGTGGTGCGCAGCAGCTGCTCGGCGGCCTTCAGGCGCGTTATGCGTATTATCTCAACGGGTGACGAACCTGTGAGCTGTTTCACCTTACGGTAGAGCTGCACGCGACTAAGGCCTAGTTCGGCGGCAAGAGTCTCCACATTGAGCTCTGAGTCAGACAGATGCTCCTTCAGGCGATGTCTGAAGTCGGCCACAAAGCGTGTATCAGGATCGTCGGCAGCCTTGTCCTCCTCTACCTCGGCACCCGAATAGATATTTTTCAGTTTCATGCGCTCATTGAGCAGATTGCGCACGCGCGACAGCAGCACGTTGCTGCTGAAGGGCTTGGTTATGTAAGCGTCGGCGCCGCAGTCGTAGCCCTCGGCGCGCTGGTCGTCGAAGGTGCGGGCCGTGAGCAGTATGACGGGCACATGACTCGTGGCCGTCTCCGCCTTAAGCCGGCGGCACATCTCAAGACCGTCCATCACAGGCATCATCACGTCGCAGATAACCAGGTCGGGCACATACTTGACGCACAAGGCGAGGCCCTCGCGGCCGTCGGACGCGCACTTGACATCGTAGTGGGCCGAGAGCAGACTGACGATATAGTCTTTAACGTCGCTGTTGTCGTCTACCACCACTATCGACTTGCGCTCGCCGTCGTCCTGTGCCGTCATCATCTCCACGCCGCCGCTCATAGGTATGTCTGCCGGAACGCTGTCGCCTGTCTCCAAAGCTGCTGCATCAGGCTGCTCCACTATGGTTTCTCCGGGCTGCGTCAGCGGCAGACTCACCGTAAACGTTGCCCCGCCGTCGGCATTGGCCTCTGCCGTAACCTGTCCGTGATGAAGGTCGACGAAGGCCTTTACTATGGCAAGCCCGATGCCCGTGCCTCCGCGGTTTTCGGCTGATGCCTGGAAGAAGCGGTCGAACACGTGGTTAATCTTGTCGCGCGGTATGCCTATGCCCGTATCGCTTACAGTCAGGCGCGCCATGCCGCCGTCGGCAGCAAGACTTATCCTCACTCTGCCGCCCTTGCGGTTGTATTTTATGGCGTTGCTGATAAGGTTATAGCATATACGCTCCATCTTATACAGGTCGGCCTCTATGTTTATGTCGTGGCCGCAGTCAACGCTCAGCTCCACGTCCCTGCTGTCGGCCAGCGGCGCAAAGTTGGCCACCCACTGCCCTACGCTGTCCGACAGGTTGAAGCGGCTCACGGTGAGCTGCATCTTGCCGTCCTGAATCTTGCGAAGGTCGAGAATCTCGCCAACAAGTCTGAGCATGACATCGACATTCTTTCTTACCAGGCAGAGCATGGAGCGCTGCTGCGTGGTCAGGTTGTCGGCCTCGAGCATGCGCATGACGGGGTCGGCAATGAGAGTGAGCGGTGTGCGGAACTCATGGCTTATGTTGGTGAAGAACACCAGCTTGGCGTTGGCAGCATCCTCGCGCATGCGTCGCTTTACGACGATGGTGCGGTAGAAGGCTACAAACGAAAGCACCAGCAGCACAAGGATGATGATGAACATCATGAGGTAGACCTTCTGATGGCTGTACTGCGTGAGATACATGTTCACGCGGTCGTGCATCATGTTGAGCTTGTCGTTGAGCTTGTTCATCTCTTCGGCCTGCATCAGCAGCACCTCGGCGTTGTCTTTGGTTACGAGGGCTGTCTTCATCAGGTTCTCGCGTTGGTAGGGATGCTTCTCAAGGATGCTCATGGCCAGCTGCATTACCATGTCGCCGCGCGTGGGATAGATATATGATGCGTCGAGCACGCCGTCGCGCACCAGCTCGATGCCTCCGCCCTTGCCCGGCAGGGCGTCGATGCCGATAAACTTTATGCGGCCTGCCAGTCCGCGTGCCTGGGCTGCCTGACGCGCTCCGAGAGCCATGCGGTCGTTGTGCGCAAACACGTAGTCGATGTTGCCGCCCACGCTGTCGAGCATGGCCTCCATGGCCTTGCGCCCGCTCTGCTGCATCCATGTGCCGCTGCTCACGGCCACCAGCTCGATGCCCGGATAGTGCTTCAGGGCATCGGCAAAGCCCTGATGGCGCTCTATGGCCGGCGACGAGCCTTTAAGGCCCGTAATCTCCAGGACACGCCCCTTGCCGCCAAGGCGCGAAGCGATATACTCGCCCATGGTGCGCCCCATCTTTACGTTGTCGGCGCCGATAAATGCCGTGTATTTGTCTGAACCGGTCTTGCGGTCGAAAAGTATTACGGGTATGCCTCTGTTGTATGCGTTCTCGATGGCCGGCGTAACGGTGTTCATCTGGTTTGGGGCGACAATAAGGATGTCGACGCCATCGTTTACAAAGCCGTTTATCTGCTCAGTCTGCCTTACGTTGTCGTCGTTGGCCGAGGCCACCCTCAACGTGACGTTGTCGTAAAGATAAGTGCCGGCAAGCATCTCGGTGTTGAGCTTTTCGCGCCAGATGTCCTCGCTGCACTGCGACATGGCTATAACATACTCCTTACGGTCGGAACAGGCCGTCATGAGCGTTAACATCAATAAAGACAAAACGTAAGCAATATTTTTCATAGTCTGACCTCTGTTGGTTAATGCCTCACATAAGAGGCTATCCTGCATTGGATAAAAAAACTTTTTTGAAAGAAAGAGCAGCGGCACGCATGCCTTAGGAAATGGGCGGCCAACATGCCGCTGCTCTTTATATATTATATAAGATGTGTAAACAGAAGCATCATACGTATGCCCTGCTGAAGCTGCGGGCTGGCCGCAGACAGGTCGGCATCACGTTGCCAAAGGATTTGGCAGGCACGACAGACATACACATCACAGGCTTCAGTAACATGACATCAACATTATTTGTCGAGTCTCCATACGCAGCCGTCCTTGGTGTCTTTCACCTCGAATCCGGCAGCAGCCAGCTCGTCGCGTATGCGGTCGCTTGTGGCCCAGTCTTTCTCGGCCTTTGCCTTTGCCCTGAGGCTCAGCACCATGTCAACCACCTTGCCGTAGGCTTCCTCGCGTGCGTCAGACGAGTTGCCCTTCTCTTCCTTCAGTCCGAGCAGGTCTATCGCAAAGAGGCGCATCGTGTCGGCAAGCTCCTTCAGGCAGTCGGCGCAGATAGTGGCCTTGTGGTCGAGCAGCTTGTTGACCACTCCGCAGGCCTCAAACAGATAGCTGATAACCTGAGGTGTGGCAAGGTCGTCGTTCATGGCGTCGTAGCACTTCTGGCGCAGGTTCTTCACAAACTCCTCGGTCTGTGCGTCGCACTTGTCTGACACGGGCACGCGGTCTAAGTCGGCGATGCCTGACATCAGTCGGGCCAGTCCCTTCTCGCTTGCCAGCAGGGCTTCGTTAGAGAAGTCTACCGTGCCGCGGTAGTGGGCAGAGAGGATGAAGAAGCGTATCGTCATGGGCGAATAAGCCTTGTCGAGGCTCGGATGGTTGCCCGTGAAGAACTGCTCGAGCGTGATGAAGTTGCCGAGGCTCTTGCCCATCTTCTGTCCGTTGATGGTTATCATGTTGTTGTGCATCCAGTATTTCACCATCTGGTCGCCCTGGCTTGCCACAGCCTGCGCTATCTCGCACTCATGATGCGGGAACACGAGGTCCATGCCTCCGCCGTGTATGTCGAAGTGGTCGCCGAGATACTTGCGTCCCATGGCCGTACACTCGCAGTGCCATCCGGGGAAACCGTCGCTCCAGGGGCTCGGCCAGCGCATGATGTGCTCGGGCTGCGCCTTCTTCCACAGGGCGAAGTCGGCCTGGTTGCGCTTCTCGCCCACACCGTCGAGCTGGCGGCTGGCGTTGATAACGTCGTCGAGGTTGCGTCCCGACAGTATGCCGTAGTGATATTTCTCGTTATATTTTGCGATGTCGAAATAGATGCTGCCGTTGCTCTCATAGGCAAAGCCGTTGTCTATAATCTGCTTCACCAGCTCCTCCTGCTCTATGATGTGTCCCGTGGCGTGAGGCTCAATGCTTGGCGGCAGCACGTTGAGCGCCTTCATGGCGTCGTGATAGCGGTTGGTGTAGTGCTGTGCTATCTCCATAGGCTCGAGCTGCTCCAGACGTGCCTTCTTTGCTATCTTGTCGTCGCCATCGTCGGCATCGTGCTCCAGATGGCCCACGTCGGTGATGTTTCTGACGTAGCGCACCTTATAGCCCTGATGCTTGAGGTAGCGGAACAGGATGTCGAAGGTTATTGCCGGGCGTGCATGGCCAAGATGCGGATCGCCATACACTGTAGGGCCGCACACATACATGCCCACATTGGGGCTGTGGATAGGCACAAAGAGCTCCTTACGGCGGCTCAGAGTGTTATATATAAAAAACTTTTGTTCCATATTTTATTGTTTAAAATTAAACATGTCATTATCAGAATGATAACGCAACCCGACAACAAAACCACCAAGATACGTTTGAGTGTTATGCCCCGAGACGCTGATTATCTTATGCAAAGATAATGCAAATCGAGAGCAGAAACATCAAGCGTGCTTGAATGTTATGCCGAGATGCAGCTTATTATTATGCAAAGATAACGCAAATCGAGAGCAGAATCGCCAAACCACGTTTGAGTGTTATGCCGAGATGCAGCTTATATTATGCAAAGATAACGCAAATCATTGGTTTAACAAAATCAATGCAATGTTTTTTGAAAATATGTCAAAAGTGAACATCAGAAGCCACGCCTCTCATTTATATGCCACGGATAAAAATATTCGCTGAATAAGATTTCACATTCCGGCTACTTATACTTGAGGCATGTTAAAACCTCAATCTGTTATTAGAATTCGGTCGGGATTTTTGTTTTATATTGAGCAGATTTTCGTTAAATTTTTCACAAGCACTCTTATAACTGGCTACGCCGAAGTTAAAGGAGTTCAAGCAGTTAGAGTCAAATGCCAACATAGTGCTTGCGACAAGAAGCAACAAGACTTTTGGAGCCTACAAGTAGTGCAATGTAGGGACGCACCCCAGGTGCGTCCACATATCATCAAACATTCCATTTTATCGTAAACCATTGTAATACAATGATTATCGGGAAACGCTGTTTAATTTGCCTGCGCTGAACTTGGTATGCGCTTAGCGCCTTGCACCGATAGAAATAAAAAGACGGGCTGAAAACTGGAATGCGCAAAATTGATAAAGCTACGTGCAATCTAATGACTGATTTGGGGGTAACAGACAGGCTGCGACAACGCCTGCCTCCATTAGCTGCAAAAAATCATAAGGAGAAAGCACGATTATACTTAAAGAACATTCAAGAAGAAAGGTTTAAAAAGAAAGACTGTAACCAAAATCAGGCGTACAGGTTTCAAATCATTAACCTATCGTTTACGCATCGTAACTCGGCCACTTTTCACTCAAAAGTGGCATGTTTTTCAGGGCCAAACCGGCCTTTTGATTTTCATATTTTGGCGAGTGGCTTGTTGAGAAGATGCAGAGAGGCATCAGCAGGCATGTATCACAGCCTGCCACATGGCGAAAGAGACGCTGCGCACCATAAGAGATGACAAAAGGACGTGCCGCCCAAATTCCCATGAAAGGAACCGGACGGCACGGAAAATATCAACTTAGCCCTTAAACGAAATTAAAGGCAGAAAGCAGGAACATCAAAACTAGCATTTCGGGTGGATGTCGAGCTTAACAGGGCGAACCATGTTCTTGGCATCAAGGATGGTGTCGAGATCTTCCTGAGTAAGTATTCCTTCCTCAAGCACAAGCTCAACAACGCCGCGGCCTGTCTCCATGGCCTTCTTGGCAATCTCTGTAGAATGCTCGTAACCGATGTAGGGGTTGAGGGCTGTAACGATGCCGATGCTGCGGTTTACCTCGCGGCGGCAGTTCTCCTCATTGCTTGTAATGCCGTCAACACAGAGCGTGCGCAGGGTGTCGCATGCGTTGGCCATAAGGTCTACTGACTCGAAGCAGCACTGAGCCATGACAGGCTCCATGGCGTTAAGCTCCATCTGGGCAGCCTCGCCGGCCATGGTGACACAAAGCTCGTTGCCGATAATCTTGAACGCAACCTGGCTTACAACCTCAGGAATAACGGGATTTACCTTTCCGGGCATTATTGACGAACCGGGCTGACGTGCCGGGAGATTGATTTCTGCGAGACCGCAGCGCGGACCGCTGGCCAGCAGGCGAAGGTCGTTGCTTATCTTGCTCATCTTAACGGCGATGCGCTTCAGCTCTGACATATAGCCTATCATGCAAGATGTGTCTGAGGTTACGCCCACGAGGTCTTTTGCGAGAGTGATGTCCCATCCGGTAATCTCAGCCAAAGCCTTAACACACTTCTCTGCGTAGCCCGGCTCAGAGCAGATGCCGGTGCCGATGGCCGTTGCGCCCATGTTGACCTCAAGGAAGTCGGCTGCAGCCTGGTCGAGATGCAGCAGCTCTGCCTCGAGTATGCTTGCAAAGCCAGAGAAGGTCTGTCCGAGAGTCATCGGCACAGCGTCCTCGAGTTGTGTGCGTCCCATCTTTACGATATGTGCAAACTCTTCCGACTTCTTGCGGAATGCCGCGATAAGCTCTTTGATATGTGGAACAAGGGCAAGATGGCTGGCATACATGCCCATGTGGATAGCCGTAGGATATGCGTCGTTGGTAGACTGTGAGCGGTTCACGTGGTCGTGAGAAGAGCAGTGCTCATAGTCGCCCGGCTTGAAGCCCATGTGCTTCAGCGCAATGTTGGCGATAACCTCGTTGGCGTTCATGTTGGTGCTGGTGCCTGCTCCGCCCTGAATCATGTCCACGGGGAACTGGTCGTGATACTTGCCGGCCAGTATGTCCTGACAAGCAGCCTTGATACCCTCATACTGGGCATCGGTAAGCAGCCCGAGCTGATGGTTGGCCTCAGCAGCAGCCCACTTTGTGTATGCCAGACCGTTGATGAACAGAGGATACTGGCTGAGTTTGAACTTACTGATTGAGAAATTCTCAACGCCGCGCAATGTCTGTATGCCATACAATGCGTCTGCCGGAATCTCACGTGCGCCGAGGAGGTCGTGCTCCATACGTGTAACCTTTTCTGAATTCATAGTTTTAAGGTTTATATTTCAATTATGTGTTTTTACTATATTATTAAGGTGTTTCGGCATTATGTTCTGCCTCCTTCCTTTCAGTGTCAAAGATAGTGCTAACTTTTCATTGTGCCAAACATTATCAGGTTTTTAACACATCAAACGCACGTATTAGCGTAAAACAGACTAAAAAGCAGTACATATATCTTACAAATAGTCAACAAACGGCAAATTTGGCATCGTCATCTACTCACCGGCACTCATCTGTCCCATCTCCGTTCTTTCCGGTATGTCCTCACAACTGGCATAAAAAATGATGGGAGCATCCTCACGGACACTCCCATTCTCTCCTGCAACTTGACCTGTCGGTCAAAATATAAAAAACTTACCTAACTCTTATTTTCGTCACCTGCGAGCCGCTCTCTGTCTCTGTGCGCACGACAACCATGCCGCTGTCGACACCATTGAGAGTGCAGGTGAAGTTGCCGTTGGGCGTTACTTTCTTCAGAAGTGCACCGCCTGCCGACCATACGCTCACTGAACGCAGAGCCGTGTCTGACGTAACGACAACCTGGCGCGGAACGATAGAGCTTACGCTGACGTTGCCGTCGGCGCCCGTTTCGGTTATGCCTGTTGTGCCCGAGCCGTGACCTATCAGGAAGTAGCGGCCGTATGACGGACCGTTCACCGTGAGCTGATAGCCCTCGTAGAGCGGTGTCTCGCTCTGCAGCTCGGCGTCGTAGATAGCGGCATCCTTAACGGCTGCCACGCCGCTGAACGTAAGAGTTACCACTGAGCCGTCGGCTGCCGTAACGCCTAACGGTATGCGCTGTGCGTCTTTCAGCTGGTTGACGCTCACTGCCGTGTTGCCGGCTACGGTGTAAACCTTAGGAGCGTTGTCGGCATTGCCTGTCAGTCCGCTAATCATCTGTGCATCCTCCATGCCGAAGCCGTTGCTTGCCGAAGCGGCATAGCGCACAGCCGCGCTGCTTGAGCCTTCAGCGTCTTCTGCTGTTATCTTGAGAGAAACGGTCTGTGAGCCTTCACCTGTTGAAGTTGTTTCAAACTTCTGCATGTCAGCAGTGAATTTAACTTCGACACCTTCGGTAGAAGGAGTTTTAGCCTCAACATAGAACACAGAATATGGTGCAATGAGAGATGTGTTCCCTGACCATGTCTTATTACTTTCATCATAAGTTACAGCCGCTGTTGTTAAATCTGAGCTAATCCAATATTTCTGTGCCAGCACGCCGATATTGGCAGCAACAAACGCCTGGACATCGAGCGAAGCCATAAACGGGTTACCTACCATCAGATACTTGCCGTCAGCAGACGGAGTAAGCTTAACTGTAACTTTATCAGAATGAACATACGTATACGGATCACTGCGATCAACCATGTTGCTGACAAGCAACTTGCCTGCATTATCACGATTCAATGTTCCAGTACTTACATCATAGCTTGTATCAGCCTTCGGGAAGCGGAACAGCAATGAGCTGTTAGATGTAACACCCTTGATAGAGAATCCTCCACCTGCAACATAAGGCACGCTTGCGTCGTTGTATGCAGAGCTCCATTCTGTATCAAACGAAACAGTAGTGTTTGGCGTCTGCTTTTCTACAATCGTTGCTCCTGTACTCCAGCTGCGCTGGTAAACGGCAGGATTCAGACGGCTATAGTCTGTTGTATTGAACGTTATATCCTTGAAATACTCTGTCTCTTGCTTTCCTGTTGTAGGAGCATACCAGTCGCCGGCAACAACGCCCTGCAGCGGTGTACTTACGGCTGTCCACTGTCCCGGAGTAACCTCCACGTCTGTCCACGCCTTGTTATAGAGCAGCTGCTCGGCATGCAGCATCTGTGCGCCCGGCTCAAAGTGGATGTCGCGGCAGATGTTCACACGGTAGCGCTGAGTGGTGAGCGCTCCGTCTTTTTCATAAGCCATCAGGTCATATTGGATGTTCTCTGTCGGCAGTTCCATATAACTTGGACGGCTCGTATTCCATCCATTACCGCCATCTCTATATCCTGCCATATAAAGCTCAGCCTTGCTTCCTGCTGGCATGACAACATTAGAGAACAGCATCGGCACGAAACCATTTTCAGTGGTATTATTCACATTAGTTGTATATGTGCCGTCGGTATTCTTCAAGTCTGTTGCATCGGCACGCTTCCAGTTGGCATCATTGTTCCAGTTGCTTGTAGCACTGGTTCCTTTCCATACAAGATTTTCAGGCACAACCTTCAACGTCAATGGGAACGAACCCCAACAACTGTTATTCACGGTTTCTCCATGTTCTGCAAAATGTATTGCAAATGTATAGACATAACCCTCACGCGGATTGAACGTGAATGTCTTTCCGTCTACAAGTGTCTGTCTGTCAAAATAGAACTCAATATCAGCCTCATTTGTGTAAGGTGTAGTTGTGCTGTATTTATGAGCCTCCAGACTTATTATTTTACCTATAGGTAAATAATATTGGGTAAAACCGTTAAGTGGATTCATCAAATCAGAATACTGCGGATCGTCAGTGGAAATAAGATAAATTTGTGTATAGTCAATATCTCCACCTAGATTCTCTATCAACCCCAGCCTCTCTACATGTTCCTCATCTGTATAAGTTGCACCTCTAAGGTTTACTTTCAAAGAACCAACACCCTTTGCTGCATTTTTAAGTTGAGCAAGTCCGATACGCAAAGACGGATTGAAATCATTAGAAGGATATTCCACTGAGTTAAATCCAGCATGCAGTTTTGGCGCAGCACCACTTGCAGTAAGATTTAGTGGAACATAGCCCCAACATATTTTTTCCCATTCTGTATTTGTAATATCCGAATCAGATGGACGTATTGCCGGTATAGGACTTATTGTCAGTTCAAGACCTGTTTCCAATACAGTAATATGCAAACTGCTCTTATGAAGCACAAGTTTATTGTTCAGTCCTCCATTAGGAGCAGGTGTGTCAACATATTGTTTTATAAGGTCTATTTCTGCTTGTGTTAGACTGATTTGACCTTCTGTTGCAGGAACGACACCGTCAAGTGTTTCTACATCACGATATTTTTCAATATTTCTCAAATCATGCAGAGCTGTTTCCAATGAAAAGCCGTCATGGTCTGCTACGAACTCTGCCTCAGAGCCAAAGAACCAGTCGAAGAACACTTCTGAATCTAACACCGTATAAATCTCTTCTCCCGTCTCAGGATCACGCTTGATAGTTCCATCATCATTCAGGTCTGGCACTCGCATCTGAGCAGAGAAATTAAATGCTTGTCCCACACAGAAATCTGTCTGCGGATTTGCCACCTCGCCGTTTATCTTTATAATAGTCTGAGAGGTTACAAAGAAACGGCTATGAATAGCACAAGGATCGTTCATTTCCTGAGCAAAATCTTCAATTGTGCTTACCGTACCGTCATTATCACGTATGAGCATAAGATACGCTCTGTTTGGCGACATCTCTGAATAGAAATCAACGGCAAGCCGGCGATTTTCTTCATCTGCAGTTCCTGCACGATAAAAATAATAGTTAGTTCCGTCTGTATTCTTTAAAGCCAGGTTTTCCTCAGAAGGTATATATTCTGTATTTTCTGTAAATACAGGCTTATAATGCAGGGAAGCTATCTCACGGTTATAACCAGCATCTTCGCCTGCTCCAATCATAACGATTGAGCCTTTTATAGCTTTTGCAACTTCTTCTACCGTCGGATTTTGCGTATTAGAAAGAAGTCTGTTATACTCAGCTTCATCTATAAAGCAGAAATCTATTCCTGACGGAGATTTTCCTGTATCCGTTTCATCAGGATCAAGACCTACACGGTCGCACAGCTGGGCCCAGTCCAATGTTGCACTAAGCAATGTACGCTCGCCTGAACAGGTGTAATCCTTCTGCGTGACAGTAGCTGTCGGCTGGGCGATGAATACCTCTATCTCGTCAAGATAGAAGTCACCACCGGCTGTAGAACCGCAGTTATTGTCAACTTTCAATTCATAGCTTACAAAGTCTGCATTGAATTCAGTATTATTTACAAACGAGAAATACAGCTGATACCAGTCATTCTGACTGCTGCCATAACCATTTGCATTGGTATATTCATCCCCGTCTGAGCTTGTAAGATATGTAGTTGTTGTTATCTGACCTGTACTTTGACTACACAACGGAGTTTTCTTTCCATTTGCGTCAACACCATAAATAGTAAAAAGCATGGCTGAATTTTCGGAATCATTGGCATTTTCATCAGCACTCTTTACCCATGCACTTACCATCAACTTTGTACCACGGCAAAGATTTTCCTGGAAAGGCAACGTCATTACCGTACCTGGGCGGTCTGACGCATCAACGTATATAAAGAAACCGTCTGCGTTTTTTCCACCCATAGAAGGATTTGTCGGTGCTTTCACTCCATTTGACACCTTATCACCATATCCTACATAAGTATTGGTTAAAGCATAATATCCCCATTCTGCAAAAGGTTCTTTATTATAAGCAGTATTTCCGTCTGTATAACCGTTAAAATCATCTGTTGTTGATCCGTCAAAAAATGCATAAGAACTGTATCCCCATTCTACAGGGAAAGGATAATACCAGTTCTGACCATACAGATTTGCCACATCAGGATCATAATCAAGTGTTCTTGACGTCAGCAACGTATAATTCTCACGTAAAAACTCAGGTGTTCTGTTCTGATACGCAGTTCTATACCATGACTCACCCGTAACACCAGTGCTCTCACCCTTACGCTGTCTGTCTATTCTATCCAGCTGATGCTGTGTAAGCAGGCGGTTGTCTTTTTCAAACGTCAAATTAAACTTAGCTATATTATATGTTGTACCGCGAACAATTTTCGTTACAATAATGGTTGCTGTTTGCCCATCGTCAACGCTCCACGGCTTACGTGCACCGGCACCGGTTTTACGGAATGTTATGGTACGGCGTCTGCCTGTCAGTGTAATACTAGTAGTAGTTTCGCTACCACCTGAAGCCGAATTATTATTTCCACCTGTCAGCAGGCGAAAAACATCATTTGGAGAAGATATTGACACAGTAAGGTTATCGTCGCTGTCACCATTAATTCTATATCCACGGGCATCTTTCGACAACGCAACAAGTTCATCCGTCTGATTACCTAAATGGTCACACGGAAATGTGATGTTATATTCTTCCAGAAATTTCTTTCCTGTTCCATCACCTCCCTGATACTCAGAAGAAGCAAGACGGCCATATCCGTTTTTCCACATTTCTGTTTCGTCAGCTCCGCCTCTGCCGTCAACACCTATAATATAATAGACGGCTCGTGCGCTCAATGTCGGTTCAATATATCCGCCATTTCTAAAACTTCCACCATTACCAGACGAAAATGATTGAGTAAAATCTGTATAACCGGAAGCATCACAAGCTACAATATAATATTTGTTACCAGCGCTACCATTATTAAAGCCATTCTGGACACGGGTGTTATATTGAGCATCTGTAGGATAAGTAAATGTTATTCTGTCCAAATAATTATTTCCCAAACCAGTATTAACGCCACCTACATATCCATTTTTAAAACGATAAGCATTATTATTAAATTTTACTATGTCATAAGTTGTTTCATTTCCCCAATAATTAGTCTCCGTATAGCTAAACGTACCTTCTGTAATAAAATTATACCACCTTTGGTATGCCTGCGCACTGAGCTGGTTCAGACCATTTGAAATGAGAGGCAGATACAAAGTTACAGACTCTCCTTTTCTGACATACAAAGTATCGATATATGTATGTGCTGCCTGGATATCTGTGTCTGTATAAGTGTTTTTAAAGCTTGGTGTCTCATCATCAAAAGTATCCATGTCTTTTGAAGCCTGACTCATACCAGAATTGTTGCGTATGGTGTACCACTTATTAGGATACTTATGCTGAACATAATTATCCTGGTATGCATTATAGATAGTCTGTCCCAATGCCGAAGATACGCACAGAATAGCAGAAACCAAGAATAATATTTTCTTTTTATATATTTGTTTCATATCTTATGTCCTCCTTATTTATTTTTTGAACATATTAAGCATTTCATGACGCAGATAGTCGAGACCGAACTCCGGTGTACGAGTCTTGCTCTTAAACGGGAAGTTAGTAATGTCGTCGGTAAATACCTTTACTGTGTATGTGCGGTTGTATGTTGCGCCATTATCTTTCCACGTAACCAAAAGGCTAAGATCAAAAGTCTTGCCGGCAGATGCCGTAACATGGCCCTTAACCGTGGTAACTCCTGTTGTTTCGCCGTCAAAGGCAATGCCGCTGACACCGTCAGGCATGTTCCATGTGCAAGAAAGATCTGTAACACCGGCTGTTGCTCCATTTATGCCATTTACGGTAAACTCAAACTGGCATCCTTCGGGAACTGTTATTTCATAAGTATCTTGAGTAAATCCTACGCTTACTTCTACCGGCAGGCTTCCTATCGGGCTTACCCAGCATTGCGCGGCAAGGTCGAGGCCATAGTCGTTAAGCTGCAGCGTAAGCGGGAAGATGCTGTTGCGCGGAAGCTCGTCTCTTGCGGTGGTTGCCTCGTATGTAATTCCGTTCATCTCGTCAGTAGTAACGCTGACATTAAACGGATGACCATCCGGTGAAGAGTTTACATAAAAGTCAGGAATCGTAAGTTTACCATCATTATCCAAAGACCAACCGCCTTCAGGAACAGTTATTGTCTTTGTCGTTGAGTATGCCTCACCTTCCAAAGGTTTCTCTGAGAAGAGAGTTATCTTGTCGGCATATCCGCCGAACGACAGGGCTGTAACCTTTGTGCTGGCCTTACCTGATATGCTCATTCTTATCTTGCTGACCAGGCGGTCGAGACCGATAGAGATGCTCTTGGTGGCAGCCGTAACCACAACCGTCTGCTTTGCACTCATAGGGATAAACTTTCCCTCAGCAAAGTTAAGCTTTGCAGCTGGATCTTCAAGCACGATATTATCTATATCTACATTCAAGTCGCTAAGATTATCACCGTCTCCCAACCCTGCAAGACTGCCCCATAAATTATTATAATAAGTATTAATGTTGGCAAAGGCATAAACAGTGTAAGTGCCTTCGGGAAGCGTGAAGGGGTCTGACACCCACGACTTCAGATTGCCCTGCTGCGCTGCGGTGTTACCGGCAAATTCATCATCGGTGTTGGGCAACAGTTTTTTGGTAACAACATTGGTGCCGTCTACAATTAGCACGCAGAGGTTGTGCATATACTCACCATTGGTGCCAACTTCGTCTGCCCTTGTGTTCAGGTCGCCTTCCTCACGTGCCGTAATGCTCAGCTGCAGCGTAGCGGTGCCGTCGCCGCCCTGGTCGATGTCGTCGTCGAACGAGCATGAGGCAAGAGGCACGGCGCACAGCCATGGCAGCAGCCATAACATAGCCTTATATATATGTTGTTTCATTTTGTTCATAACGTCAGTGTTTTTTCGTTAAAGTCATTTTATCACATAGGCAGAGTCTCCGGGTCGAGCAGCAGCCAGTCGTTTACGTAAACATCAAGAATGATGTTCTCGTCCTCGCCGGGCACGTCGTTTCCGAGCGAATAGATGCTGTTGACCGTAAGTTTATAGATGTTGTTGCGCACAATGGCATACTCCATTATGCCCTTTGTTTCATCATTGTTGTCATTGCTGTGGCGCACCCACCATGTGTAATAGCATGTGGCGTCTTCGTATGTACGCACTCCGTAAGACTGCAAGGCGTTACGGGTAACAATGCCGTTCTGGTCGAGCTCAACTTTATAAGTTTCGTTCAGACTTGCAGAATAGCCGCAATTGCTGAGCATATATGCGCTCCATTTAAGACTTTCCTTAACCTGTGCAAGGTCTTGTGCTTCGTCCTGCCCCAGCAGGAAAGCCTTATAGCCTGACGGGTCGTTGTCGAGCAGCGATGCCGCAAAAGTCTTTACTGATGCCCAATCGGTGCAGGCATCGATTTTATCGTCAAACTGACTGAAGTCGGCACCATACACGTATGTCATCATGTCTTCCATTGATGCAAATAGGTGAGTGCCGAGGGCGAAGAATGTTGCGCCGTTCTGATAATTTGCCACGCCCTGCGGATTAAACTTTGCCTTGAACACCACGCCCGTGCTGTAGTCGCTGCCTGCCGCATCGGCTGCCGTAGTGTTTTCGAGTGTATAGCCTATACGTTGCCATTTTTCTGTTCCGTCAGAGACAGAAGTGCCCGGCTGAACGTAACCTGCCCACCAGTTGGGGTCTGAAGAACCGTTCATAAACCATGTTCCGTAAAGATTTCCATTCTTGCTTGCCGTCCACGGGTCGAGCACGTAATTTGTTGCAGCATCGTTCTCGTCAGCAGTTTCATCACCGAGATAAGACAGATTGGTGCCGTTAACATCATCAGCAACGCGCTTTATGATATAGCTGCCTGCAGTAAGATTGTTCACCAGGGCTGCGCCGGTTATCTTAACGGTTGCATTAGGATATGCCGGGTCGGTACAAGTATAAGACGCTTCGGCTTTATAGTCGAGCCTTGCTGCCATGCGCTCTACGTTTACCGTAGCTTTTGCGGGGTCGCTCTCCGGGTTAGAATTAAGCGTGAGCGTGGCGTCGGCTGCTGATGTCATTACGAAGTCAGAATAGTCTGAGCCTGAGGCTGTCCATGCCGTGGTCTGTATATGATTGCGCACGTCGGCGAGCGTGAGCGACTGGCCTGTCCACCAGTCTGCGCCCGGATTTGCCACCACAATCACGTTGTATGTTCCGTTTTCGAGGTCTACCTGCTGCGGCGTTGTTGTATATTTGCAGTCTCCCGACATGGTACTTCCAACGTTAAACGACACAGCGGCATTAATTTGTGTAGTGCCATCGCCGTTTACTCCATTATTTCCCTGATAGAAGAAGGCCACGGCAGATTTTATTTTATTCTCATAATCTTGTCCAGTCTCATCTCCGTCGCCCTGTTCGCCTCCCGTAGGATTAGAGCGCGTAGGCGTGCTTTGCTGCGATGCGAAGCTGAGCGAGACATAAGAAGATGCCGACATGCCGCCTCCGCCTGACGGAGCGGTGTCGATGTCTTCCTGCGCACAGCCGGCCGCAAGAGATGCCATAAGCAGGCATCCCGCAACGCCCTTAACTGTATGTAATATATTCTTGTTCATAGACATTCGTGATTTTTAGGTTGGTTGGCTGTTTAAATCACAGTTCCTCAAACTGCACCCGCTTGCTCCATCCCAGCACGCTGATGCTGATGTTTACATAAGCCAGGCGGTCGCCCTTGAGGTAGAAGTCGAGCTGATAGTCGTAGCCGCGGTCGAGGAATTCCTGTTCCGAGTAGCGGTATATCTCCTCGCTCGTGCGCAGACGGCTGAGCAGGTCGGGCAGATTGACGCGCACCACTTCCATATTGGTGTTTTTGTTCACTATAGACAGTATGCCGTCGTCCTTTGCATCGGCATGATACAATATGCGCGATGTCATAAAGTCGGCATGAGCTATCTTGCCCACTCCGTCTATCGGGTCGCCGTTATGGTCGAAGGCCGGCGTGCGGTCGTCGGTATTCCATGTTGCGTGCGGCGTGTAAACCACGGTGCTGGTCTCGTCGAGCGAGTTGTCCCAGAGGATGTGCGAGTTGCGGTCGGTGATGGTCATGTCATAGTTTGCCACGTCCATCTGTGTGGGGTCGTCGAGCTCGCGCATTGTCACGTTGATTTTCTTGGTGTCGCGCATGAGCGAGATTGTGTGGTAAGTAGGCTTTCCGGCAAACACCTCAACAGGTTCAACCTCCATGCCGTGCCACAGAGTGTCGAGCGGTAGTCCGTGGTTGTCAACAAGGAGCATGTCGCTGCCCTGCTGTGTTGTCTCGAGTCTTACGTCGAGTGCCGTCATGTCGTCTCCGGCAGTAAGGTCAGAGCGGACGAAGCGTGCGCGTCCCGACTCCATCTGCTCAGAGTAAGAGTTTTGTCCGGCAAGCACTATGAACTTATACTTGCCCGGATCGAGGTCCATCTTCATTGAGTATGTAGGCACGGCCAGCGGCAGCGAGCTGCCCACGTTGGCCTCCGACTGGCGTGTGACATACTTGCCGTTTTCGTCGAACACGTAGACATCTACAGCTCCCACATGGTCGTTGAACATGTCAGCGCGCTCAAGATTGTAGTCGTACTTGAAGTTGAGATACAGCCCCATGGGACAGTCGTCTCTGTCTTCGGTCATCATGTCGCACGATGTGAACACCGGTGTCGACAAAGCCGCAATGCACAGCCAAGTCAGACGCTTTATTGAAAGATACTTCATAAGCATATATATTTTTTGTTTTTATTTCCTTTATAACTGATATTGTTTTGTCTTTGCACGTCTGTGTTGTGTCATTCTCGTGCGCCTTACAGCCGTATTCCTACAGCTGCCGGAGTTTTATGTTATATGTTGTGGGCTTCTCCTATTATTAATATAGGTGTTTGCCTCGTGTTATTTCATAATAATTTGCGGCATCTTTGTCCGCGGTTGTTCTTCTCTCTCTGTGCCGGAACAGCAGCATCCCGCCTCTTTGTTTCTTTTGCCCAGGCGAGCGGGCTTAAGTGTCAGGCAAAATGCCCGTGTCTGTCTCGTTTTTGAAGAAAAGTGCGCGACCGGCCCAAACCGGCCGCACACTGATTTAAAAGCCAAATCAATATAAATATGATATCATAAATCTTTTTACAATTCTACGCTCTGACTGCGCTTAGCCCAAGAGAGGACGTTGATACGTACAGAAATCCACTTGTCAAAAGGATCGTCCTGACCATAAACCTCATCAGGTACAGGGCTACCGATATTCTTTATACCTGTAACTTCAATTTCATACCAGTTGTTACGCAGAACGCCATAACGGCCGAGATAATCCGGTTCACTATAATTAGGATATGAGTTATCTGTCTTTCCTTCCTCTGTCCAAGGAGTCTGAGTATCATCAAAATGGCGGATACGAACAGGATAGTAAGAAATTCCACCTGCATAATAAGCAATGTTATAGTCTTGATTTACAGATGCAATAGCCTTAGTGTATGTTTCATTTTCTGATGTCAACTGTGCAGGAACTTGATCATTTTTAAACAGAGTGTTAAGACCATCTTTTAATGTAATACTCTCAACATCCCAATAGCCGGCTTGATCACTTGTGAATTTAACAACAAAATCATCATTATCCACTTTTGATTCAGCCTTAAGATTGTCTTCAAGAACTTTTCTTATTGCCGGAACATTCATAAATGCTGTAGTAACAGTTTTTTCTACGTCTGTTTTTTGATAAATAACGTCCTTGTTGTCGTTAAGTATAAAGAAGCTACCATCATTCACATCAGCACCTGTCACAGCTAATTTAGCAGCAACAATAACACGCGTTGTCTGGTTCTGATTCTGATTTCTAACATTAAATGTGTTCTCCAAGCAATATGCGTTTGAACCGATGTTAGTCAAAGAAGGAACCGCACCAATAGTTGTATTGAAATACTCTGTATTTACAGGATCATTCATCGGAATATTAAGAGCATAAGTAGGATCCATAGCCCAATATGTACGATAGAAAGTCTCATTTGCTGTATTTGTAAGACCTACAGAACCTACAAATCTATGATCGGCAGTGTTAGCTGCCATATATCCCCACCAATTGGGATCTGCAACATTACGAACCAAATAAGCCTCCTTACTTGTTATATCCAATGCCCAACCTTGAAGCTCATACGTCGTAACATTGTCATTACCAGAAACATTACCATCATCCCCTTTTACTGTTACCTTAGCCACAGCTCTTTCGCAATAGATTTCTGTTGCAGGGTTGGCCTTTGCCTCTGCTTGTGTACCATAGATACGGTCTCTGTCTATTACAGACAAAGTTTTAACTGCGCCACCTATAGGATCATTAGTGCCACCTTGTTTTGTATACATAGGAGCATTTGTCATCAAGAAATAACCCTTGTCAGTTGTATTTGCTATATCACTGACACTAAAACTTTGTGCCGTTGTATAAAGACTCGAAAACATTGTACCACTTTCGCCAGTAGTAAGAGTCTGACCATTCAATTTCCAAGTTGTACCGTTATCATCAGTAGTTATAACCTTATTATTCTTACCATTAAGAATCACCATGGCATAGATATCACCACTTGCAGGTTTTTCAATTTCTTGTACAAGTGTATATCTCGTTGTGATATTGTAGTTGATATCTTCTTTATTATCTAAAGTAAGAGAATAAGCACCAGCAAATTTAGATTCTGCTTCAGTATCACCTGCAAAAAGTAAAAGAGTAGCATCACTCACATTATACTCTGTAGCATCACCATCAGCAAAGTCGTCATTAGCACGAGATGATGGAGTCGTAGGAAGATTAAAGGCAAAACTGATATAACCCTTTTCTCCCGGTGCTACCGTTCCTTTACCGCCATTGTCGATGACGTCTTCATTTGTACACGCTCCCAGCATCAGCGCCGCCAATGCGAAGGAAAATAATTTTACTTTCTTCATAATTTAAAAAATTGGGTTGGTTAAAAAATTAAATTAATTATATTATCATATTATTACATGTCGATTATTTGCAGGTTTTTGTCTACATTCTCAGCCCCGGCCTGTTTAGCCTGATTTAGGAGCAGTCTTGCCTCTTCGGTTTTTCCCTCAAGCATGGCAATAACTCCTCTGGCATGAATAGCCTGCGGCATATTGCCGGCTTTGTCAAGATATCGCTTTGCTCCTTCAATGTCGCCATACTGAAGTCGTGTACATGCAGCATTGATGTTGGCTGTGGGGTTGTCAGGATACATACGTACTGCCGTTTCCATAATCTCGTTAAACTCGCGCGAGCCCGGCTCATAAGTCTGAGCCACCATAAACATCTCCTCGAGCGAGAGCTGCTGGGGCTTGGTCTTCATAATCTCCTTAGCCTCTTCAACGGTGAACGGACGCACGCTGTAGCTCACCACATAGTCAGAGTGGCGCAGGGCGGGATACCAGTTTTCGAGCATGAAACGATAGTCGTCAGGATAAGTAAGCTTTATCTTCCATTCCTTATCATCAATGTCTAACGATGTATTGTCTATAAGCTTGAGTATGGCGTCACGGTTCTGCAGATTGCTCTCAACGACATACTTTCTGAGTCCTTCCCAGTCCTCAGGAGTAGAAGTTACCGAGAACGTAGTGTCGTCAATATTTACGAGCTTGCGCACATAGTCCTTAAGCGTCTTGGCACGGTTTTCGGCAAGATATGCGTTATGCTCATAAGGCGACTCGGGCGATGCGTATCCGTGTATCTCGATATTTGTTATTGTAGTGTTCTTATCGTTCTTCACAAGGTTGATAGTCTTTATTATCTTATCAAGCTCTCTCGGGTTGTTACGATAATAAGGATATAGAGTTATCTTGTCTACGGGGAAGTCGATAAACGCGCGTCCCTGCTCGTGGCGCACCTTCTGTCCCTCTGCCTCGGGTCGCATATACGGCATGAACGGCGTGCGCAGGCGCTTCAGCTCAACAGTGTTCTGATCCTTTATGTCGCCGCATCCGCAGAGGTCTTCAGCCACGATTACGTTAGAGTTCTTCATCCAGTCTTCATAAGGCAGCACAGCACTGTAATGCAGCGTCTGCTCGGTGTTGTTCTTTCGTCTAACCACCACCGCATTGTCGGCAAAATCCTTATATCCGCTTCTCTGATAAGATATGTCCTGCTTACGTCCATTAACGACAATCTGCGGCATTAGTCTTTCTTCGGTATTATTCTTGATGATGGGCGTAAAAACGAGCCGCATATTAGAAGCCAGCTTCAGAGAGTCCATGTTAAGGTCGAGATTAACAACCATTGTCTGGCTTGTATTCTCCACCCTGAGGTTCTCCACACTAATCTTTTCATCAGCAAGTTTAAGCCCCGCGCTCTGTGCCTGCAGCGCAAGCGGCGCAAATAACATACATGCACAATATATAGATAATCTTTTCATAATTCTATTTTTGTTAAGTGAATCAGAATATGTAAATAAGACTCAGCGCAGCCTTTGTGGGGCCAAAATAGTTAGTGTGCGACGACTTGAGCTTCTCGCCGCATATTCCGCATTTATACTTGTCATACTTTATATAATCGTATCCAAGTCCGACAGATGCCTCAAAGTTACAGTGTTTAGATATCATCCACTGATATCCGGCAGTCACGCCTCCTCCAGCATACCATCCTTCGTAGCGATGGTCCTTAAGCTCCGGAAACATCCCGAAAGGCAGCTCAACGCTGCTGACGTTGAACTGTCCGCCCATAAGATGAGCACCTATGAACCAGCCATTGAAGCTCTCGCAGAACCAATAGCGGTATTCAGGCATAACAAGCCAGTGGCGCAGACTCGACTGGTCGCCGCCCGACTGTTTCCACGGATTAAGGCCATAGAACAGCTGCAGCGTGCTTTTCTTACCTACTGATGCTTCAATTCCCAAGTTAGGAGTTGTGGTAGCCCAGTATAATGCATTGGTCTTCAACGCCACGTTCTGTGACAGCATTGTGGCTGAAGTTGCCAACACAAATAGTGCTGTACTTAATATGCGTTTAATCATAAATCCTGTAAATATTTTAGTTTTTTCTATTTCTCGGAATCTTGTTTTTATTCATAGTTATATTATCTCAGCAGATGGTTTTTATATCATCGTTGACCAATCATTTCACATCGTAAAACTGCATTCTCAGACTGTGTTGTTGCCTTATGACAATTTCAGTTCGCAGTTTAGTTTACAGCCATGCTTGCGTGGCCATTCATGCTGATAGGTTCGTATATGTTATTTTTACCGATTACAGGTTTTTCACATTAGTAGTTCGAATGCTGGCACCATTTAAGGTTAAGCTCGTTCGATTTTTTGTGCTAAAGTTCTTATTCCAAGCAGCATGTTTGTAAAAACACACCTTATTTAAGGAATATTTATCTTAAAACTTTTCAATTGCAAAAATAACAATAAGTAATTACAAAGTACCCCTCTTCGCGTTAAAAATCATTAATCAGGCACTTTTTTCTCAATAAAAAGTTTTGGTGTCAGAAATATACTTTTTTGCCTTAAATACAGGGAAATGCAGGCATCAGGCAAGAAAAAAATACTTACATACATCAAGCATAGCCAACAAAAATATATCATCACGCACATTTTCGGCTTGCGTAAGCATATGCAGCGACAGAATGACATAATGAAAGAATATTAGAGCATACGCTTACAATGTGATTCAGGCTGACGTTCTCATACTGAAGTATTCAGAAATTAAAATCATCCGGCCGCAAAAACGGGCAGTTTTCGTGTGCAAGCGCAACGCCCTACGGCATAAGGCGTTACGCCGGATGAAGGCAATGTGTGCAATGTTTTTTGTCCCAATTAGGACAAAAAAGCCATTATTTCAATAAAAAAACAGGGTGGTTTCAGGGTCTGAAACGGCCTGTTTTTGATGCAAAAGTGACCGAGTTATTCAGAAAAAGCTGCCCGTTTGGACACAAATGTAAATATTGTTTACCAAAACACAGCCGTGCATGGCTCATCATTTTCTATTTCGTCAGAAAATCCGTACAAAAATGAAATGACACTTTGGCATGTAAAAGAGCAAATTATAAAGCAAGACAACACGCACAAAAAAACCGAAGGGCTGCACTTCAGTAACCGGGGATGTGCCACCCACGAATTCAACCACCCCAAAGAGGCATCACCCGAAGCGGTGATACTTCATAATTAAGGATAAAGATAATACGAAAGTAGCACCACTTCGGGTGCACATCGTTACACATCGGGAAATCCGGGCGTGGCTACGCAAGGCTACGCCACACCCGGTTACGAAAGTTTAGCCCTTCGGGCTGCATATCCTCTTCGGCATACAGAACAAAACGCATGAAAAGGAAACCGTAAGTATGCATATACAATATGAAAGGACACAAGAGCGCATGAAGAGAAGACCGTTTAAAAGCATACAAACAAACCAAAACGAATGAAGTGGTATGACGGCAAGTATGCACTTCTAACACGAAAGGAACAGCAAAGCGAATGAAGCAAGAACTCCCAAAGACGCACGCACCACGAGCCCGAAGGGCTGCACCTCAGTAACCGGGGGTGGCACACCCACGGATTCAACCACCCCAAAGAGGCATCACCCGAAGCGGTGATACTTCATAATTAAGGATAAAGATAATACGAAAGTAGCACCACTTCGGGTGCACATCGTTACACATCGGGAAATCCGGGCGTGGCTACGCAAGGCTACGCCACACCCGGTTACGAAAGTTTAGCCCTTCGGGCTGCATATCCTCTTCGGCATACAGAACAAAACGCATGAAAAGGAAAGACATAAATATGAATATACAATATGAAAGAGCACAAGAGCGCATGAAAAAGGAAATGTTTAAAAGCATACAAGCAAGCCAAAACGCATGAAGAGGTATGACGGCAAGTATGCAGCTCTAATACTAAAGAAATATCAAAGCGAATGAAGCAAGAACGCAAAAAAAACGCACACACCACGAGCCCGAAGGGCTGCACCTCAGTAACCATGGGTGGCACACCCACGGATTCAACCACCCCAAAGAGGCATCACCCGAAGTGGTGATACTTTTAATTAATAATGACTGTCAATGTAAAGGAAGATATTTCTCATCATATTCAATACCCATTGAATTCAAGAAGTTAATATATTCATCTCTCAGCGACACTTTTTTATGATGTTCTTTTTGTCCTCTCACATATTCCACAACCCTACTCAGTTCATTTGCGGAACAGGAAAATGCAGAATATCCGTCGGCCCATCCGTCCCACTCCGGAAAATTCACATTACCCTTAAGCCAAACACTAGAACTCTGCTTCACTATACGTGCAAATTCTGCCACCGACAACTTTGTAGGTAACTCTGTTATCATATGTACGTGGTCGGGCATACCGCCAATACGTATCAGTCTGGCCCCGAGTTTCTTCACGATTCCCAGTATATAAGCATAAAGCTCTTTCTCATGTTCTATGTATATAGTTCTTCCCCGCAAATGGGTAACAAATACGAAATGAATAATTATCTTTGAATAGCTCATGTGTCCTGAATCTTTATGTGAGTGTTTAATAATATGTTTTTCTTTATTATTTATGAAACTCCCATGCCAGACTTTTATTGTGCTTTTATCTTTATAATTATAAAATATGTCATGATAATATAAGAGTAGCACCGCTTCGGGTGCAGGTCGCCACTGCATCGGGGAGTCCGGGCGTGGCTTAGCAAGGCTGCGCCACACCCGGTTACAGAAGTGAAGCCCTACGGGCTGCATATCCTCTTGCGGCATCTAGAACAAAACACATGAAAAGGAAAGACATAAATATGAATATACAATATGAAAAGGCACAAGAACGCATGAAAAAGGAAATGTTTAAAAGCATACAAGCAAGCCAAAACGCATGAAGAGGTATGACGGCAAGTATGCAGTTCTAACACAAAAGAAATATCAAAGCGAATGAAGCAAGAACACAAAAAAACGCACACGCCACGAGCCCGAAGGGCTGCACCTCAGTAACCGTGGGTGGTACACCCACGGATGCAGCAACGCAAGAGGCATCACCCGAAGCGGTGATACTTAATTAAATGAATGAAGAGGCATGCAAGATAAAACCAGCCGGAACAGAACAGCCGGAACAAACGGGACAAACAAAACATATATGCATAATATAAAGTACACGCGGGCGCGCATACTTGCGCCCCGGCACATCGGACATGACATAATTTAACTTGCCGAGCTGAAAAATATAAGGCCATTTATTTTGCTTTACCGCTGATTTTAGGTAACTTTGCCAAAAGTTTAACCTGAATAAAGACATAATTTTTAATTTTTTCACCATGGCTTATACACGCATAACTGCTGCCGAAGCTGCGGCAATGATTAAGAACGGAGAGAACATAGGTCTGAGCGGATTTACGCCCGCAGGCACCGCCAAGGCCGTAACCAAGGAGCTGGCCAAGATAGCTCAGGCTGAGCACGAGGCCGGCAGAGAGTTTAAGGTAGGACTGTTCACCGGCGCCTCTACAGGACAGAGCACCGACGGCGACCTGTCTAACGCGCAGGCTATAAAATACCGCGCGCCCTACACCACCAACTCTGACTTCCGCAAGCACGTAAACGCAGGCGAGATAGCCTACAACGACATCCACCTGAGCCACATGGCACAGGAGCTGCGCTACGGCTTTATGGGAGAGGTTGACTGGGCGATAATTGAGGTGTGCGACATCGAGGAAGGCGCCGACACATGCAAGGCTTACCTGACAGCTGCCGGAGGCATCAGCCCCACAGTGGCACGCCTGGCAAAGCACGTGGTGCTGGAGCTTAACAGATTCCACAGCCCCGAGGCAAAATATCTGCACGACGTATACGAGCCGCTCGACCCGCCGTGCCGCCAGCCGATACCTATCACACACGTGAACGACCGCATAGGCACACCCTATGTAGAGATAGACGCCAAGAAGATTGTAGGCGTTGTAGAATGTAACATAGCCGACGAGGCAAGAGCCTTCAAGGATGCCGACCCGATAACTGACCAGATTGGACACAACGTGGCACAGTTCCTCATCAGCGACATGAAGAGGGGCATCATTCCGCAGTCGTTCCTGCCGCTGCAGAGCGGCGTGGGCAGCACTGCCAACGCCATACTGGGCGCACTGGGACACGACGAGAGCGTGCCTAACTTCAACATCTACACCGAGGTGCTGCAGGACAGCGTGGTGGGCATGATGCTCGAAGGACGCATCAAGGACGCGTCTACATGCTCGCTGACAGTGTCTAACGAATGTCTGAAGCAGATCTACGACAACATGGACTACTTCAAGCAGCACCTGACGCTGCGTCCGAGCGAGATTTCAAACTCGCCTGAGGTTATCAGACGACTGGGCGTCATTGCCATCAACACTGCCATCGAGGTTGACATCTACGGCAACGCCAACTCTACACACATCAGCGGAACGAAGATGATGAACGGTATTGGCGGAAGCGGCGACTTTGAGCGCAACGCATACATAAGCATCTTCACATGTCCGTCAACTGCCAAGGGCGGTCTTATCAGCTCTATCGTACCGATGGTAAGCCATCAGGATCACTCTGAGCACGATGTAAACATCATCGTTACAGAGCAGGGTGTGGCCGACCTGAGAGGCAAGAGCCCAATAGAGCGTGCACACCTCATCATAGAGAACTGTGCTCATCCTGACTACCGTCCGCTGCTGCGCGACTATCTGAAGATTGCCAAGATGGGACAGACACGCCACTGCCTGACAGCTGCCTTCGCCATGCACGACACTCTGATGCGCAAGGGCGACATGCATCTGACAGACTTTGCTGAGTATGTTAAGTAATTATTTTAGAAGTTAGAGGGAGTCAAGACACATTGTCTTGTGGGTATGTGGGCTATCATTCTTATCAGCCTCATTACTCCCATAAAATAAGGGGCTAAGGCGTTTCGCCTTAGCCCCTGTTTCATGGGACGGGAATTATGGGCGGAATGAGACTGATAAGACTAATAAGGCTGATGAGACCTAACAGGCCGGGAAAAACGCCAAAAGGCATTTGTCTTAACTCCTTAACTCCCCAAACTCCTTAACTTCTAAAGATATCATTCAATAAACCTCACCTTAGCCTCATTTCTCGGCTTAGCCTCGGGAGCCTCGTCGGGATAGCCGAAGGCTATGCAGTAGAGCAGCTCGTAGCCCTTGCTGAACTCAAGTTTCTTGAGATATTCGGCAGCCTCGGGCGTGCGCATGAAGCGGGCCGGACCGCCAAGACAGCACGAGCCTATGCCCATCGACTGGGCTGCCAGAATCATGTTGCCGCCAAGCAGTCCGCAGTCTATCTGCGAGCAGTCATACGACGGGTCGTTGGCTATGAACACCACGGTGGGCGCATTGCGGAACATATTCTTGAACGACGCGTCGGCCGCTGCCTCCGGATTATACTTCTTGTAGATAGCCGTAATGCCGTCGATAAACTCAGGATTGTCAACCACGCGCACCTCCCACGACTGCTTGTTCATGCCGTTGGGCGCGTTGATGCCACACTTCAGTATCATCTGCATCGTGTCGCGGTTAACCGGCTGCGGCTTATACTTGCGTATGCTGCGGCGCTCCATTATCGTTGATATCACGGCCTCAGAGCGGTTTGCGACAGTGTCGGCTGCTGCTGCGGCAGCATCGCTTTTGGGTGAATTGGCACTGCAGCCAAAGGCCGCACAGGCAAAGGCTATGCCCAGAAAAAGATTTAAAGGTTTCATAATCATTCGGTTTTAAATGTTTGTCGTTAATTTAAAATTATCGGCAACACAGACTGCACGCAATCTGCACAACCACTGACAAAACTAACGAAATATTTTAATAATACATGCTAACGCCTGTGTTTTTTCATGTTTTATAACATGCGGCGGCATGCCCAAACAGCCACAAAACTATGTTTTAAAGACTTTAATAACAACAACTTGCGCAATTGTGCCGGATTTTTTAGTAACTTTGTGGCCTGAAATCGAAGCAACATCCTATAAATGAAAAAAATACTCATAACGGGCGCAAGCGGATTCATAGGCAGCTTCATTGTCGAGGAGGCGCTGAAAAGAGGATTCGAGACATGGGCAGCCGTAAGAAAAAGCAGCTCAAGGAAGTATCTAAACGACAGCAGAATACATTTTATAGAGCTCGACCTGGGCAACCTGGACAAGCTGGAGAAGCAGCTGAGCGGACAGCAGTTTGACTATGTTGTGCATGCGGCAGGCGTAACCAAATGCCTGCACAGCAGCGACTTCTTCAAGGTGAACACCGAAGGCACGGCCAACCTGGCGCTGGCGCTGCGCAGACAGAACACGGGGCTGAGGCGCTTTGTCTATCTAAGCAGCCTGAGCGTGATGGGTCCGGCGCGCGAGCAGGAGCCTCACACCGAGATAACGGCAGCCGACAAGGCATGCCCCGACACGGCCTACGGCAAGAGCAAGCTGGAGAGCGAGCAAAGGCTCGAGGCCATAAAGGGATTTCCGTTTATAGTGCTGCGCCCCACGGGCGTCTACGGCCCGCGCGAGAAAGACTACTTCATGATGGCGCAGAGCATAAGCAGGCATGTTGACTTCGCCGTAGGCTACAGACCTCAGCACCTTACGTTCATATATGTCATGGACGTGGTGCAGGCCGTATTCCTTGCCCTCGACCACGGCACCGTAGGTTCAAGATACTTCATAAGCGACGGCAGCGTGTACTCGTCGCGCACGTTCAGCGACCTTATAAGCAACGAGCTGGGCAATCCCTGGCTGCTGCGCATAAAGGCGCCGCTGTGGCTGCTGCGCATAATATCCTTTGCCGGCGAATGGACAGCCCGCATTACGGGCAAGATATCGGCACTGAACAACGACAAGTATAACATAATGAAACAGCGCAACTGGATGTGCGACATCAAGCCGGCCGAGAACGAGCTCGGCTACAAGCCGCAATATGACCTGAAGCGCGGCGTGGCGGCAACAATAAAATGGTATAAAGACAACGGATGGCTGTAAAGGAAATTATAAGGATAATTGGAGAGATGAGACTAATGAGAAAATGAGATTAATGAGACTGATGAGAGAAATGTGGCGCATGGCTCACATAAGTCCCATCAGCCCCATCTCTCCCACATTCCCAATCTCTACCGTTCTCTCCCATCCCCTCTTCCACCACTAACAATCTCTTAAAATGATAAAATTCATCAAGCAGCTTTTCACAATAGAGAAGCAACCCAAGAAGGGGCTGTTTGCCCTCGAGTGGGTGGTGCTGGCATATCTCGTGCTCACACTGCTCATAGTGTTCTTCACATACACCAAGGCGGCCAACCCCGACGCCATGATATGGGGGCGCATACGCATTGCCGTCATCACAGTGGCACTGTGGGGCGTCTACCGCATGCTACCGTGCCGGCTTACACGACTGGCACGCGTGGTGGTGCAGATGGCGCTGCTGGGCTGGTGGTATCCCGACACCTACGAGATCAACCGCATGCTGCCCAACCTCGACCACGTGTTTGCCCAATGGGAGCAGGACATGTTCGGCTGCCAGCCGGCCCTGCTGTTCTGCAAGGCCATGCCGTGGCCCGTGGTGAGCGAGCTTATGGACATGGGCTACGCCTCCTACTATCCGATGATAGCGCTCGTGGTGCTCTATTACTTCGCCTTCCGCTACCACGAGTTCGAGCGTGCCTCGTTCGTGGTGCTCACGGCCTTCTTCATCTATTATGTGGTGTTCGTTCTCGTGCCCGTAACAGGCCCTACGTTCTACTACAAGGCTGCCGGACTGACCAATATAGCCAACGGCGTGTTCCCCAACGTTCACGACTATTTCAACTATTATCAGGACTGTCTGCCCAGTCCCGGATACAAGGACGGCATATTCTATCACTTTGTTGAAGACGCCAAGGCGGCCGGCGAAAGGCCCACGGCAGCCTTCCCGAGCAGCCATGTGGGCATAAGCACCGTGCTGATGCTGCTTACATGGCACAGCGGCAACCGCCGCCTGCTCTACATCCTGCTGCCCTTCTACGTCCTGCTGTGCCTCGCCACGGTCTACATCCAGGCTCATTATGCCATAGACGCATTGGCCGGACTGGTTACCGGCGCGCTGCTCTACGTGGCGCTCATGGCTGTTTCAAGAAAGATGGTAACAAGACAATAAGACAATCAGGGCAGGCATACCGCAGTAAAAGCGATATGTCTGCCCTGTTTTTTTAACTGCCGGAAAACTTCTTTAACTAACATAACTTCGGCAACTTGCATAAAATAACTATTTTTGCAACCGTGACAAGACTTAGAATATTCATAACGGCTCTGATGGCACTGATGCTCGCGGCCACGGCTACGGCACAGGACAAGAAAGGCGACAACCCCGAGGACAACGAGGTTGACATGGACAACCCTACGTTTGTGCCTATGGTCAAGGTGGGCAAGGTGCTCATTGACGGCGACAGCATACAGTATGTTGAGCTAAACAACGTGTATGTATACCCACAGCCGGTGTTCAAGAACGCCAGGCAGCGCGCCGCCTACAACCGTCTGGTGTATAACGTAAAGAAGGTGCTGCCCATAGCCAAGGAGGTTAACAGAGTTATCATAGAGACTTACGAATATCTGCAGACGCTGCCCAACAAAAAAGCACGCGACGAGCACATGAAGCGTGTAGAGGAAGACATCAAGAAGAGATACACGCCAAGAATGAAGAAGCTGTCGTACTCGCAGGGCAAGCTGCTCATAAAGCTAGTCTACCGCGAGTGCAACTCATCGGCCTACGACCTTATACGCTCGTTCATCAGCCCCATAAGGGCAGGCTTCTATCAGGCCTTCGCCTGGGCTTTCGGCGCCAGTCTGACAAAGAAATATGACCCCGAAAAGACCGACCGCCTGACAGAGCGCGTAGTGCTGATGGTTGAGTCGGGGCAGCTGTAATTAAGAATGCGACTAATGGGAAAAATGATACTTATAAAATTAATTGGAAGAACGGGAGCTATGGGACTTATGAGATTAATATGACTCATGGCTCTTATAAGTCCCATCTCTCCCATTATCCTCATCCCCACAATAAAATAGGCACAGCCACATGGCCGTGCCTATTTTATTATTATATTACTGTCTTATGGTTTCTCTGAATAAAGCACCTGAATAACAGTCTGGCCTACAGCCTGAAGAGTGTTCTTGTCGATATATTCCATCGTGTCATTGATTGTGTGCCATGTAGGACCGAAGCTGCTCTGCTGGCAGTCAGGATAATATGGAACGATGTCTATCGTAGGAATCTTTGCCACATCATTCACAGGCACATGGTCGTCGGTAACCATCACGCCGTCTGTCGACGGGAAATAGCTGCCAAAGCCCACTGCCTCTGCCGCAGCCCAAACCTTGTCGACAATACCCTGGGCATACTGCTTTGACAATCCTTCCTGAGAGAACTTCGAGCCCTGACCTCCTACCATGTCGAGCAGGATGCCGAAACGTGCCTCATATCCCGGCTTATGCGGATTGGCAGCCCAATGCTGCGCACCCAAAGCCCACGAGTCGCCTTTGTCTGGAACTGTGCTCCAGCGTGGCACGCCGCGGTCTTCGGCGTCAAAGCACACAAAGTCGATGCCAAGATTAAGCTTTGTCGTGTCGCTTGCCAGCAGACGCGCTATCTCGAGCATCACAGCCACACCACTGGCACCGTCGTTGGCACCCATCACAGGCTTACGCCAGTTGGCCGAGTCAGGGTCGTTGTCGGCCCACGGACGGCTGTCCCAATGGGCACATAACAGGATGCGGGTGGTAAGCTCCGGACGGTAGCTCGCCACGATGTTGGTACATTTGAGCGGAGTGCCGTCGAAACCGGTGAGCGTAACGTTCTGCGGTATCACCGTAAGGCCATACTGACGGAACTTGCCCATAATCCACTCGCCGCACTTGTCGTGCGCCTCGCTGTTCATCGTGCGCGGTCCGAAATCACACTGAGCCTTGCAGTAAGCATAGGCCGAATCGGCATTAAACGAAGGACCAACCGGCTGCTGCGCAGCCATATCGGCATCAGAAGCCGCCTTCTTGTTGCCTCCGCAAGACGCCATGGCGATAATTAACGCCAGCATCAACATTTTGGTTATTATTCTCATGTTCGTATCACCTCGCCGCCGGACAAGCCGTGGCGAAAAGTATTTTAGATGATTATTACTTATAAAGACAAATTCAGCTGCAAGCCTGTCACAGACCTGTCAGTTACAGATTATTCTGCACCTGAGCCATGACCCTGAGCCAGTTGCCGCCCCAGATGCGGGCGATGTCGCGCTCGCTGTACCTGCGGCGCAGAAGATGCAGGGTGAAGTTGATAAGCTCTGACGAGTCGGCAAGGCCTCTTATGCCTCCGTCGCCGTCGAAGTCGGTGCCCAGTCCTACGTGCTCTATGCCCATAATGCTGATGGCATGCTCAAGATGAGCTATGGCATCCATGACCGTGGCCTCCTGACTGTCATTGCGCAGAAAGCCGTGATAGAGCGTTATGTGGGCCACTCCGCCATGCTTGGCAAGAGCCCTGAGCTGGTCGTCGGTAAGATTGCGCGGCACGTCGCACAGCGCCTTGCAGTTGCTGTGGCTGCAAACTATCGGCTTGCTGCTTATGCTCAGCGCGTCGTAGAAGCTCTTTTCGCCGGCATGACTGAGGTCTACCATTATGCCACAGCGGTTCATTTCCTTAATGACCTGCTCGCCAAAGCGGCTCACTCCGCCATGAGTGTTGCAGCCGCGGGCACTGTCGCAGATGTCGTTGTCGCCGTTGTGGCAGAGCGTGATGTAGACAACGCCGCGCCTTGCGAAATATCTTACGTTGGATATGTCGTGGTTAAGCGCCAGTCCGTTCTCTATGCCGAGCATTATGGAGCGGCGCCCCTTGCGCTTGTCTTCATACAGGTCGGAAGGCGTGCGCGCTATGCTCAGGTAGCGGTTGTTGGCGTTTACTATCTCCTCTATCTTGTCGAAGATAAGGTCGGCATACTGAAGCGGCCCGTCAACCTTAAATGCCACCTTCGACGAGAAGGTCTCGCCGAGCTTGGGCTGTGGCAGATATGCCGCCATGATGACAGCGTCCTGATGTCCTTCGGCCATCTTGTGCATGTCGACGAGAATGCGCGGGTCGCGCTGGTCGAAGTGTATGCCCTGCGGAAAGAACATCGGCGTGTCGCAATGGGTGTCGAGCGTAAGCATGCGGCGGTGAAGGTCTTTGGCCGTATAGAAGTCGCGTGCACGGTCTACAAGCCATCTGAACAGCACCTGTCCGCTCTCGCCGAGCCACTCGGGATGCCACTGCACGCCGATAAACGGCTTGAACTCGCTGCTCTCTATGGCCTCGATCACGCCGTCGGGTGCCTTTGCGCTGACGCTGAAGCGCCTGCCTGAAGCCCTTACGGCCTGATGGTGTATGGAGTTGACGGCAAGCGTCTCCGTCTTATACAACGAATAGAGCACCGACTCGCGGCTTATCCTCACCGTATGGGTGGGCTCGCTCCGGTCGGCGTCCTGACTGTGCTTTATCAGGCTGTGGCCTGCTGCCGCGGCAGCGCGGCCTGCCCCGTGTGCGGCGGCAAAGCTCTCGGCTATGTCCTGGTCAACCTCTCCGTCGAGGGCCGTAACGAGCGTCTGTATGCCACGGCATATTCCGAGCATAGGTATCTGGCGGTTGTATGCCAGCCTTACGGTCAGCAGCTCGGCCTTGTCGCGCATGTGGTTGATGCCGTGCAGGCGCGGCGAAGGCTCCTCACCGGCCCACAGCGGATTGATGTCGCCGCCTCCGGTGAGCACCAGTCCGTCTATCTTGTCGAGCGTGTTGATTATCACGTCCTTGTCGGCAACGGGCGGAATTATCACCGGCGTGCCTCCGGCTCTCACCACGGACATGTAATACTGCTCGCACAGACGCGCGTCGCCGTCGGCAAAATTGCCTGTGAGGCCAATCACCGGCTGGCGAGTGGCCTCAGGATAACGGGCGTATATGTCGTCGAGACTGCTCTGAATATCAAACGATTTCATTGCTCCAGCCTCACACTATCTGCTTTTTCCCTGCGGAACGGGCACTTCTCTCTTAATGCTCTGCTCTAAAGAAATAAGGGTTTCGGTTGCAACTACGCCGGGGATGCCCTGCATCTGGTTGTTAAGCAGGTCCATGAGCTGTTCGTTGTCGCGTGCGTAGAGCTTTACGAGCATGGTGTAAGGACCAGTGGTGAAGTGGCACTCAACGATTTCGGGTATGTGGTCAAGGCGCTCAACTACCGACTTATACATGTTTCCGCGCTCAAGCGTTATGCCCACGTATGTGCATGTTGTGTAGCCAAGACTTTTGGGATTTACGTCGAATCCGCTGCCTGTGATGACGCCACCCTCGATAAGATGCTGTACACGCTGATGTATGGCTGCGCGCGATACGCCGCACTCTGCTGCTACATCCTTAAACGGAATTCTGGCATTCTTTGACAGAATGCTCAAAATCTTTTTATCAAGACTATCAATCTTTTCCATTTTATAATGTTATTAGTTTTATTTTTTAAGTTATATTCTCTTTTGGTTTCCAGTATGTTTGATGCGAGCAAATTTACATATTAAAAATGAGTTATACAACATTTTGACATAAAAAATAGCGCATTTTATGCAGAATGAAATAAAAAAAGGGAGACCTTGGCCGGTCTCCCATGCTTTTTTATGACAAATGAACACTATTTCTTTGTCTTGGCTGTTTTCTTTGCGGCAGTCTTCGCTGCTGTCTTCTTGCTGTCAGCACCCTTTGCGGCAGCCTCGGCCTCGGGCTTCTTAGCCTTCTCCACCGAAACCATCTCTACGGTGAATATCAGCGTGCTGTAAGGATTGATGGCTCCTGCCTTGCGGTCGCCGTAGGCCAGATTCTGCGGTATGTACAGTTCCCACTTGCTGCCAACGGGCATCATTGTGAGGGCCTCTGTCCATCCCTTGATAACCTGGTTGGGGCGGAACTTGGCTGTTTCGCCGGGACGCTTGTAGCTGCTGTCGAACACAGTGCCGTCTATCAGCCGTCCTTCATACTTCACGGTTACTTCGTCGTCAACTGAAGGAATCTCTCCGTTGCCCTTTACGAGCACCTTATACTGAAGTCCGCTGGGAAGCGTAACCACGCCTTCCTTGGTCTTGTTGGCAGCCAGGAAGTCTTCGCCTGCCTTGCGTGTTGCCTCGTTGCGCGCGTCGACAGCCTGCTTGAAGGCCTTGTCGAAATAGTCTTTTGCAGCAGAGTCTGTCATCAGCGTGTAGTCTTTCTTCAGCGCGCTGACAAATCCCTTGTTGAAGAGTGCCTCGCTGATAGAGTCGCTCTGGCCCTTGAACTCGTCCTTCAGGAAGGGCAGCATGCGCTGGCTTACCATCAGGGCTATCTGCTCTCCGGCGAAGTATGCCTTTGTCTTTTCGTCGATGCCCCTTGCCACGGCGTCTTCATATCCCTTGATGAAGTCGGCCATGTAGGCTGTGTCAACGCCGAAGCCCTGCTTAAGGTAGGGCACAAGGCCGTCGGTGCGCACCATTCCGGCTGAATAGCTGAGCGAGTCAGACTTGGTTATCAGACTAATCTTTGCAGGCTCCTCTACGGCCTTCTTGTCTTTCTTCTTCTTTGCGGCAGCGTCTGCCGTATTGAAAGAAGCACTCACCAGAATGGCGAGTGCTGCTAAAATTATTTTCTTCATTTAATTATTTGTTACCTAAACTGATAAGTTCTATTTTGAAGATAAGCACAGAGAAAGGCTTGATGTCTTTCTGCTCACGGTCGCCATAAGCGAGGTTCTGAGGTATTACAACCTCCCAAACGCTTCCGGCAGGCATGTGTGTCAGGGCTGTGGTCCATCCCGGGATAACCTGGTTGGCGCGCAGCGTTACAGGCTCCTTACGCTCGTAAGAGCTGTCGAACACCTTGCCGTCGATTGTCTTTCCTTCGTAGTGAACTTTTACGGTAGATGTATCTGTAGGCATCTCGCCCTTGCCTTCCTTGATAACTCTGTAGAGCACGCCGCCCTCGAGCTTCTTCACTCCGGCCTTCTTGGCATAGTCAGCAAGATATTTCTCGCCAGCCTTCTTGTTGGCGCCATACTGCTCCTCGATGGCCTTGCTTCTGATGGCCTGCATCTTGAGCTGAGCCACGCGCTGAGCCTGCTCAACGGTCATGAGTCCGTTCTTGCCGGTTGTACCGCTGATGAAGCCTGCCATGAAGTTCTTCAGAGATATAGTCTTTGTCGAGTCGCTGCCGAAGAGTTCGTGGTTGATGCCCTTAACCATCTGGTTAGATATCTGCTGGCCGATCTGTATACCTGCGTAGTAAGCGGCCTTCTTCTTGTCGTCGCCTGCGTTGGCTCCTTCGTTAAGTCCCTTGAAGAACTCGTCCATGTATGCTGTGTCTACTCCGAGTCCTCTTACCAGATAGTCCTTCAGACCCTGTGTCTGTGCCATACCTATGGCATAGCTCACTGTGTCGACATCGTTTTTCAGGTCTGCCTTAGGTGTTGAATTGCCGCAAGAAACCAATGATGCGGCTGCTACAGCCCAAACGGCTGCGAATGTAAGCTTTTTCATCTTTGTTTTTATTCGTTATTGTTTTATTTATTCTTTACTTTAACGGCTCCTGCCGCCATGCCGGACTGCCCGCTTAGAGCACCTCGAGCAGCTCAACGTCGAATATCAGCGCTGCGTATGGAGGTATTGAAGCTCCTGCGCCGCCCTCGCCGTAGCCGAGGATGTAGGGAATGAAGAAGCGGTACTTGGCGCCTTCCTGCATCAGCTGCAAGCCTTCGGTCCATCCTGCTATAACCTGGTTGAGGGGGAACACTGCCGGCTCGCCGCGCTGTATGCTGCTGTCGAACACGGTGCCGTCGATGAGGAATCCCTCATAGTGGCACTTCACCTGGTCGGTAGCCTTCGGCTTCTTGCCGTTGCCTTCCTTCAGCACCATATATTGCAGTCCGCTGGGAAGCGTAACCACGCCTTCTTTCTTGGCGTTCTCGGCCAGATATTTCTCGCCTTCAGCCTTGGCAACCTTTCCTTTCTCGGCGCGCTCGGCGTTGAGTTTCTCTTCCTGCTTGCGGAAGTAATCCTGTACTATTGTTTGCGCTTCACGGTTAGATACCTTGAGCTCGTTGCCCGCGATAACGTCCTTGATCGCCGCAGCGAAATCATCAATATTCAGCTCTGACGCACCCATCTGTGCCAGCTGGCGGCCGATGCCCAATCCTAAAGCGTAACTTACTTTATCCATTTTCTTTGTCTATTTGTTTATGATTACTACCTTAATAAAATCGTGCAAAGGTAGCATTTTTATCTGATTACGGAATTATTATTGAAGAAAAATCACTAATTTTGTGCATTGTTAATAGTCTTTTGGCCGGGCGGCGGCGCGCTGATGTGCCAACTGCAGGCGCCAGCCGCATCAAGCCGCACAAAGAATGGCGGCTAGTCGGCCCGGGAAAGGACTGCCGGATAACCTTTTAACTATAGAAAAGTGATGAAGAAAATTGTTGTTCTTACTGGTGCCGGAATGTCGGTCGAGAGCGGGCTGAGCACGTTCAGGGACGCCGACGGACTGTGGGAGAACTATCCCGTGGCGCGCGTGGCCACACATGAGGCGTGGGAGACCGACCCCGTGTATGTAAATAACTTCTACAACATGCTGCGCAAGAAGCTGCAGGCTGCCAGACCAAACGAGGGGCACAGGCTCGTGGCGGCGCTCGAAGAGAAGTATGACGTAACGGTGGTTACGCAGAACGTGGACAACCTGCACGAGGAGGCAGGCAGCTCGAAGGTGATACATCTGCACGGCGAGCTGATGAAGGTGTGCTCGAGCCGCGACGTAGACAACCCCCACTTCATCAAGACGCTCACGCCCGACAGCCTTGAGGTGAAGCCCGGCGAGAAGGCCGGCGACGGCTCGCTGCTGCGCCCCTACATAGTGTTCTTCGGCGAGGCGGTGCCCAACATCGAGAAGGCGGCCGAAGAGGCCATGGGCGCCGACATCTTCGTAATCATAGGCACGTCGCTCAACGTCTATCCGGCGGCAGGCCTCGTGCAGTATGTAAGGCCCGGCGTGCCCGTATATCTCATCGACCCCAAGCCCGTGATGGCTGCCGGACGCCACGACGTGAAGCAGATAACGGCAGGAGCATCTGAAGGCATGCGCCAGCTGTCGGACATACTCATGAAGTGATGCCTGGGGCAAGGCGCCGTGCCCGTCATGCGCAATCATATCGGCAGATGTAACACATTGTATTACAGATAGTTACATACGCCCGTGCAAAACATGGCTTTTTAGGCTCTAAAAGGCCACGTTTTAGCGTGCAAAAGGCCACCTTTCGCAGTGTGAAAGGTGGCCTTTTGCACTTCTGCCCCGCAACGGCTGGCGGCAGAAGTGCCCGAAACCATGCGGAACTATTGCAAACAAAAACTAAACAAAAAGCATTTTTTGCTATGTTGTTGTCATATTTTAATTAAATTTGCAGCTGCAAACATCAGCGGACCTTGGCGCCGCCTGCACCTCACGCGCTCACAGGGCGCATGGCCGGGGCCGGCGCCGGGCTGAATCGTATATGAAAATTAACAACTACAAAAGTCTTATGAACATTTCAAAACTAACGCTGTGCGCACTCATGCTGCTCGCCGTTGGCACGGCCGCAAAGGCACAGATGTCGGCCCACGACTACAACAGTCCGGTGGGTTGGGGCACTGTCGGCGGCACCATAACGGGCGGAAACGACGAGGGCGCCATCAAGGTGACCACCATGAGCGAGCTGAAAACGGCGCTCGTAGGCACCTACAAGCACACTATCTACATTGAGGGAGAGATTGACATAACAGGCCTTGTAAGCATGGAGAACGTGCAGAACAAGACCATCTACGGACTGCCGGGCTCGGCCCTGGTAAACAGCATCCACTCTACCGACGTCAAGAAGAGCGGCATACTGTCGTTCAAGAACAGCAAGAACATAATAATACGCAACGTAACGTTCAAGAGTGCGGGCGCCTTCGACATCGACGGCAACGACAACCTTAACCTTACAAACTGCAGCTACGTGTGGGTTGACCACTGCGACTTTCAGGACGGAGTGGACGGCAACTTCGACTGCAACAACGGCTCCGACCATATCAGCACATCATGGTGCCGCTTCCGCTATCTGAAAGAGCCCTGGGAGGGAGGCTCAGGCGGATCGGACGACCACCGCTACAGCAACCTCTGGGGCGGAAGCGACAGCGAGACCGAGAGCGAGGGCAAGCTGCGCACCACATTCTACAGCTGCTGGTGGGACGAGGGATGCCGCGAGCGCATGCCCCGCATACGCTTCGGACAGGTGCATCTGCTCAACTGCCTCTACTCGTCGTCGCTCACCAACTACTGCATCGGAACAGGCTACAAGTGCAACGCATACGTTGAAAAGTGCGTGTTCGACGACGTTAAGAATCCCTGGAAGAACTACGCCACAAGCGGAAAATACACCGACTACAACATAACGCTGACCGGAAACATCGGCGCCGAGGACGAACAGAAGCGCTCGGGCAGCATAGAATACTTCATACCTTCTGACCACTATCAGCTCGAAGGCTACGACGCAAGCCTCGTGAAAGACGAGGTGAAGGCATACGCCGGAGCCACTCTCAACGTTGAATACGGCCAGGGCGTAACCACAGCAATAGCCAACCCGGGCGCAGCCGCAGCCGAGACGCTGTCGGTAACCTACTTCTCGCCGTCGGGCATGCAGCTGTCGCAGCCGCAGAAGGGCCTCAACATCGTAGTCAGAAAGATGGCCGACGGCACCGTGGCAACGTCTAAAGTGATGATAAAATAAACCTTAAAAAACAATAAAGCACAATGGAAAACGAAATTAAAGACAACATCAAGTTGCCCGAAAACGCCTTCACCGAGTTGAAGGAGGGCGAAGAATACCAGCCCGTGATGAGCCCCGACAAGGCTTATCCCGAAGTCAACGGCTGGTCGGTTACATGGGGTGTGCTCATGGCCATACTCTTCTCGGCCGCTGCCGCATACCTTGGCCTGCGCGTAGGCCAGGTGTTCGAGGCCGCCATACCTATAGCCATCATTGCCGTGGGCGTGTCTACGGCAGCCAAGCGCCGCAACCCCCTGGGCGAGAACGTCATCATACAGAGCATCGGAGCGTGCTCAGGAGCCGTGGTGGCAGGTGCCATATTCACCCTGCCCGCCCTCTACATCCTCAAAGACAAGTATCCTGAGATGAGCGCCTCGTTCATCAACATCCTGCTCAGCTCGCTGCTGGGAGGCATCCTGGGCATACTGTTCCTCATACCGTTCCGCAAATACTTCGTTAAGGACATGCACGGCAAGTATCCCTTCCCCGAGGCAACGGCCACCACACAGGTGCTCGTCAGCGGAGCCAAGGGCGGCAAGCAGGCCAAGCCGCTGCTGCTCGCCGGACTGGTGGGTGGTCTCTACGACTTCATCGTGGCAACGTTCGGATGGTGGAACGAGAACTTCACCACACGCGTGTTCGGCTGGGGAGAGATGCTCGCCGACAAGGCCAAGCTCGTGTTTAAGGTAAACACCGGAGCCGCCCTGCTGGGTCTCGGCTACATCGTGGGCCTCAAGTATGCCTTCATCATCTGCCTCGGCTCGCTGGCAGTGTGGTGGCTCATCGTGCCCGCCATGGCGCTGATGTTCCCCGACACGGTGCTCAACCAGTGGGATCCGTCAATAAGCACCGCCGTAGGAGCCATGGCGCCTGAAGACATCTTCAACGCTTACGGCAAGTATATCGGCATCGGAGGCATAGCCATGGCCGGCATCATAGGCATCATCAAGTCGTGGGGCATCATCAAGCAGGCCGTAGGCCTTGCCGCAAAGGAGATGAAGGGCAACAAGACTGCTGCCGAAAAGCTGCCCCGCACACAGCGCGACATCCCCTTCAAGATTATCGCCATAGGCTCGATAGCCACGATAATAATCACCTTCATATTCTTCTGGGCCGGCGTAATGGAGGGCAACCTGCTCTTCGCCGTTGTGGGCATACTGCTCGTTGCCGTAATAGCCTTCCTCTTCACCACGGTGGCTGCCAACGCCATTGCCATCGTAGGATCTAACCCTGTGTCGGGCATGACGCTCATGACGCTCATCCTTGCCTCTGTGGTTATGGTAGCAGTAGGCCTTAAAGGCACGGGCGGCATGGTGGCTGCACTAATCATGGGCGGCGTGGTATGTACGGCGCTGTCGGTTGCAGGCTCGTTCATTACCGACCTTAAGATAGGCTACTGGCTCGGCTCTACGCCGCGCAAGCAGGAGACATGGAAGTTCCTCGGCACTCTGGTTTCGGCTGCCACAGTGGGTGGAGTTATGATTCTGCTCGACAAGACCTACGGATTTGCCAGCGGACAGCTTGCCGCTCCTCAGGCCAACGCCATGGCGGCAGTGATCGATCCGCTCATGAACGGTATTGACGCACCGTGGGTTCTCTATGCCATTGGAGCCGTCATAGCCATCGTACTGACATGGCTCAAGGTGCCTGCACTGGCCTTCGCCCTCGGTATGTTTATCCCAATACAGCTCAACATACCGCTGCTCATCGGCGGAGCCATCAACTGGTATGTTACAACACGCTCTAAGAACGAGGAAGTAAACAGAGAGCGCGGCGAGAAAGGAACGCTCATTGCCAGCGGATTCATTGCCGGAGGAGCGCTCATGGGCGTTGTAAGCGCACTGCTGCGCTTTGCCGAAGTTGACGTGCTCAACACCGAATGGCTGGCCAACCCGCTGTCTGAGATATGCTCGCTCGTGGCTTATGCCCTGCTCATCGTTTATCTGATAAAGAGCACAAAGAAGGCTTAAAGCCGGGCTGAAGCGCGATTAAGAGAAACAAAATGAGGCCTGCAACAGGGCCATGACATATAAATCCGGACTTATGCGACATCGTAAAGATGCATAAGTCCGGATTTTTTATTGCCCGCCGCAACGTCATCCGGCGCACAGACTGCCACAAGCATAAGACCGTATGCAGCGCGGCCTCAACCCGTAAGGCTGTCTGAACGGAAATAAAATGAAAATAACGGCAAATAAAAGGGACGGCTAACGGTGACGCGCAAGACATAGAAGACTGAACGGAAGACGGATTAAGACAGAATGGAAGGTGGATTAAGACAGAATGGAATGCAGACTAAGGCTGAATTAAATGCAGATTAAAGCAGAATTAAATACGGATTAAGGCAGAATAAGACGAACTTAAAAGACAGGCAGGAACAATAAAAAAGCAGGACGGCGGCTGCCGTCCTGCTGTGTATTTGTCATTGCTTGAACTCTCTGTAAGGATGATTCAGGTCGAGATAATGGAAGTTGTGCTGGCGCTGAGCGCTGTGTTTTGGTATGGTCATGTAGTCGCCATACTTGTTAGACAGATATGTGTCATAGTCTGCCACGCCCATCACCTTGGTGTCTTCAAAGGTGTATGGCACCGGCGTTCCCAGTATCTTCTTGTCCATTGCGCCCTTTGAGCCGTCGTCATAGTCGGCCACAAGGCGGCACTTGTCGTAGCTGTAGCGGTGGAGCAGGCGGCTTATGCGCTGCTGAACTCCTGCAAGCGTGTACATGCGGCGGCACAGCAGGGGCACCCACGAGCTTGGTCCGTGACCGTGCTTGTAGGGGTCGCGGAAGAGCAGATATAGCACTCGCTTGTAATATTCGTAGCGTGCGAAGTGGAGCTTGCGTGCCACTGCGCCCTCGGGCACTCCGTCGATGGGGAACACGTCGAGATAAATGCCGCCCAGATACTTAAGGTGCATGCGCTCTATGAGCGTGGTGTCGGCATCCTGAATCTTGGCAAACGGAAGCGGATAGACGCCGTCGTTCTCGGCGCAGACCATCTCATAGGGCTTAGGCAGCCACTCTGCAGCATGCTCAATGAGGCGGTCGTAGTCAGGGCGCGGCATGGCAATGTCGAGGTCGTCGTCCCAAGGTATGAAGCCCTTGTGCCTCACCGCCCCTATCATTGTGCCTGCCCAGATGTAGTAGCGCAGGTTGTGCTCGCGGCAGACATTGTCTACAGCCTTTAGCGTTTCGAGTATTCTGAGCTGCAGCTCACGTATGTTGTATTCAGCCATAACAGCTTTTTGTTTTATGTATGATGATTGTCGGCCTTCTGACGGCATGTGTCAGAACAGTTCACGGGGTATCAGTTGTGAAGCCTGATTAAAGTCTTCAACGGTGTCGAGCTCTATAGAGAAGAGGTCTGAGGTGTCCACCACGCTGAACTTGTGGCCCTGCGGGATGAGCCGCTCGAAGGCTCTCTCATAGAATATGTCCACAAGATGCTCGTCCTCAATCATGCGGTCGAGCTCGCTGAACAGTGCCTCTGAATAGTCGGCGCATATCTTCTCTATGCCGATAGACTCGCCTATGGCCTTGTCTATGCTGCATGTCTTGCTTATCTCGCTCACCTTTCCGTCTTCGTCGGTTATCACCTTAATCTCCTCCTCGCCCAGCTTGTGGCTGTTGAGCGCAAGGGTTGTGTCGGGCGCTGCAAGCACACGCTCCACTATGCGGCCGTCGAAGAGGATGTCGCTGTCGAGCAGCATAAACTCGCGTCCGGCAACATAGGGCTTTGTGAGCCACAGAGAATATATGTTGTTGGTGGTCTTGAAGTCGGCGTTCTCAATGAAGTGGAAGTCGATATCGGGATAGTTGCCCTCGAGAAACAGGCGTATCATGCCTCCGCGATAGCCCGTAACCACCACTATCTGCCTTATTCCGGCAGCCACAAGACTGTCTACCGTGCGCTGCAGTATGCATTTGCTGCCCACGCGCAGCAGGCACTTCGGGCGGTCGTCTGTGAGCGGACGCAGCCGCGACGCCATTCCGGCGGCTAATATTACGGCTATCATCGCTTTGCAACTTTTAGTATTATGTCGGCCACCATGCGGTTCTGCTCCCTGCGTCCGAGGGTTATTCGCATGTGCGAGTTGATGTCCGGCTCGTCCATAAACTTCACCTTATAGCTCTGTCCGGCAAATTCCTGCTGCAGGGCGGCCTTCAGTTCGATAGGATATTTAATGAGGATGAAGTTAGCCATCGACTTATACACCTTGAATCCGGGCAGAGAGCCTATCTCGTCGGTGTACATGCGGCGCGCCTCGTCCATCACGCGGGCTATCTCGCGGTAGTGGGCGTCCGACTTAAGGGCGGCAATGCCGATCTCCTCCGACAGGCGGTCGTATCCCAGATACTTGTTGGCATAGCGGCTGAAGCGCTCCATCGTCTCGCCCTTGCCTATGAACCCGAAGCCAAGGCGCAGGCCCGGCAGTCCGTAGAACTTAGACAGCGTGCGGCAGAATATTATGTTGGGATATTTTGCTATGAGGTTTCTTATGTAAGATATGTCTTCGGTTACATACGACGCATAGGCCTCGTCGACGAGCACAACGGTAGTGGCAGGCACCATGCCCACCAGCTGCTCGAGCTCATCGGGCGTTAGTCCGTTGCCCGTAGGATTGTTGGGCGACGCCACGAGCAGTATCTTCGGGTTCTCCTCAGCTATCATGCGGCGCAGCCCGTCGAAGTCGTATGCAAACGAGTCTTCGGTCTCATACACAGGATATTGCAGCGTGCGGCCGTCAACCTCGTCGGCTATCGACTTGTAATACCACCACGAAAACTTGGGTATTAGCATGGTCTTGTTGCCGTCGCTGCCCGTAAGGAAGTAGTGAACGGCCATCTTCAGCAGGTCCTCTGCGCCGTAGCCCAGCACAATCTGCTTCTCGTCGATGCTGTATTGTTCTGAAAGGAATACCGAGAATATGCTCTTCTTCCCCTGATCATAGATACGTGTGTAAAAACAGAGCTTGTTAAGATCAAAATTCTTAATTGCGTCCTTTACCTCTTGAGAAGGCTCGAAATTAAATTCGTTCCTGTCAAGATAATTTAATTCTGTTTTCATATATATTTATATTTGATTGCAAAGGTAAATATATTTTATATAAAATTCTAATTTTAGCGCTAATTATTTGTCTTTCAGGAGTGTTTTATGGCGGTCGGTCTGAATTATAGACCATATCATCGGTTATAACGGCACAAACAGCCGACAGGCAGGCACGGCAGAGCGGCATGCGAGGAGGCGTTTTGCGAAAGCATACCTTTCGCCTTGCAAAAGGTATGCTTTCGGCACGTAAAAGGCCGTCTTTTAACGTGTAAAAGACGGCCTTTTGCAATACGTTGAATGTCAGTATGTTACGAAGGCTTTGCCGACTGGCGTCATGACGGGGATGAAACCTGACCTGAATGATGCGCCTGAAGCCTTCGGACCAGCATAATACGTGAGCTGCTATAGCGGCTTTCAGCCGGCTGCATTGGCTGCGCGGTCGCTCTCGATGAGCTTCAGCAGCTTGTCAACGGCTTCGGCCTCGGGTATGTTCTTCTCCACGCATTCCTTTCTGCGGTAGAGCGATATCTTGCCGCGTCCGGCGCCCACATATCCGTAGTCGGCGTCGGCCATCTCGCCCGGGCCGTTCACTATACAGCCCATTATGCCTATCTTGAGGCCCTTCATGTCCTTGGTGGCCTCCTTAATGCGGGCTATCGTAGAACGCAAGTCGTAGAGCGTGCGGCCGCATCCGGGACAGCTGATATATTCGGTCTTCGACGTCCTGAGGCGTGCTGCCTGCAGTATGCCGAACGCCGTGGCGTCGATGTCGGCTGCCGATAGCGTGCCGTCGTTCATGAGCCACAGTCCGTCGGTCAGTCCGTCGAACATCAGCGCGCCCATGTCGGCTGCCGCCTCAAGCTGGAAGTCGCCCTTCTCGTCCTGCGAGTGGCGGTACATCTGGCAGAATACAACGGGATTGGTGAGTCCTGCCGACATCATGTCGTGCAGCAGGGCGCGCTGCTCGCCGAGGCGGTTCTGATGGTTGCTGACGCATATCACCACCACTTCGGGGTGCGACTTAAGGCAGGCTGTATATTCGTCTGTGTCGACGCCAAACTGGAGTACAAGGAATTTCAGCGGCGCGTCTACTGAAGATATCAGCGGCACGGCATTATATGGGAATATGGGATATACGCCGGTCTTGTCTTCGAGGTCAGCATACACGCCGAAGTCTACGATGTAGCGCTGTCCGGCAACGCGCTCTGCGGGCAGAGTCTGACCTGTGTATATATAGTCGGGCGTCATGTCCTTTCCTGCAGCATCTGCCGGAGCGGCGTCGCTGCCGAGGCGCGATGATATCACAACGGGCACGTTATCGCCTCCGATGTTCATCACGGCACGTGTCTTGCGGCGCTCGGGCGATGTCCAGCAGAAGCCCTCAAAGGCCTTGCCCGGTATGAGCATGTGACCCTGTTTCTTGCCGACATAGTCTACAAGATGGCGCGCCACGGGTATCTCAGCCTCCGGCTCCTCGCTCAGCGACACGCGTATGGTGTCGCCAATGCCGTCGGCCAGCAGCGCTCCGATGCCCACGGCACTCTTTATGCGGCCGTCTTCGCCCTCGCCTGCCTCGGTTACTCCGAGGTGCAAGGGATACTTCATGCCTTCCTTGTCCATGGCCTCGACGAGCAGGCGCACCGACTGCACCATGACAACCGTGTTGCTGGCCTTTATCGAGATTACCACATCCGTGAAGTTTTCACGCTTGCATATACGCAGAAACTCCATGCAGCTCTCCACTATTCCGGCAGGTGTGTCGCCGTAGCGGCTCATTATGCGGTCGGAGAGCGAACCGTGGTTTACGCCTATGCGTATGGCCGTGTGGTTCTCGCGGCAGATGTTGAGGAAGGGCACAAACTGCTTCTCTATCTTCTGCAGCTCTGCGGCATATTCCTCGTCGGTATATTCAAGTTTCTTGAACGTACGCGCCGGGTCGACATAGTTGCCCGGGTTTATCCTCACCTTCTCGGCATACAGCGCGGCCACGTCGGCCACGTGAGGATTAAAGTGGACGTCGGCCACGAGCGGAGTGTTATATCCCCTGCTCCTCAGTCCGGCATTGATGTTCTTCAGGTTTTCGGCCTCGCGCACGCCCTGTGTGGTGAGTCTCACATACTCTCCTCCGGCTTCAATTATGCGTATGGCCTGTTCCACGCTTCCCTCGGTGTCGTTGGTCGACGTGGTTGTCATCGACTGTATCCTCACCGGATTGTCTCCTCCCAGCGGAGTTGCGCCCACATTGACAACCGAACTATCCCTTCGGGTGTAATTAAAGATGTCCATGACTTGTACTTTTTTAGGAGTTAAAGTAGTTAAAGAAGTTATCGCTCACGCCGTGAGCTGAGTAGTTAAAGTCATATGTCATGATGATGTCTTCGTCAACGCCTGTCGTCCTGCACTAAAGCAGGGCCGTTAAAGAGAAACATCTTAACTGTCATATATCTCAGAATGCTGCATAGCAATGTTTGCCTACACAGATTTCCACTAAGCAAAGCACAGAAATGACATGCACTAACTTTGCCTGCCATAACAGACAAGGCATTTGACTTTAACTACTTAGCTCACGCCGTGAGCGATAACTTCTTTAACTACTTTAACTCCTGAATTATAAATCAGTTTGTCTTATACTCATACTTCACCTCGGCGAGGTCTTTGTTGGCCTTCTCGATTTTGGCTCCCAGTCCTGCCTTATAGTCAGCAAGGCGTGCGGCAACCTCATCGTCGGCCAGCGCAATCATCTCTACGGCCAGTATGGCAGCGTTCATTGCGCCGTTTACGCCAACCGTAGCAACAGGTATTCCCGGGGGCATCTGTATGATGCTAAGCATTGCGTCGAGACCGTCGAGCATACCCTTGATGGGCACACCGATAACCGGCAGAGTGGTAGACGCTGCTATCACGCCCGGCAGGGCGGCAGCCATTCCGGCTCCGGCTATTATCACCTTGATGCCGCGCTCCTTGGCTCCTTTGGCAAAAGCCTCAACAGCGTCGGGCGTGCGGTGGGCCGACAGGGCGTTAACCTCAAACGGGATGTGCATCTCGTCGAGAAACTTACATGCCTTCTCCATAACGGGCAGGTCGCTCGTGCTGCCCATGATGATACTTACTAATGGTTTCATATTAAGCTTGTTTTATTTTAAATATACATTATCTGGTCGAAACTTTTGCGGCTTGCGGCCACAACACTGAGCGCCGCAGGCACAAAGACGCACTGCTCAGAACAACAGCACAGACACAAACGAGCATGCCACGCCTGCCAAATAGCCCAGCACCACCTGGCGTAGAGAATGCTGACGCAGAATCATGCGGCTCGTGCCTACCATGCCGGCGAGCAGCAGCACAATGCAGAGCCACCACACCGGATTGAACGAAAATATAACTGAAAAAGCCAGCAACGCACCGGTAACGCCGCCGATGGCTGCCGTATGGGTGGATATCTTGATGAAAAGATTTATGATGGCGCAGGCCACCTGTATCACAAGGGCTGCTATAAGGATGCTCCCCATGAAGTGGGGCACATGGGTGGCAGCCATTATGTAATAGCACAGAAGATAAGAAAAAATGGATATCACATAAGGAATGGCGCGCCTCTCGCGGCTGCCCAGCTCTATGAGCGTCCAGCCCTGATAGCGCCGGTAGAAACGGATAAGGGCCGTAGGAAGAAATACCGTGAACAGATAGAACATCAACAGCAGGAACAGCTTGTAGGTCAGGGGCAACAGGCTGAGGTAACTGAAGATGAAAAGAATCAAAAGGCCTAATATCGGAAGATAGAAAGGCGTGAACAGAACGCTCAGCACCTTGGCCGTGAAAATAATCTCTTTCTCTTTCATTTCTTTCTTAGTCGGGCGACGGGGATGCCCAGCTGCTCGCGATATTTTGCTATCGTGCGGCGTGCCACGGGGTATCCGCTCTCGTTCATCTTATCCTTTATGGCGTCGTCGCTTAGCGGGCGGCGCTTGTCTTCGTTGTCAATTATGTCTTTAAGGGCGGCCTTTATCTTGCGCGTTGACATCTCCTCGCCGCTCTCTGTCTTGACGCTGTCGCTGAAGAAGTGGCGCAGCTTGAACGTGCCCCAGCGTGTCTGGGCATACTTCATGTTGCTTACGCGCGATATGGTGGATATGTCGAGGCCTGTCTTGTCGGCCACATCCTTGAGTATCATGGGCTTCAGGTCGCTCTCGTCGCCGTCCTGGAAGTATGCCTTCTGTATGTCTATTATGGCCTTCATGGTGACATACAGAGTGTGGCGGCGCTGCTTTATGGCATCGATAAAGCCCTGGGCGCGCTCCACCTTCTCCTTGGCGTAGAGCAGGGCTTCCTTCTCGCTGCGGCTCATCTTGCTCTTGTTCTTCTGGTAACTCTTCACCATGTCGGTGAAGGAGTCTGACACATAGAGGTCGGGCACGTTGCCGCTGTTGATATAGAACGACACAGTGCCGTCGTCGGCCGTGTCTACTATAAAGTCGGGAGTTATCTGCTGGATGTTGCGTCCCTCGGTCTCGCCGAGCGAAGAGCCGGGCTTCGGGTTGAGCTTCAGCAGTTCGTTGTGAACCGTCTTCACGGTGTCGGTGTCGATGCCGAGCTGCGATGCTATCTTGTCCCAGCGCTTGTTCATGAACTCGTCGAAGCATTCTGTTATCACACGCTCCATCATCGAGCGCATCTCCGACTTGTCCCTGCGCCTTATTTGCAGCAGGAGACACTCGCGGAGGTTGCGTGCGCCTATGCCGGCGGGGTCGAACGTCTGAAGGATATGCAGCACATGCTCTATGTCCTTCTCGCTTACGTCAATGTTATGGTAGATGGCCAGCTCGTCGCTCAGCGTGGCAATGTCCTTGCGCAGGAGTCCGTCACCGTCGAGCGAGCCTATCAGATATTCCATTATCTCCTGCTCGCGGGGCGTAAGGTCAACGTCCACCATCTGCTCCTTGAGCCTGTCGTAGAACGACACCTGGTCGCCGTAGGTTATCTCCTCATAGTCAGCATTCTGGTTGTTGCTTGCCACATACTGCGCGGCCTCAGGCATCTCGTCGTCCATTCCGATGCCCGAAAGGGCCTGGTCGAGCGCCGACTCGCGCTCCTCACGCTCGTTGACGGTGTCAAAGTCGTCGTCTTCGTCTGAACCGGAAACGCTCTCATGCATGTCGTCGGCAGGCTGAACGTCGTCTGGCCCGGCAACTTCAAGGGCGGGATTGTCGTCAATCTCGGCCGCCACGCTGTGCTCCAGTTCTGTCAACGGCATTTCAAGCAGATGCACCACGAGCATCTGCTGCTGAGTGAGGCGCTGTGTCTGAACCTGTTTCTGCGCCTGTGTCTGAATGAGATTTTGTGCCATAACGCTGCAAAATTAATATTTTTCCGTGAAGAAGAGTAATTAATACTGAATATTTTTCCTTACGGCCCCAAAAGGTTCTGCTCACCATAAGCGGTGTGCCGGCCGCACTTACCACAGCCTGCCGCACGGCCATACGGGGCAGTCTGCCAAGGCCTGCGTAACGCACTGTTATCCAGCCACTTGCAATATGCCGTCTTTTAGGTTGTAAAAGGTGGCATATCAGGAGCTAAAAGGTGGCCTTTTGCAACCTGAAAGGGCACATATTGCATCACCGCCACTAATTCTTATACGTGTCGAGCTTGTCAAGATAGTATTTCTTAAAGTCGCTCCAGCGATAATAAGGCGCGCAGTCGGTCTTCACGGGGAGCGTTGCCTCGTTCTCGTTGAGCAGCACCTTTACGAGCACGTCATTGTCGTTGCGGTTGCGGCGATAGAACACCAGCTGTATGTTTGCGCCCATCGGGAACACCTTATAGTTGATCCATCCCTTGCTCTCAAGACTGTCGAGACTTGATATCTGACTGTCGTAACCGTTGATGCCAAGCAGACATGTCAGCGGCAGCACCATCGTCTCGTGGCCGAAGCGCAGCGTTGCGCCGGGCCTGTCGAGGGCTATGCAGCTGTCGGCCTGATGTATTATGTTGCGCAGGAGGTTGCGCTGCGAGAAGGGCTGAGTGGCTCCGTTGAGCGGACATGCGCCGTAGTTGATATACCACCACGTGTTCTCCATCTGCCAGTTGGCATAAAGCTCGTCGCTGGTGAATATGTCGTAGAGCGTTATCTTGTGGCGAAGCTCCGAGCTCTGCAGGTTTGATGCCAGCGAGAAGAGCTTATAGTTGAGGTCGGAAGCGTCCACTTCATACCTAACATAGCTGCTGTCGCTGAACAGACTTAGCATCAGTCGCTCAGGATTTACGCGGCGGCTGCAATATTCTTTCCACATAACTTCGGCGCGGCGTGGCATCTTCTGCGCATAAAGTGCAGGGTCGCTCTGGTTCATGTAATACATGTCGTGCATGCTCGCGTCGTGCTTTATCGTCAGTTTTGGGTTCATCAGGAGCAGCTGCTGCATCTCGTTCTCCATCGACAGGATGCAACGTATCACCACGGTGCTCTTTGCATCTACCACGACATTGCCCTTGAACACCTCGGGAAAGCGCTCATACATGCGGCGGGCTATCTGCCTGTGCTGCTCGGCTCCAAGCTCTGTGAGCTCTCCCAGGCGGCCTGCAGCCTCGTCGCGAAGCATCGTCACGCGTCTGAGCACATCCTTTCCGAGCGGCGTGAGCTTGCCGAGGCTGTCGGCACGGGCAAGGACACGCACCGGGATATCATAGTCGTCAGGACTTATCAGATAGCGCGAGCCGTGGCGGCCGTAATGACTTATATAGAAAGGACTGTAACCTTTTGGGGCGGGCGTCAGCTTTTTCTGAGACGGACCGGGATAAGCCAGATAGTTGCTGGCCGAAAGACACACATTGTTTCTTATCTCATCACGGGCTGTCTGTGCTTCAAGCGGAGACTGAAAAAGTAAAAAAGACAGGACTAAAAGCAATAATTTATCCATAAAACAACTATTTTTTTATTTCTTTACCGCAAAGATACTTAAAAAATGACGTTATTATTCATTATTCCAAAGAAAAATGATAATTTTGCAGCCCCAAATATAATCTAACTTAACTAAATAATAGGTGCCAACATAAAAAGACAATATTTGCTACAAGGAATCACTACAACCAAAGATTTATTAGCAATCGAAACCTATTAAACAAAAAAAATTAAAACGTTATATACATAAATACAAAGATACTTACCAAAGAGAAAAGAATAGTTTAAATACTGCAACGAACTTTAAATATAGTGTAAATAATAAAAATAAACATCGTTATTAATAAAAGAAATGGAAAAATACAAAAAACAGAACTATGACCATACAGACGAATCGGAAGTTTTCAAACATAAAAGTCTGATGGCATCAAGAAACCGTAAAAAAATGTCCAATATTCTGTTTGTGGTACTGTGCCTTATTGCCATAATTATCATATTGGCATGCCTGATAAGCTATTTTTTCAACTTTATATAATAACCAGGCATCTGACAACCTGACACATAAGTAAAAATACTTATGCCAATAAACCAAAAAAGCGCGGAAAGCCTTAACAGATGCTTTCCGCGCTTTTTATATCCGACTGTGAATTAATCGTCTTCTTCTACTGAGAATTCGTCCTTACCAACTCCGCATAGAGGGCAAACCCAATCTTCTGGAAGGTCCTCAAATGCTGTTCCGGGCTGTATGCCGTTATCAGGATCGCCTACTTCGGGGTCATATACATAACCGCAAGTGTCACAAATGTACTTTTTCATAATGCTTACTTTTTAATTAATAAATTAGATATTAACTGATAGTTTATTTTCTGCCGCACATCACGAACTCAGCCCTTGCAGCTATCTGTTCGGGCGAAATGTTCTTGAGGCATGAGTAGTCGCCTCTGATGCAGGGCTTGTTTCCGAATATGCTGCATGGCCGGCAGGGCAGATCTATCTGCACCGCGTTCTCCATGCTCTGCCCCCAGCCCATGAATCCGGCAAAGGGATGCGTTGCGCCCCATACGCTGACCACCGGCGTGGCTGTAAGCGATGCCATGTGCATGTTGGCGCTGTCCATTGAAATCATGAGGTCGAGATGGCTCATCAGAACAAGTTCGAGACTTATGCCGTCGAGCTTTTCGGCCACGCTTTCACACTGCTTGTATTTTGAGCACCACTCACCGAAGTATTCGGTCTCGCGCTGTCCCTTGCCGAAGAGGAATATGCGGCAGTCGGGATGGCGCTCGGTCAGGAGCCTTATGACCTGCTCCATGAGCCGCGGAGGATACACTTTGCCCTCGTGGGCGGCAAACGGGGCTATGCCAATCCACTTCTCCGTGAACTCGCCGCTGCGCCTGATGCTCTCCGGCAGCAGGCTGATGTCGCCTCCGCCTTCGGGGAATATCGACTTGAAGTCGAGCTTTATGGGGTAGCCCAGGCGTGCAAGCACATCGGCATAGTTGCTGAACGGCGACGGCTGCTGCACGAGTTTCTTGTCCGACATGGCCACGAGCTGCCTGCGGCCGCTGCGGTGCTTGTCGATGTGAGCCACCTTATAGCGGTCTATGTTGAAGCGCATGCGCAGATAGTCGGAGCGCAGCACGCTGTGGAAGTCGGCTATGGCGGTGAAGTTCTTTGCCGTGAGTCGGCGGTAGAGAGCGTTGAGCCCTTTCACTCCGTCATACTCATCCTTGATGTCAGCCTCCATGAAGCTCACGTTGGACGGCATGCGCTCGAAGAACGGGCGCGCAAAGGGCTTGCTCAGCATGGTTATCCTCACGTCGGGATACTGCCTTGCGAGCGAATAGACCACGGGCACGGTCATGGCCACGTCTCCCATGGCCGAGAATCTCATTATGAGTATGTGCTCTGTCCTCATTTATTATTTTTGGCGTATAACACCGGGTTTGTGGCCGGGTCGTTATACATTTTCATCTGCTTGTAAACCTTCATGTACTTTCTGCCGGCCTCGATGTCGTCGAGCAGCTGGTCGATGGCTGTCCCGAGGTCAACCTGCTGCTGCATCAGCACATCCAGCTTGGCCCTGCACCTTTCGCGGTGTTCTGGGTCGGCGTCGGCGCGCTCTGTCTGCTCCTTCATGTGGTATATCTTCAGCGCGAGTATCGACAGGCGGTCGATGGCCCATGCGGGGCTCTCGGTGTTTATGCGTGCGTCGGGCATTACCTTCACGTCCTTATACTTGTCCCTGAGCCAGCTGTCAATCTGCTCCACGAGGTCTGTGCGGTCCTGGTTGCTGCGGTCTATGCGGCGCTTCAGCAGCAGAGCCTCTGCCGGGTCAATCTGCGGGTCGCGTATGATATCCTCAAGGTGCCACTGCACGGTGTCTATCCAGCACTTCATATACAGGCTGTTCTCTATCGTGCCCTCTCCGTAGGGGTTGTTCACCTTGGTGTCAACGTCGTCGGCCTGGTGATAGTCGTTTATCGCCCGGCTGAAAATCTCGTTACAAAGTTCGGTAAATGCCATTTGCTCTTGTTTTAGTTAATACTTCTGCTGACGTGCCGCAGGCATAGCCGGCATGTCCGGCCGGAGCGCTGACGGCGCTATTATATTAAATGCAAAGCTAATAAATTATTTTTAATCAGCCAACAAAACAGAATATTTTTCGTAACTTTGGACTTGTATTTGAACACCGGCGGCTGCACAACGCTATGGCTGCGTGCACCGCGGAGCATAAATCATTGTTGTTATGAAAATTGTGATTGACGACAAGATTCCCTACATACGCGACGCCATAAGCCGCATAACAGACGACGCCGTGTATCTGAAGGGGAACGAGATAGGACCCGGCGACGTGCGCGACGCCGACGCCCTGATTGTCAGGACGCGCACCCGATGCGACGAGCAGCTGCTAAGCGGCAGCCGCGTAAGGTTCGTGGCAACGGCCACCATAGGCTTCGACCACATAGACGCAGCCTACTTGGAGCGTGCCGGGATAGAATGGATGAGCTGTCCGGGATGCAACTCTGCCTCAGTGGCCCAGTATCTGCGCTCGGTGCTGATACTGCTCAAAAGAGATAAGGGCATGCGCCCCGAAAGCTCAACGATAGGCATCGTGGGCTGCGGACACGTAGGGTCGAAGGTGGCGCAAGTGGCAGCCGGCATGGGCATGCGCGTGCTCGTGTGCGACCCGCCACGGCAAGAACGGGGCGACGCAGGCACGTTTGTAGCGATGAAAGACATCGAGGAGCAGTGTGACGTGATAACGTTCCACGTGCCGCTCGTAAAGGACGGCCCCCACCCCACGCTGCACATGGCCGACGCCGACTTTTTCGGCCGGCTGCGGCGCAGGCCTGTCATAATAAACACGAGCCGCGGAGCCGTGGTAGACAACGACGCGCTGCTCGACGCCCTTATATATAATAAGGTGAAAGATGCCGTGATAGACACCTGGGAACACGAGCCACAGATAAACCTCAGGCTCATGGACAGGGCATGGATAGCCACGCCTCACATAGCAGGCTACAGCGCCGACGGCAAGGCTAACGCCGACAACATGGTGATAAGCGGCCTATGCCGCCACTTCGGCATCAGCGTGCCGTGCATCATCAGTCCGCCCGAACTGCCGCATGACTTCGTTGCAGCCGACGACCCCGACGACCTGAGCCTGCAGCTCTACAATCCGCTCGACGACAGTTCGCGGCTGAAGGCATCGCCCGAAAGCTTCGAGGAGCTGCGCGGCAACTATCCGCTGCGGCGCGAGTCGGCCCCCGCAGGCAGGGCGTAATCATGCCTGCGGCACATGCACACAGCACTGCATAAATGGAAAACTGTCAGCAGACATCATCCGGCTTTATCCGTAGTGTGCATCCACGCCCCAGCCGTTTTTCCGTGCTATATCGGCATATTTCCGCCCGTTTCTTCTTGGCAAAGGCCTTTATGCCTGCGAAAAATCAAGCGGAAACAAGCCCGACATAAAGCAAAAAGCAGGCTGCATCACAACGCCCGATTTGCGGATAAGCGGCGACTGCATGCCGGCATGAAGACAGACCACCATTCGCCTTGGCATACGCCCGGCAGGGCCGTCTTGCAAAACATGGCCTTTTGCCTTCCAAAAGGGCACATTTCGTCCTCCAAAAGGGCATCTTTTAGCGTCTAAAAGGTGCCCTTTTGCAACCCTCTGTAATACAGGCATTTATGCCGTATGCCGCCGACTGGGCCGTAAGCAGTCTGTATACAACATGCCCGCTGTGTGCGCACAAAATTCAACAAAACCGACAAAATCAACACAAAAACGGTGTAAAAAGACAACAAAACTTGCACACTATAACGGCATGTGTGCAACTTTGGGCTCTTTTTTTGCAAAAATATTTGCACACTTAAATAAAAATTCGTTCCTTTGCACCGATTTTTGGAATTGGAATTTATTTATAAACATTTTTAAAACATTACAATCATGTCAGAAATTGAATCAAAAGTAAAAGCTATTATCGTTGACAAACTTGGTGTTGATGAAACAGAAGTAAAGCCTGAAGCAAGCTTCACAAACGACCTTGGTGCAGATTCTCTTGACACTGTAGAGCTCATCATGGAATTCGAGAAAGAATTCAACATCTCTATTCCTGACGACAAAGCAGAAACAATTGCCACTGTAGGTGACGCTATCAGCTACATCGAGGCTAACACCAAATAATAATTTCCGATAATTATTTAAATGGAATTAAAAAGAGTAGTAGTAACAGGACTGGGCGCTGTAACCCCGGTAGGTCTTTCAGCCGAGGAAACTTGGAACAACCTGCTGGCCGGAGTCAGTGGCGCAGCTCCTATTACGCTGTTTGACAGCTCCATGTACAAGACCCAGTTTGCATGCGAGGTGAAAGGCCTCAACATCAACGACTGGATCGACCGCAAGGAAGCGCGCAAGCTCGACCGCTACACACAGCTGGCCATGGTCAGCGCAATGCAGGCCGTTAAAGACAGCGCCATGGACCTGGAGACAGTAAACAAAAACCGCATCGGAGTAATCTTCGGCGTAGGCATCGGCGGTATCAAGACCTTCGAGGACGAAGTGTCTTACAACGCCCTGCACAAGGAGAACGGACCTAAGTTCAACCCGTTCTTCATCCCCAAGATGATCAGCGACATCGCTGCCGGCCAGATATCAATCCACTACGGATTCCACGGCCCCAACTATGCCACTACATCTGCCTGCGCATCTTCAACCAACGCCATCGCCGACGCCTTCAACCTTATCCGTCTGGGCAAGGCTGACGTCATCGTGAGCGGAGGTGCCGAAGCAGCTATCTGCGGATGCGGAGTTGGCGGTTTCAACGCCATGCACGCCCTTTCTACACGCAACGACGACCCGCAGAGGGCATCACGTCCGTTCAGCGCAAGCCGCGACGGATTCGTAATGGCCGAAGGCGCAGGATGCCTCATCCTTGAGGAGCTTGAGCACGCAAAGGCTCGCGGAGCTAAGATTTATGCAGAAATGGTGGGCGAGGGCGAAAGCGCAGACGCATACCACATAACAGCATCTCACCCCGAAGGACTCGGAGCAAAGCTCGTTATGCAGGCAGCGCTCGACGACGCCGGCATGAAACCGGAGGACATAGACTATATCAACGTTCACGGAACATCTACACACGTGGGCGACATTTCAGAGGCTAAGGCCATTAAGGAGGTATTCGGCGATGCAGCTTACAAGCTCAACATCAGCTCTACCAAGTCAATGACCGGACACCTGCTCGGAGCAGCAGGAGCCGTTGAGGCAATGGTAAGCGTTCTGTCTGTTCAGAACGACATCATACCGCCTACAATCAACCACGAAGAAGACGACAAGGACGAAGAAATAGACTATAATCTCAATTTCACATTCAACAAGGCACAGAAGCGCACCGTGCGCGCCGCTATGAGCAACACTTTCGGCTTTGGCGGACACAATGCCTGTGTTATCTTCAAGAAATATGATGATTAACAACTTTATTGATAAAATGAAGCTCCCTTTCCGCAAGGAAAAGGAGCTTTATTCTTCTTTATTCAACGTCATCGGCTTTTATCCCCACGACATCAGTCTCTACAAGCAGGCACTGCTCCACAAGAGCATAGCCAAGCGCAACGAGAAGGGACGGCCCGTCAACAACGAGCGGCTTGAGTTCCTGGGCGACGCCATTCTCGACGCCATTGTGGGCGACATCGTGTTCAGACACTTCGAAGGCAAGCGCGAAGGATTCCTTACCAACACCCGAAGCAAGATTGTGCAGCGAGAAACTCTCAACAAACTGGCACAGGAGATTGGCATCAGCCAGCTCATAATGTCAAACGGACATTCCTCGTCACACAACAGCTACATGGACGGAAACGCCTTCGAGGCACTCGTGGGAGCCATCTATCTCGACCGCGGATACGAAGCATGCATGCGCTTCATGAAGAAACGCATACTCTCACAGCTTATCAATCTCGACAAGGTGGCCTACAAGGAGGTCAACTTCAAGAGCAAGCTCATTGAATGGTGCCAGAAGAACCGCGTAAAGCTCGACTTCAAGCTCATAGAGCAGAAACGCGACGAGAACAACAACCCGATATTCGTTTATCAGGCCATCGTTGAAGGACTCGAGGGCGGTTCGGGCAAGGGATACTCCAAGAAGGAGAGCCAGCAGCTGGCAAGCAAGCAGACCCTGCAGAGCCTGAGGCGCAAGCCGCAGTTCATCGACGCCGTGTTTGCAGCCAAGGCCGACCGCACAAAGATGGAGGAAGAGCCCGTAGTGGTGGTTCCGGACATCGAGCAGAAGGAAGACTTCATCATCACCGCCGGCGACAGCAAGCAGCCTGAAAAGGCAAGAAGCAGCGAGCCCGTGAGCGACGTAAAACCTGAACCTGAAGAGAAAAAGCAGGCCGGAAGCAGCGCTGACAGCGAGTTTGACCTGTCGGACATCACTGCCACTCCACGCCAGATGTCTAAAGAAGATATAATAGCGGCAGCCGAAGCAGCCGCGTTTTCAGAACAAAGATAAAAGCACCGGCACAGCTCCCGCGCAGGGACACGTGCCGATGCTTTTATCTTGTTTTATTGTTTACCACACCACATGCAGCCTCACCGAGGCATCATCCGTTGATTTTCAGGATGCCGCAAAGCTGCGAAAAATCATCAATCACAAACTCGGCGCCACACTCCTCGAGCTCTTCGCGGCTGCCGTTGCCGTAAGTAACGCCCACACCGCACACGCCGGCGCCATGAGCCATGCCTATGTCGAAGGCCGTATCGCCCACCACGACACACTCGTCGGGCCTCAGTCCGTGGTCTTCCATCGTGCGGACCACCATGTCGGGGGCAGGCTTGGCGTTGGGCACATCGCCCGCACCGAGCACGTAGGATATATATCCGCCAAGCTCCATGTCGGCCACAAAGCCCAGCAGCGACGCCCTCGAGCGGCTGCTCGCCAGCGTTATCATCCTGCCGCTGCGGTGTATTGCGTCGAGCGTCTCGCGCACATTAGGAAACAGGCTCACCACTCCCGGGCGGTTGTTCTCCTTGAATATCTCTCTGTACACCTCGGCACAGCGGTCGCCCATGGCGTCGTCCATGTCGATAATCCTCGTGAACGTCTCCTTCAGCGGCAGCCCAATCATCGACGCACACTCTTCTTCACTTCTCTCCGGCAGCCCCAGCCGCCTTATAGTCTGCTGCATTGTGCGCACTATAAGACCGCGCGAATTGCCCACGGTGCCGTCAAAATCAAGTATCACTGCCTTAATGTTATCACTCAAAAACTTTCTGTCGTTCATAAAAAACAAAATAAATATATCGTTATAAACATACTGATCTACACTCTCACAAGCCACGGCGGCTCTTTGCCCCATGTCAAGCCGCACTGCAAAAGGCCGTCTTTTACACCGCAAAAGGGCACATATCGCAGCATGAAAGCATAGCTTTTACAATGCAAAAGCATACATATTGCAACGCAAAAGCATAGCTTTTACAACGTTAAAGCATACATACCGCTATGCGGAAGGATGCTTACAGGACTGTAAAACGGCTGACTCTGCCGTCCGGCAGGATACATGCCACAGGCCTAACGGATGCGGCGCAGGTCGGCAGTGTCCACCGGCACAACCGCGGCAACAGTCTTAAGCCTTGCGTATGCCTCCGACATGAACATCAGTCCGCCGTAAGGATTGCCTGTGCCCCACGAGTTTTTGCATATAAAATAGCGGTCTCCCTTCCTGTCGCGGGCTATCCCTATCAGCTCCATGCAGTGGTCGTCGGTGGTGCGGAAGGTCTCGAACGACCGCTGACGCTCATCCTGCGACGCCATGCTACGGTTGTCACGGAGACGTGCCACGCCGCGTTCAAACGAGAATCCCGGTTCGGTTATGTCGCCCTCCCAGCACACGCTGTGGCCGCGGCGCAGCGCACTCTCTATGCGGCTCATCATCGTGTCTATGGGCACATTGTAGAATTTGTCGCCGTAACGGTTGTCGGGCACGTCGAGCACCACGTCCTCATAAAACGGCATATGTGTAAAGCTGGTCAGCGCCTGATACTCATCGTCGCGGCACACGCTGCGCGCAAACTGCTGCGGAGTGTACTCAGCCCCGAGCATCCACACGTGCAGCGGCACGGGATTAATCACATCATCGAGCATGCTGTCCGTGCTCCTCATCAGCGCGTCGAGCCCCGTGCGCCTCCCTACGGCGTTGCGGCAGAGCGAGTCGAGCTTGCGGCAGAGCACGTTGAAGTTGCATTCAGAGCGGTAAGAGTCGTATGGCATCAGGCCCGAGTCAAGTATCATGTGTATCAGCCTGGGCGACACGCCGCGCGTGGTGAAGCCCGACCGGCCTTGCGTAAGATAGCATCTCTCAGCCTGCCGGCGCATAAGGTTGCGCGCAACATAGGCAGCCGACAGATTGACCGAGTCGCCCTTCATCAGGCACTCGCTCTCTATGGTGGCCAGCATGGCATATACCCAGCAGAGCGAACTGTTCCCCTGGTCTTTCACGGGCGTGATCTTGTTCATCACCTCCACCCTGAACGCCTCCTTGTCCTCACTCTTCCTGCCGCACGAAAGCAGCATGAACAGTACTGCCGACAGCAATATAATCTTGTTCATAAGCGCAAAGTTACTTAAAAACAACTATGCACGCAACCCTGCAACCATATTTTTTAACCTGCATCAGTCACGACAATCCTATATCATCTACAGCCGCAAGCCATAAGACAGGCAACGGCATGCACATGATGACAACAGCAAAAACAGCGGAAAACAATCCCAAACAGCCATAATATCGGACCAAACAAGGCTACAATATACGATTATCCACCCTTTCAGTATTATTTTGAACCACCATGAAGGGCATTATATCTACCTTTGAGCACTAAAAAAATATAATCAAATCAAAAATCTATCATGAAGCTAAAAGCATTATTATTATTTCTGTTTGTGCCGCTGATATGCAGCGCCACAGACATCAATGTAGACCCTTCTACGTTCAAGGCAACGTATGAAGGAGCAAAAGACGGTGACGTTCTGCTCATGGAAGAGGGAACATACACCGGAGACATCAATCTTCCAGACGGCAAGACTGTCACCCTGAAGGCTGCAGAAGGAGCCGAAGTGGTGTTCGGAGTAAAGTTCCGCGGAAGCGATGCGTCTGTAACCGGAGGCGGAATTATTATGGAGGGGCTCGTTATCAAACCCAACGACAGCTACTTCATGGACCTCACCTATGGTGACATAAAGACCATCACACTGCGCAACTGCGACCTGTCGGCCATCAACAGATGCTTCCTGCGCACCAACAACGAGGGGCATGTGATAGACAAGATTGAGATGGACAGATGTATAATACACGACTGCGGCGACGGAGGATACAACTTTATCTACCCGAAACACGGCGTAAGAGAGGTGAGCGTAACCAACTCTACACTATATAACTATAAAGGCGGAGAGAGCTTCTTCTCGCCCAACTCAATGAATGTAGACATCGACATGCTGTTCACATTCAGCAACAACACAGTCTACAAATGGTCGAAAGCATCAAAATATGCCATCTGCAACACTGGGAACAAAGTGGGACTGTTCTCTGAATACACATTCAGAAACAACATTATATACAAAGCCGGCGTTGACGGACAGGCGCCAAACATACTAAACACCACGGGCGGATATCTGCTGGCAGAGAAAAACCTGATAGCCGACTACGGAACATACAACCAGGCAAGCGCGGCCGACACAGAGATTTCGGACTATACGCTGGCCGACTTCGGACTGACGAACATACCTTTCCCTGACCCTGAAAACGGCGATTTCAGCATAGCCTCAGAGTCGCCCATGGCTACGGCAGCTACAGACGGAGGCCCGATAGGCGACCCGAGATGGCTGAAAAACCTCACAAATGCCGTACACATGAACGTTACCAACAGCCCGGAAAACGCCGGAACGGTAACTCCGGCAAAGGCTGACTATGAGGCCGGAAGCGAAGTTACGATAACGGCAACGCCCAACTACGGATTCAGATTCAAGCAGTGGCAGGACAAAGACGGACAGATACTGTCGACAGAGAACCCATACACGTTCAACATTGAGAAGGACATGGACATCACTGCCGTGTATTCTTCGGTTGAGACATACACCCTCAACATAAACAAAAGCGGCGACGGAGCCAAATGGGGCAACGTGTCGCTCACGCCGGAACCCGTTGACGGTAAGTATGAAAGCGGAACAAGCGTTACGATGAAGGTGGTGCCAAACTCTGTAACGTCTTTCCTCTACTGGAACGACGGCAGCAGCGACGCGCAGAAGACTGTGGTGATGAACGGCGACAAGACGTTTACGGCTACGTTCGACGTGGTTCCGTTCATCGTAGGATGGGACTTCAGCGTAAGCGAGCCGCGCGGAAACCGCCCCGGCGACTACAGCTTCACGACAGACAACACAGGCAACCTTCAGCTGTATGAAGGCGACGGAAAGACAACCAACTGGGGCGCAAGCACACGCACCTTCGGCGGCATTGAGCGCAACTGCATACGCCGCTACACCGAAAGGGCCGACATGGACAACCCACGCTACCTTGTGGCTAAGTTTGTAGTGGACGGATATAAGAACATCAAGGTGCACTCACTGGCGGCTCTCGACAACGCCTGCGTGCACAAGATACAGAAGATGCAATACTCTACCGACGGCGTAAACTACACCGACCTCAGCTCTATCGACATGGGAAGCGGCACCGAGAGCAGCCAGTGGATGGTGCTTGAGGGCACACTGCCCGAAGGTCTCAGCGGACAGGTGTATGTGCGCTGGATAGGCGACACCGAAAGCGGACTTGCCGGCGAGCCGTCGGACAGCGACACAGAGGGATTCTATCTTGCCGACATAGTTGTATATGCCGACAACGAACAGAAGGACGACCATGAGGCACCGAAGCTTGTTGCCACATCGCCCGAGGCCGGCTCTGACGTTGCCTCAGCATCAGGCAACGTGGTGCTCCACTTCAACGAGAAGGTGAAAGCAGGCTCAGGCGACGTAACGATAAACGGAAAGGCCATGACACCTGTATTCGGAAGCAAGACAGCCACTTATGCCTATGCCGACATGGGATACGGCACTGAGTGTGAGGTGGTTGTACCCAAGGGCGCACTGACCGACCTCAACGGCAACGCCTTTGAAGGCACGACATTCAAGTTTACCACAATGCAGCGCCCGCAACCCGAGAAGAAAGTGTTCGACGCCGTGGTGGCTGCCGACGGCTCGGGCGACTTCACTTCGGTTCAGGAGGCCATCGACGCCGCTCCTGACAACAGCAGCGTGCCTTACCTCATATTTGTTGAGAACGGAGAGTATGACGAACTCGTGCTGATACCTGAGAGCAAGCCTTTCATACACCTTATAGGACAGGACAAGGAGAAGACCGTGATAAAGCATACCATCAACAACGGAGGAAGCTCTGACGTAGGATACGAATGGTCTACGAACAATCCGCAGTCAGACAACTACGGCTACAGCAGCGTGGTTGAGGTGAATGCAAGCGACTTCTACACTGAGAACATAACCTTCTATAACAGCTGGGGCGTTGACAACCAGTCGGGACCGATGGGTCTGGCCATGTATTCGCGCAACGACCGCATGACGTTCTACAACTGCAAGTTCCGCTCTTATCAGGACACATGGCAGACTTCTTCAAGAAACATGGCCGACCGCCACTACGTGAAAGACTGCTGGATTGAGGGTGCGGTAGACTACTTCTACGGCGGAGGCGACGTCCTGCTCGAAGGCTGCACGCTATACAACGTCAGAAGCGGATCTGTGATCGTGGCACCATGCCATAAGGAAGGAACAAAGTTCGGATACGTGTTCAGCAACTGCACCATAGACGGCAACGAGCTTGCCAACGACAACAAGACGGCACTGGGACGCCCGTGGCACAACGCTCCAAAGACCGTATGGCTCAACACTACGATGAAGATAGGCATAAAACCTGAGGGCTGGAACAACATGGGAGCCATTCCGGCTCTGTTTGCCGAATACAACAGCATGGATGCCGACGGCAATCCTGTTGACCTGAGCAACAGACGCACCGAATATGAATATACTGACGGCGACACCGGACAGAAGGTTACGGGCACATGCAAGGCTACACTTACCGACGAGGAGGCTGCCGCATACACATACGAGGCCATAACAAGAGGCACTGACGGATGGAACCCGCGCAAGCTGATGGAGGCCGTGAGCGCTCCTGCCAACATGAGATACGACGCGGCAAGCAGCACGCTGAGCTGGGACGAGTCGGCATATGCTATATGCTACGTGGTAACTGACGCCGACGACAAGGTGGTAAGCATATCTACAGACACAAGCTTCAAGCCTGCCGAAGGCACCTGCGGCAAATTCACCGTAAAGGCTGTCAACGAATACGGAAGCCTGAGCGAAGGCACTACATACGAGACCACTACAGGCATCAACGGAGCCGGAAGCGAGACAACCGTTAAGGAAGACATATACAACACATCGGGAATGAAACTCGGATCGGCCGTAAAGGGCATCAACATCATACGCCGACAGATGGGCGACGGCACCGTGAAGGTGATAAAGATAATGAAATAACGCACTGAGCGCCGTAATAAATGCGCCTATACTAAAACGGCCGGGGCATATCATCAATGAGATATGCTTCGGCTGTTTTTATTATCTTGACTTATGCATAACAAGGCTCTGACGTATCATAGCCTGCTATTCCGGCAATAACGGCACGCCTGCACGACGCATGATGCAGGGCCGCTCGAACGCAGCGTCTAACCAGCTGATTATCAACATGATAAGAACGGCTTTACAAAAGGTGGCCTTTTAGCCGCCAAAAGGATACCTTTTACGATGCAAAAGGGCACATATTGCACGCTGAAAGGCCACCTTTTATCTCATCGGGAGAATTATGCTTTCAGCCGCAAGCATCAATCTGCCTGTAAGATTAAGACAGATGCGGCACTATGCCCTATCAGATTTTATAAGACCGGGGCATGCAACACGCCTTTCAGCCAGACGCTACGGCTCTGCCGTCTCGCCCCTCTTCATATATTCGGTAGGGCTGCAGCCCATAGTCTTCTTGAAGCAGCGGCTGAAGTATTTCGGGTCGGAGAATCCGCACTTGTAGGCCACCTCCGATATGCTCACGCCCGGATCTTTCATTAAAGCAAGAGCCTTCTTAATGCGTATCTCCTGTATAAAATTGTTGGGCGACGAACCAAAAACCTTCTTCACCCTTACATAGAGCACAGTGCGGCTCATGCCCATGGCCTTGCAGAAGTCGTCTATCGACAGGTCAGAGTTGGCTATATTGTCATTGATAAATCCCATGGCCTTGTTTCTGAACAGGCTGTCTGTGGTTTCGGCGGCTGCTTCCTCACCTTCAGCCACGTCCATGTCGCGCCTTTCTGTCAGAAGCTCATGCACCTTGTTCTTAAGATATTCAATCTTCTCATTAGTAACCGTGGTTATCTCGTTCACCTCCTTGCGCAGCCGGCTGATATATCTTGCCACCTTATATATAACTATCAGGGCTGCAAGCAGCGCCCCGCCAAACAGCATCCATGCCAGGGGCGTCTCCGTAAGTTCCGGGGTACGGTGTATCGTCACGGTACGTTCATTGTCAGTCCAGATGCCGTCGCCGTTGGTTGAGCGCACCCTGAAGGTGTGCGTTCCCGGCGGAATGCCCGCATAGCTTACCGAATGCGACTTGGTGTATATCCACTCGCCGTCCACTCCGTCCATGCGGTAGGCATACCATATATCCTCATTCTTATTATAGTCGAGCGCCGAAAACTCTATCGTAAAGTTCTTCTTGTCGGCCGGAAGCTCAACATAGTCGTCGCATCCGAACACAATACGCGGCACAAAATTGCTCTTGCCGACGTCAGACGGGCTGAAACCGAACACGCCCTGAGTGGTTCCGAAGAGCATGTAGCCGTTGTCAAGACACAGCGGCATGGTCTCCATGAAGGCAAAACCCTCCCTGAAGAAGCCTCTCATATAGTTAATCATAACATCGCGGTTAGTGTCAAACAGCGTCAGACCGGCCTCTGACACTATCCACAGCCTGTCGCCACGCCATGCTGCCAACGACACATTGACATCCGAGGCAAGACCCTGAGCCGTGGTATAAGCTTTGAAGCGTATGTTGTTGCTCAGCAGGTTGCGCGACAGAATCTTGTTGGTTCCGCCGCCATAAGTGGCCACATAAATTCTGCCTCTGCTGTCGCGTGCCAGCGCCATCACCTCATTGTTGCTCAGGCTCGACGGGTCATGAGGGTTTCTCACGTTTCGCCAGAACTTCAGCCGGCGCAGCGGCTTGCCGTCAATCATGCACGTATACAGCCCGCTGCCGGTTCCGGCAAGCATCACTCCGCTACGTGTCATCATCAGACACCTCACCTTGAGCGCCCCGCGCGGATAGCCTGAAAGCACATTGTCCTTATTGATAAAGCGCGGCATGTCGGCCTCCGGCCTCTCCACCACATTCAGTCCGCCGCCATAGGTGCCTATCCACAGGCGTCCGTATCTGTCCTCAGCCATGGCATACACAGAATTGCAGTTAATGCCAAAAGGCTTTCTGCTGCCGCTGACATAGCGGTCGAGCACCCATCCCTGCCCTTTTCTGCGCAGCCTGAACAGCCCGCCGGGCTTGGTGCCGAGCCATATCTGCCCGTGGCGGTCTTCATAAATACAATACACGTTATGGCCGAATACAGCCGCAGCAGGCGTAATCCTGCCGTCGGCAGACAGATATCTGACATTGCCCAGGTTGCGGTCGACAATCCTCACAAAGCCGTTCTTGTCGGCAATCCACACCCGTCCGGCCCTGTCCTGATGCAAGGCTCTGACCACTTCTTCGCCAAAATTGCTGAACTTCGTGTTCTTCAGAGGCTCCTTCACAAACGTAACCCTGTCTATGCCGCGGTTGGTGCGCACCCAATAGCCTCCCTGCCTGTCCTCGCACATCACCCTTGTCTCCAGGCCTTCATACTCTTTCAGAGAAGATATGCGCCTCATCACATTCTCGTCGGCCACATAATATGAGCCTCCGGGCAGGTTCTTGCCCCTGTAAACCTCAAACTTGCCCGTCTTGCGGTTGAATACATAATACTTGCATCCCGCCAGGTTGAGGGTCCGGTGTCCCGACATGCAGAGTATATTATTGTCTGGCAACTCCCAAATCTGGTCAATACGGTTCGACTCAAGAGGACAGCCGTCGCCTGGCTGAGCCTTGTAATTGACAAAGCTGTAGCCGTCGTAACGGCTCAGTCCGTCGCGCGAGCTCAGCCATATATACCCCTCCCGGTCCTGAATAATACACGTAACAATGTTGTGGTCGAGCCCGTCGTCATTGTCAAAATGTACAATACGCACGTCGGAAGCCGCACACAATAACGTCATAAACAAAAAACAAAAGATTGCCAGACTTGCTTTTCTCATAATATCATTATTCTACTGCAAAAGTAAGAAAAAAACATAAAATCCCCGTTTACGTCGTGACAAAAAGACTATTTTGAACCTTTTTAAAATATTTGTCCACCATAAGCATTGCCACAAACAATACCTTTGCATCGAACAAACAATCTATTTTAAAATCTATCAATAATGAAAAAACTATTAACAATCATCACAACGCTGGCAATGGCGCTCGGCTCTTATGCCGGAGAACCGCTGGAGCTATGGTACGACAAGCCTGCCGGCAACTGGAACGAAGCCCTGCCGCTCGGCAACGGACGCATAGCGGCAATGGTATACGGCAATCCCGTATGCGAGGAATATCAGCTCAACGAGGAGACTATATCAAAAGGCTCGCCCTACAAAAACTACAACGCTGAGACACCTAAGTATCTTGATAACCTGCGACAGCTGGTATTCAGCGGCAAGAGCGACGAGGCACAGGCGCTGGCCGAGACACAAATTCTGGCCGACAGAGACTACGGATTCGGTGCATCATACCAGCCGGCAGGAAGCCTGCGCATCGAATACGACGGCCATAAAGACTACTCTTCGCTGCGCAGACAGCTCAGCATAGACAACGCTGTGTCGACAGTAACCTACAGAGTGGGCGACGTAACTTACACGGAAGAGGCCTTCACGTCGTTCACCGACCAGATGCTCATCATCAGAGTCACGGCATCAAAGAAGGGCGCAATAAACCTGAAAGCAAGCCTGTTTTATCCTGACGGCGTGAAAGTTGACCGCTCTGTAAGCGGAAACACACTCGCACTGAGCGGAACCACGGCAAAAGCCGCAAACAACGTGCCCGGAAAACTGAACTTCATAGTCAACGCAAAAATTGACAACGAAGGCGGTGCAATGACACAGAACGACACCGCGCTGATTGTGAAAGACGCCGACGCCGTGACCTTCCACATAGCCATGGCAACCAACTTTGTGAACTATAAGGATATCTCGGCCGACCCTCAGAAGCGTATTGACGAATATATGAAGAATGCCGGACGCGACTATGAGACGGCAAAAGCCGAACATATAGAATACTATAAGGAACAGTTTGACAGAGTAAGCCTTGACCTCGGAGAGAACAGCAACCCGTCGAAGACTACAGACAAACGCATTGAAGACTTTGCTGAAGGCAACGACACACAGCTCGTAGAACTGTATTTCCAGTTCGGAAGATACCTGCTTATATGTTCATCACAGCCTGGATGCCAGCCCGCCAACCTGCAAGGCAAATGGAACGGCAGCACAAACCCTGCATGGAAATGCCGTTATACGGTGAACATTAACACAGAGATGAACTACTGGCCGGCCGAATCGACAAACCTGCCGGAACTTCACGAGCCGCTGATAAAGATGATAAAGGAGCTCAGCGAGATAGGAGCCGAAACGGCAAAGAACATGTACGGATGCAACGGATGGATGCTTCATCACAACACAGACCTGTGGAGAATGACTGGAGCCGTGGACAAAGCCTACAGCGGAGTGTGGCCAACGGCCAACGCATGGTTCTGCCAGCACTTATGGAACAGATATCTTTACAGCGGAGACACCGACTATCTGAAAGAGGTTTATCCGCTAATGAAAGGAGCGTCAGAGTTCTTCCTCGACTTCATGGTAGAGGATCCCCGCGACAAATTCATGGTTGTCTGCCCGTCGGTTTCACCCGAAAACTCACCAAAAGCATATAAAGGACAGAACATCTTTGCAGGTATAACCATGGACAACGAGCTCGTAAGCGACCTGCTGACCAACACCGCAAGGGCTGCCGAGACGCTTGCCACTGACGAAGACTTCGCAAAATCGCTGCTGAGCCTGCGTGACAAGATGCTGCCACTGCGCATAGGACAATACGGACAGCTGCAGGAATGGCGCGACGACTGGGACAACCCTGACGACCATCACCGCCACGTGTCACACCTGTGGGCACTGTATCCCGGCACGGCAATATCTCCCTACCGCACACCGGCTGCGTTCAGAGCATCAAAGGTGTCGCTGATGTACCGCGGAGACGAGTCGACAGGATGGAGCATGGGATGGAAAGTTTGTCTTTGGGCAAGATGTCTTGACGGCAAGCATGCTTACAAGCTGATTAAAGACCAGCTGTCGCTTGTGCCGGCAGACAGGACCGAAGGACAGGACGGAGGCACTTATCCAAACATGTTCGATGCACATCCGCCATTCCAGATTGACGGCAACTTCGGCTGTACGGCGGGCATTGCAGAGATGCTTATGCAAAGCCACGATGGCTTTATAAACCTCATGCCGGCTGTTCCTGACGAATGGGCCGACGGCGAAATTAAGGGTCTGAGAGCCATAGGCGGCTTCGTGCTTGAGGACATGGTGTGGAAAGACGGCAAGCTGATGAGTGCCCGTCTGCGCTCAACGCTCGGCGGAAACCTCAGACTAAGGGTGCCCGTAAAGATCAAGTCGGACACACATGAGGTGAAAGAGGCTGAAGGCGAAAACCCCAATCCGCTGTTCTACACCTACTCTATGCCTGTAAAGAAGATATCAGGAGACGAATATGTTGACGTTGACAACTCGAGCGTGAACAACAGGCTGCCCGAGACTTGGCTCTATGACATAGAGACCAAGGCCGGAGACGTGGTCTACATAACAAACGAAAGCTCGGCTTCGGGCATTGACCAGACGTTGACCGACAACGGCAGCAACGGCAGCATATACGACATTTCGGGCAGAAAGGTTGACAGTCCGGAGCGTGGAATATTCATAAAAAACGGCAAGGCTTTTATTAAAAAGATAGCGGAGCTATAAATCATAGCAAGACATCCGCACTTGCTTCATCATTAATTCTGTTAAATTAAGCAAGAGAGGCTGTCAGGGATTACACCCGCGACAGCCTCTTCTGTTTATTTGTTACGCCAGCACGGCAGCCATGTGCCGCAGCCTGACAACAAGACGTATGCCTACATGATATCGTCCTTGAACGTTATCTGCGGGCTGTTCATCATGTAGCAGTCGTCGCTGCTGCCCTCAATACGCCTAATCTGAGTGACCGTCCACGACTTTCTGCCCTTGTTCCATACCAGCAGTGCAGAGTATTTGTTATCGGTTCTGCCGCACTGATACTTTATCCTTACGCTGCCGTTTTCCTGTATCTGTGCGTCATAGATGAAGTCGTTGTCGATGTAGCTGCCCATGTTGTACGACAAGGTTATGCAGCCGTAGCCCAGCTTCACGTTGCCGTAGCCGTCGTCGTATGACTGCTTGAAGTAGAAGTTCAGGGGCACGGGCCTCACCTCGTTGCCCGTAGAGAACATGCCGTAATAGCGTGTGTCTATGGGATTCAGCTTATAGATGGCGGTGTTGGTCATAAGTTTGTATGACTGCGAACGCACCTCAACGCTTCCGCAGAGATGGTAAGTGGAGGCACGGCCTGTGGGGCCGAGATGTATTTCAGAGTAGTGAATCTGCCTGACATCGGTGTCGAGCGGTATGCTGTAAAGGCCGACGCAGGAGTCAGAGTGCTTCACCACGGCGACGATTCCCTCGCTGATGTATCCCGGTCCTTCCATGGTTATAAATCCGTGATACGCGGCATTGGAATATCTGTATGACTTAATAATCGAGTTGAGCTTTATCATCAGTCCGCCGTCGCCTATCCATCTGCCTGTCAGCGTGCCGCTGCTTGACCTCGGCAGCATTATGTTTCCGTCGGCGTCGGTAGCGGGCTTGTAGGCCGGTGTGCCGTCGGTGGGCAGTGTGGTCTGACCTTTGTCCACGGCTGATGCCGATGTCTCTCCGCCCTTCGGGCCGTTGGCGGTCTGTCCTGTAGCGGGCTTGTCTGCGGCAGGCGTGCCGCCTCCTTGCTGCGGCTTGTCGCTTCCGGCTGCCAGATATGTCCTTGCTGCGGTCTGCCCGGGCTGCCTTACGAACACCAGTTTGTCGGGACCTATGCTCTTGTCGAAGGTGCCAAGGTCTGTGAACCACAGCGTGCCGTCGGCTGCAATGGTCATAGTGCAGGTGCCGGTCTTGCCCATGTCGCTTGCCCACTTAAGCCTGTAGCCGCCCTGCACGGGCTCGGGGTCGGTCAGCATCAGGGTTTCGGTGTTGCTGATAAGTATCTTGCTGCGATACTTGATGAAGCCCGTGGCTTTCTTTCCGGCAAAATAGCGTGAGGGCTTCTTCATGAAGTCTGAAGGCAAAAGACTGAAGTTGTGGGTGGCGCCCTTGACGAATGTCTGCGAAAAATCGGGCACGGCGGGCTCCTTTATGTTTATCTCCATGTAGCCTTGGCGGGTTAGCCCGTCCACCTTGTCGGCTGCCTCATACACTCCGCAGGGCTCCTGCACCTGCGCTCCTGCCGCAAGCACACACGCCACCTGCAGCATAACGTTGATTAACGTTGTCCTGATTGTCATTCTCATTTCTCCAATTAGTTTTATATCTGAATATTAGCGATTGCTCCGTATGCATTGTTTTCAGCCGAAATATGCCTTCAGCTGCGCTGCCAGCGACGACAGTTCTTCGGGGTTGCCGTTGCCGTAGCGCTGCCACACGCGGCGGCACTCGTCGGTGAGCGGCGACGGCTGGGCCTTGCTGCGGTTGAGATAAGGGTCGAAGGTCTGAAACGTCTCCATCACCTCCACCACCACGTCGGCCTTTATGCCCATGAGCTTCGACAGCTCGGCTATCTCGGGCGTGTTGCGCACCATCGTGGCGGGCGTCAGGCGGAAGTACTGGTCGAGTATTATTATAAGCATCATCGGCATGAGCTGGCCGCATGAGGGCATGGGCCTGAAGTCGCGCTCGAACGACTCGTGCATGGCCACTCCGTCGTAGAACAGGGCTGCGTTGCTGAATCCTGCCATGCTCCTCAGCACTTTCACGTCGCGCGACAGGCGCCTGGGGTTATCGCCGTATGTGGCCCAGAGTCGCCCGAGCCGGGGCGTGGCGGCACGGCGCAGACTGAACATCTGCTCGTAAAGATAGTGTGGAGGTATGTGCAGCTCGAGGCTCAGCTCTACCATTCCGCGCGAGTAGAGGGGCTTTATGCCTGCCGGCTTGCGCTGATAGAGCTGCATGAGCAGCAGCCAGTATTCATCAGACCATAGTGGATGACTCATAAGTTATGCTTGTTATGTGTGTAAGGTATGTTTCTGCAAATATATGATTTTTTTCTGAAAACCGGCAATGTCGGGCCGTTTATTTTGCGCCGCGGCAGGGCAAGGGCTGCGCCGTGGCATGGGCATGGCATGGTTTTTGAGGCAGTTTCTGATGCCGTGCCGCCACTGCTTACGGTGCCTGTGCAGCCAAGGCGGAAGGCGACTTGTAACATACTGGCTGACAGGGCGTTGCGTCCAGCCATGCAAAAGGTGCCCTTTCGGGCTGCAAAAGGGCATGTTTCAGGCGGCGAAAGGTGACCTTTTGCAAGGCGAAAGGGCATCTTTCATAAAACGGCCGGCGGCAGCACGCACGCCACACGGCCTGCAAGGCCCCGGCGTAAAGATGTGCGCGCGTGTTAAGAATATTAAAAATCTTATCGTATTACAAAAGTTTAGACTAACTTTGCAGCTTAAAAATACCTCTTAGAAGATGAGCATTACTAGCATAATTGGCAAGTTGTTTCTGCCGCGGCAGAAGGAGCTTGAGCGGCACATCAACGAGGCCGGGGCACTTCAGAACGAGGTGCTGGCATATCTGACGGGCCGTGCCAAGGACACCGAATACGGCAGAAAGCACATATTCGGCAATATGAAGTCATACGAGGACTTTGCGGCTAACGTGCCGCTGAACACTTATGAGGAACTGAAGAATGACATCGACCGCATGCGCCACGGCGAGAGCGACGTGCTCTGGCCCGGAACGGTAAAGTGGTATGCCAAGTCGTCGGGAACGACCAACGACAAGAGCAAGTTCATACCCGTAAGTCACGACGGCCTGCAGAACCTTCACTATCAGGGCGGCAAGGACGCCGTGGCCCTTTATCTGCGCAACAACCCCAAGAGCCGGCTGTTCGACGGCAAGAGCCTCATACTGGGCGGAAGCCACTCGCCCAACTATAACCTGCGCAACAGCCTTGTGGGCGACCTCAGCGCCATACTGATAGAGAACATCAGCCCGCTGGCAAACCTGGTCAGAGTGCCGTGCAAGCAGACGGCGCTGCTGTCTGACTTTGAGGTGAAGCGCGACCGCATAGCCCGCGAGACGATGAACAAGAACGTGACCAACCTGAGCGGCGTGCCCTCGTGGATGCTCTCCGTGCTGACACGCGTGATGGAGCTTACGGGCAAGACTCACCTCGAGGAGGTGTGGCCCAACCTTGAAGTGTTCTTCCACGGAGGCGTGGCCTTCACGCCCTACCGCAAGCAGTATGAGCAGCTCATCACCTCGCCCAGCATGCACTACATGGAGACCTACAACGCCAGCGAGGGCTTCTTCGGCCTGCAGAGCGACCCCTCTGACCCGTCGATGCTGCTGATGCTCGACTACGGAGTGTTCTACGAGTTCATCCCGATGGACGAGTTCGGAGCCGAAAATCCCACCGTAGTGCCCATAACAGGCGTCAAGACAGGCGTAAACTATGCCATGGTCATATCAACGTCGTGCGGATTGTGGCGCTACATCATAGGCGACACCGTCAAGTTTACGTCAACCAATCCCTACAAGTTTATAATCACCGGACGCACCAAGAGCTTCATCAACGCCTTCGGCGAGGAGCTAATCGTCGACAATGCCGAGCAGGGCCTTGCCCACGCCTGCCGCGAGACGGGTGCCGAGGTGCTCGAATACACAGCCGCCCCGGTGTTCATGGACGGCAACGCCAAGTGCCGCCACCAGTGGCTCATCGAGTTCTCAAGAGAGCCCGACGACCTCGGCCGCTTTGCATCGCTGCTCGACAAGAAGCTGCAGGAGATAAACAGCGACTACGAGGCAAAGCGCTACAAGGACATAACCCTTCAGCACCTCGACATCGTTAAGGCGCGCACGGGTCTGTTCAACGACTGGCTCAAGTCGAAGGGCAAGCTGGGCGGACAGCACAAGGTGCCGCGACTTAGCAACAGCCGCGACATCATAGAACAAATGCTGAGATTTAACACCGAAGACGATGAACACTGACACACAGCGCAACAGCAGACGGCGCAGCACCACAAACGGCAGCGCACACGCCGCCGAGGCACGCCACAGAGCAGCACGCCTGAAGAAAGGCGCACTGGCCCTGCTGACGTTCATGGCCGCCGTGATAATCACGTCGTGCGCCAGGATGGGACAGCCCGACGGCGGATGGTATGACGAGACGCCGCCAAGAATAACCGGCAGCTCGCCCGCCGACAAGAGCATAAACGTCAAGACGCGCAAGATAGGCATCAACTTCGACGAATATATCCAGGTGGACAACCCCACCGAGAAGGTCGTCATATCGCCTCCGCAGATCGAGACGCCCGAAATCAAGGCCGCCGGAAAGCGCATCGTGGTGGAGATTAAAGACTCGCTCAAGCCCAACACCACCTACACCGTAGACTTCTCCGACGCCATCAGCGACAACAACGAGAGCAATCCGCTGGGCAACTACACCTACACTTTCTCGACAGGCGACCACATCGACACGCTCGAAGTGGCAGGATACGTGCTCAACGCGCAGAACCTCGAGCCCATAAAAGGCATCCTCGTAGGCCTCTACAGCGACCTGAGCGACAGCATATTCACACGCCAGCCCATGCTCAGAGTGTCGAGAACCGACAGCCGCGGCAAGTTTATCATCAAAGGCATTGCCACCGGAAAATACCGCATATACGCGCTCTCTGACGCCGACAACAACTATATCTTCAATCAGAAGAGCGAACAGCTGGCCTTCAATCACGACATAATAGAGCCAACCTTCAAGCCCGACATAAGGCAGGACACCATCTGGCGCGACTCGCTCCGCATCGACTCAATACGCCGGGTGCCCTACACCCACTTCCTGCCCGACGACATCGTGCTGCGAGCCTTCACCGAAGAGCAGACCGACCGATACCTGCTGAAGAGCGAAAGAGCCTATGCCAACCGCTTCACGCTCTACTTCAGCTACGGCAACAAGCAGCTGCCGGAGATTAAGGGACTCAACTTCAACGAGCAGGACGCCTTCATCATAGAGACGACAGAGAAGCAGGACACCATAACCTACTGGCTGAAGGACACCATGCTCGTCAACCAGGACACGCTCAGAATGGAGCTGAAATATCTCGCCACCGACACGCTTGGAGTGCTGCAGATGCAGACCGACACGCTCGACGTGCTGTCAAAGGAGCCTTACGAGAAGCGCATGAAGCAGAAGAAAGAGCAGTTTGAAGAGTGGCAGAAGGCACAGGAGAAAGCCAAGAAGCGCGGCAAGGAATACCAGACGGAGATGCCAGCCGAGGCGCTCGAGCCCAAATACAACGTGCAGTCGGAGCCTGCGCCCGACCAGAACATAACCATCGAGATGCCCACACCGCTGCAGAAGGTGGACACGGCTTGCATACATCTCTACTCGAAGCACGACACGCTGTGGTATAAATCGCCGTTCGTGCTGCGGCAGAAGGCAGGCACCAACCGCATCTACGAGCTGCTCGGAGAGTGGCGGCCGGGCACGGAATACAGTCTGGAGACCGACACCATGGCCTTCACCGACATCTACGGCAAGACCACCGCGCCGTTCAAGACAGGCTTCAAGATACAGACCGAAGACGCCTTTGCCACGCTTATGTTCAACATAACGGGCATGGCCGACACAACGGTGGTGGTACAGATGCTCAACAACTCTGACGAAGTGGTGAAAGAGACGACCACAACCGACGGCAACGCGTCGTTCTTCTACGTAAAGCCGGGCACATATTACGCCAGGATGTTTATCGACTCGAACAAGAACGGCAAGTGGGACACGGGCGAATATGCCGCCGACCGCCAGGCCGAAACCACCTACTACTATCCCGAAAAGATAGAATGTAAGGCTAAATGGGACCTCAACCTGACGTGGAATCCAACGGCACGGAGCCTCGAAAAGCAAAAACCCATGGAGATAACAAAGCAGAAACCCGAACAGGAAAAGACCATAAAGAAGCGTAACCTCGACCGGGCCAAGAGCATGGGCATACCATATCCGGGCAACTGACGGCACGCACGACAGGCACGCTGACAGCAAGCCGCCGGCCGGCACGGAAAGAACAGGACACAAACAAAAATGCACATATCATGAAACATCTAAGAACACTCACACTGGCAATAATGCTGATTGCAACTGCCGTGGCAGCCATGGCGCAGTGTAGCTTCAGAAACACAGCCTTCAAGTCGGGCGAGTTCTTGTCATACAACCTGTACTACAACTGGAAGTTTGTATGGGTAAGAGTAGGCACCGCCTCGATGTCGATAGTGCAAAGCAAGTATAACGGGCAGCAGGCCTACCGCGCCAGCCTCACCACAAGGGGCAACAGCAAGATGGACAAGATGTTCGTGATGCGCGACACGCTGCTCTGCTATTCAACAACCAACCTCGCACCGCTCTACTACCGCAAGGGAGCGCTCGAGGGAAAGCGCTACACCGTAGACCAGGTGTGGTACAGCTATCCGGGCGGAAAGTGCAAGATAACACAGAGCCGGCTGCACAAGGACGGCAAGGTGGAGAAGCGCACGGTGACTCCCGGCGAGTGTGTCTACGACATGATGAACATATTTCTCAGGGCGCGCAGCTTCGACCCGGCCAACTGGAAGAAGGGTTACGTGGTTGACTTCCCCATCGCCGACGGCAACGGACTTAACCCGGCGAAGCTGAAATTCATGGGACGCAAGACCGTGAAGGCCGACAACGGCGTGAAATACCGCTGCCTCGAACTGTCGTACACCGAGAAGGACAAGGGCGAATGGCGCGAGATAGCGCGCTTCTTCGTAACCGACGACGCCAACCACATACCCGTAAGGCTCGACATGTTCCTGAAGTTCGGTTCGGCAAAAGCTTTCCTCACCAACATGAGAGGCACGCGCAACAAGATAACTTCAGTAACGAAATAAGCGCCAAAGGCAGCCGGCTGCTGCACGCATTGGTGCATACGGCCGGAAAAGGCGACATAACATAGGATCAAAGACAATGCTTAAAGAGATAACGATGAGGGCAGCCGCAGCTGCGCTATGCCTTATGTGCTGCGCCGGAACGCAAGCTGCCGGCCGCGAAAGTGGCTGTGAAAGCACGACTGAAGGCGCTGCCGTGACGGCTGAAATGCCGCAATACGAAGGGCAGAAGAAGCTTGCTGCCATAAAGAAACTCGCTGAAGGCAAGGATGCCGAGATAGGCGTGGCATGGATGGAAGGCAACGCCATGCATAGCATGAACAACGAAAGGCTGTATCCGCTGATGAGCGTGTTCAAGCTCCACGTGGCCGTTGCCCTGCTGAAAGACATGGAGCGCAGGGGCGCAGCGGTGGACACGACGCTCAACATAACGCCTGAGCAGATGCGCAAGGACACATACAGTCCGCTGATGAAGCTGCATCCCGACGGCAGGTTCAGCATAACGCTGCCGCAGCTGATACGCTACGCCATAGCCGAGAGCGACAACAACGCCGCCGACATACTGATAGCCATGGCCGGAGGCATAGACAGCGTTGACCGCGAGATACACGCCATGGGCATAAAAGACTGCCATCTGTCGGAGACGGAAGCCACGATGTATGAAGCACCGATAAACAGCTATGCCAACTGGAGCAAGCCCGAGTCGGTGGTGTGGCTGCTCCGTAAGCTATACGACGGCAAGCTGCTCAGCGGCGAATACGACCGCTGCATAAAGCAGGCGCTGGCCGCAACCACCACGGGAGCCGACAAGATAAAGGCCGGACTGAGCCAAGGAATGACGCTGGCACACAAGACCGGCACGGGATTCCGCATGGCTGACGGCACCAAGATGGCCGACAACGACGCCGGAGTGGTGACCACGCCCGACGGCAGACAAGTGGCCATAGCCATACTGATAAAAGACTCGAAGATGAGCGACGCCGACAACGCGCGCCTCATGGCCGAGATAACAAAGATAATACTGGGCGATGAAAGAGAGTGAGCGGACGCCCGGCAACGACAGCCGCAAGCCCTGCGCGGCGGCATCAGCCGGCAAAATATAATTCTCATACGTCCCATTGCTCCCATCCCCCTAAAACACCAATAACAACGAAGATGAAGAAACTATTTATAGAAACCTACGGCTGCCAGATGAACGTGGCCGACAGCGAGGTTGTGGCCTCGGTGATGAAGATGGCCGGATATGAACTGTGCGAAAGCGTTGACGAAGCCGACGCCGTGTTTCTGAACACGTGCAGCGTGCGCGACAATGCCGAACAGAAAGTGCTCAACCGCCTCGACACCCTGCACGCCATGACGCGCAAGGGCAGAAGAATGATTATCGGAGTGCTGGGATGCATGGCCGAGAGAGTGAAGGAAGACCTGCTGGAGAACCATCATGCCGACCTCGTGGCCGGCCCCGACGCCTATCTCACCCTGCCCGACCTAATAGCTCAGGCCGAGACAGGACACAAGGCGATGAACATCGAGCTGTCTACCACAGAGACTTATCGCGACGTAATGCCGCAGAGAATATGCGGACCGCACGTGGGCGGATTCGTGAGCATCATGCGCGGATGCAACAACTTCTGCCACTACTGCATCGTGCCTTACACCCGCGGACGCGAACGCAGCCGCGACGTGGAGAGCATTCTGCGCGAGGTGCGCGACCTGCACGAACACGGATACAAGGAGGTTACGCTGCTCGGACAGAACGTTAACTCCTATCTGGGAGAATTAAAAAGTAAAAATGAAAAAGTAAACAGCGAGGGTAACGACGGCAAAGGCGACGCAAAGAGCGAGAAAGTGGCGTTCCCGGCACTGTTGCGCATGGTGGCAGAGGCCGTGCCCGACATGCGCATACGCTTCACCACGAGCCACCCGAAGGACATGAGCGACGACACGCTGCGCGTGATAGCCGAGATGCCAAACATCTGCCATCACATACATCTGCCCGTGCAGAGCGGATCAGACCGCATACTGAAGCTGATGAACCGCAAATATACAAGAGAGTGGTATATGGACCGCGTGAGGGCCATTCGCCGCATAATACCCGACTGCGCAATATCTACCGACATATTCGTGGGCTACCACAGCGAGACAGAGGAAGACCACCAGATGTCGCTCTCGCTGATGCGCGAGGTGGGCTACGACTCTGCCTTCATGTTCAAATACAGCGAGCGTCCCGGCACATACGCATCGAAGCACCTGCCCGACGACGTATCTGAGGAGGTTAAGCTGCGCCGCCTGGCAGAGATGATAGAGCTGCAGACCAAGCTGTCGGCAGAGTCGAACGCCAAGGACGTGGGCAAGGAGTTCGACGTGCTGATAGAGGGCTTCAGCAAGCGCAGCCGCGAACAGCTCTTCGGACGCACCGGACAGAACAAGGTGGTGGTGTTCGACAAGGGCAACTGCCACATCGGCCAGACCGTAAGGGTAAGGATAACCGACAGCTCGAGCGCAACGCTCAAAGGCGTGCTCGCAGACGGCGGCGAGGCATAAAACCGACTAATTGGAAGCACGATAATATTAACTTTGAAGAGAAAGGCGGCACTCTTATCATCAAGAGGCCGCCTTTCATTATGTTTTGTGCCTAAATATTTCACAACCACCATGAATATCCGTTTTATCGATACCATTCTTGTTATCATTTTCTTTCTCCCTCATTAACCGCCACAGTTGAAGACAGTTACATTGAAAACTTGAGTTTTTTCCATCTTTTCCTTGTTACTTACTATGATACATGTTGAATCAATTATTCAACAATCACTTAATTCAGTCTTCGCCTTAAAGTAAGCGGAGCGTATCATCCCAAGGATATTCAGCGCATGGCCAACATTTACCTTCAAACTTTCCACGTCGGTATAGAAAAATTCGCAGCTAGCTGATACGCTCTTCAAGGTCTGATCGATATACACCTTTGCCACTTTCATGTCGCGTGTAACTTTGTTGCAGACAGCCAACGTAAACGTTTCCTCTCCTTCCTTAACATCCGAAAACTGCGGCAGAAAGGCCATTACATATGGTTCGTCCTCCTGTCCTGCCATAAAATAGATGTTTTTCATCTGGTAACGGACATAGATGTCACCGTCATCATCAACCACGGGCTTGTAGCCAAAACTCTCAATGGCCTCTATTATCATTTCTTTTTTCGTCATAGTCATGTCATCCGATTATTCGTTATTGTTGTCGTCATCCGATTTCTCCACGGCTGTTCCTTCCTCAACTGTTTCTTCCACAGCATCCCCGGACTCTTCCTCAGAAGATCCGTTCGGCATGGGCTCTTCAATCTCCGCTATCGTCTTGCGTGCAAACTGCGCACCTGACTCCAGACGAAGAACCATGCGAGAGATGACTAACGGCAGGTCTTCGTCGCCAAACAATTCGCGTTCATAGAATATCCATACGCTGCTGCCGAAGAGGTAGGCCTTGACATACTTCAACGTAGAGTTGATTTTCTCCATCAGGGCACAAACCTGAAGCACATTCCCGTCGTTAGCCTCAAATATGCCAGGCAGCGCGATGTTGAGGAAGTTAGTGTCGTCCTCGCTATACATGAACAACAAGTTGAGCCCTTCATAATTAAAGCTGTAGCCTAAATTCTCTTCTTCCTCCAGCTTGAATCCCAAGCTGTCTAATGCTTCTAAAATTTTCTCTTTCATAATATGGCGTTTTTATAATTATTATTTATCATCTGAATCCTATTGCAGCATGTCTCAGCCCCTTGTCCTTAGGCGACATCTCGCTCCTCACGCGTTCATATTCGCGCAGGTCTCTGCCGCTTACCGAAGGACTTCTCTTGGATATGGTCTCTTCAAGCAAAGCCTGACTGATAGGCCGGTATTCACCGTTAGCCAACTTAATGCTCTCGTTGAACATCTTTCTTGCCGCCGACTCGACAATATAACTTATGTCGCTGCAATTATAGCCCTCGGTGAGTTCAGACAGACGGCTGATGTCAATGTCTGCCTCGGACGGAAGTCTGGACAGAGCCAGCGAAAACAGACTTTTTCTAGCCTCCATGTCAGGCATGTCGATGTATATCATCTCATCTATGCGCCCCGTGCGTAGCACTGCCCTGTCTATGCGCTCGGGATGGTTGGTTGCGGCTATGATGTAGATGCCACGGTCGGAGGCATTATTGAGCATACAGAGAAACTCGTTTACCTCGCTGTCGTAATGCTGGTTAGCCTCATCGCCCGAACGTTTCGGCACCATTGCGTCAAACTCGTCGAAGAACAGCAGCGTGGGCGCCTTCTTCTCAGCAGCCCTGAACACCTCGCCAATCTTCTGCTGGGTGCCGTGAACCCAAGTGCAGGCCAGGTCGTCGGGCACAATCTTCATGAAGTTGATGCCAACTTCCTCTGCCATCTTCTCGGCAAAAAAGGTCTTACCGCATCCTGCCGGCCCGTAAAACAGCATTGAAGGAGGCTTTAAGCCGTAAACCTCGGCACACTTGGGATTCTTCAGAACGTTGATAAAGCCCTCAGTGACTAACTCCTTCAGCTCGTTCATGCCGGCAATATCCTTGAATCCGCGTCCATGGTCAACTTTCTTCGATACCGGCTTGCTCTCCGCCTCCTTAACGGGTGCGGCCTTATGTTCAACAGATGGTTGTCCACCACAAATGCGTTTCAGCCATTCTTTTTCATTTTCTGACGTATTCATTATTATTTCCTCCTATATTCATTCTGTTTTGATGTTTATGATAAAAGAGTCGTCTTAGTAACCCATATCTATCACAAAATCTACCCGTCAGACAAAAAAATATCCCTTTGGCGGCATGTATCTGGTTATCCATGTCCATCAAAGGGATTTCATTATGATGTTTTCTCAATGATTCAATATTCAAGAGCCGGAGGATTCATCTTCCGTTTCTCTGTCAATTTTCTGCAACCATTCTCAATTTGCTTTGCCACACGGCGATACACGTCGACCGACTGACATAATCAGGGTTCTTTTGCCACGGAATCATCATTTGGCTTAATCTTGTTTTGAGCATTCTTACCCACATGCCACCAGTCACACCACGCACATTTATATACAGAGAAATGCACACCGTACTTTGTGCTCATTGCCTCTGCGGCTTTCATGGCAACGGCCTTTGTAGGGTAAGACACCTTGGGCTTGCCGCTCCTACGTGCCGTATGACTATACCGGCTGAGGATTCCGAATGCGTTGTGCGTCACGAAGATGTTTCTCCATGCGCCCTTGCGGGTCAGCTGCTCACAAACGGCTATGTACAAATTCTTTATCTTCATTTCTGCCTGTTCTTATAAATAGTAGAAATTATTGTAATTGAATGTCGTCAATGGCGAACAAACATCATCCATTGCCAGCATACGTTTCGGAATGTCGCATAAAGGAATGTCCTCGTCAAGCAAAGTACGCAACCGCTGAGCCAGTTTCACATTCTCACGATCCAGTTCCTCTTGAGTGGTAGCTACATCATTCATCAAAGCCTCGCTCATCTCTGAAATTATCATTCCGGAAAATAATCCGTGCAGGCCTTCTGCTCTTGCGAACGCATCAGCATAACACCACACAGCTATAAGATTAGCTCCATGCTTACGGAGTTGGAAAGCATGCGGATGACCTACAATTATTCTGTCGAACGTGTCTTTGCTGTCGTCATGCCTATAGAACAGTCCTTTGCCAGAACCATGACCAAGCAACATGATACGCTCTTTCGGAGAAACATGATAAAGCAGATGTCCCATTTCTTTTGTGGAACAGTCGCCACTCACCACCTTAGCATCCTGTCCGTCATAAAGGGCATGGAGCATCGCTGTAGTCTTGTCTTTGGGATGAATTACCAACATAGCCATTTCTGTTAAAAGTGAGTATAACCATAATCAAAGCTTCCAATGGCGTGCCTGCATAAAGTCCTTGCATTTATCACAGAACACATTTGTCTTGCTGAAAGGATTGCCTCCGTTGCCATTCTGCATGATGCAATGCGGGTTCTTGCAATGTCTTAGACCTTGGGTATGACCTATTTCGTGCAACATGACACAAAACAGCTGACCATAACCATGAGGACGATAGGAAGAGAAAACAGCTATGCCGATGCCAAAGCCACCGGCCAGTCCCATTATGCCGCTATGAGGCCTGTTACGGAAGTTGTCTAATCCGATGTCGGCCTGCGTGAGACCTATGACAATGGTTGAGTCTGACTTGTATCGGCCGAGCACCTTGTTTAGCAAGTCTGCCCTGTATCTAGGATGGTCGTGCCTCTTGGTGGTCAACGCTTCATCGGGCAAGCCTATATTCCCCGCAAATTTGCATCGTGGATAATGGGCTTTAAGAGAGTCCATCATAGCACATCTCAGTTTTCTATCTACAGTTCCCATTGTATACAGGCAGACTGTAGGTACTATACCTTCTTTCTGTTGTACCGGCACAGACGTTTCGTTGGACGTTGTATTTCTACAACCGACTATCAACATCGTCAATGTGCATAGCACCATTAATCTAAATTTTGTGTAAATCATTTCATCTGCTTATTATTGTCGATAAAATTCCCAAAGCCGTTTTACGTTCATTCATGAGTGATGCCGTCAAAACTGGTTTGACTTACTTCTCCACAATTTCCATACTTTTGTCGCTCCAGCCACAGCTGTCACGCAGTTCGGTAAGGATGCTACAGAACTCCGACGGAGTGAGTATTGTCTTGAAAGGATTTATTTCACCGCTTGTATGGACAAGAATTATACCTCTCGTCTGCATCAGCGCGACACGGAAACGTTCGCTTTGATCAAACATTGCCTGATAGGCACGGCGTATCAGTTGCTGATAATCGTAGCTTTGACGACAGATGGCTTGTCCCTTCCACCACACCATCTGGTCGGCTTGCCATGAGGAGATACTCATCTTTCGGGCAAGTCCTCCTTTCATGCCGCATATCTTACGCTGTTTGTCAGGTTCAGCCCTCTTCAATGATTGTAAGAATCCCTCCATACTGCCGCACACAATTCCGTCGAAACGGAACTCGTTGCTGCACATATTGCTCAGCACATTTGACGGATACAGCCCATTGGAGCGTATATCAAGCGTGTTTGTTTCAGGATTATACATATCCTTCAACGCATGGCCATTCCGTATAGTTGCTTTATAATCTTCTTCCATTTATGTCCCGACAAGTTAAATTTACAATAGAGTTAATACTCTTCAACTTCTGTGGCTGACTGACAATTCAAAACGGAAAACCGCAGACCTGTATATGCCCATTGTTTGATTGGCACACGTTCATTTATTATGGCAAGAAGAGAAAAGTAAACGGGTATTATCCTACTTTTTGAACTTCTTTCCTAAATCAAAGCAAGGTTCAGGCAAATCTCCTCTTCACCGAATGACAGGTCTGTCGGTGCCACGTATTTCAAAGGCTTTTTCAGCTTGTCTATATTTTCGAGGTAAACGTTAATCCGCTTTTCACCCGACTTAATCTCGATGCCATTATGTATTTTACTTTGAATATGTCCTACAGCTCCGGTAATGAGCAATGACACAGGCGCGCTGCAGTCGTATGACAAGCAGACCACATCTTTGCGCATAGCCTCTATTTTGAACATAATTCTTACAGTTGGAATGAATCTGCCCAGATTGAAACTTACTTCCATAGACTTTTCATCCAAACGCTTTAGAACGGGGGTTATATGAAAATGTTTTCTCGCCCAACCAGATATTTCTGCATAACTTACTGTTGCTTTCATTTTTTATACGTTTGATTTTTGGTTTATATTGGTTATATGTTTATTCGGAAACAGCAACATTAAACTACATGTCTTTGTCGCTCTTATTATTTACATCGCCCGTTTATTTAATAGAAATGAAAATGGAGCAAAAGCTATCATCCATCGTTTATTATTTTATTCCTATCTCCTTTTCAATTTCAAAAACTGCTCCAGTTTTGGTAACATCTTCGGTTGACTGTGATATTCGCACAACAGACATTGTGACACTGAGTCAAACGGAACCACAGGATTAAACTCGCCCGAAGCGAAACACTCTATCTGGTAAGGATGATAGGTCACCACAATTCCTTCAGGCAAGATGGCAAGATGTGGCAGCGGAAAATCGTCCATGGTAAAGGGCTTCATGCTGGCTGAATCCCATCCGGACCATTCGTCGCATGAATATTGGTGGACAAGAAAAGAACTCATGACATCATCCATGCTCTCCAAATCCACAATGGGGCAATGAAACGAAAATACTAATCTCAAATAGTCGTTCCATACGCTTTCATCTCCAAAATTGTCTGAATACTGTCTCTGCATATATTTCAGCACTTCTTTTCTAAAAAGCTTCACCATAGACGGCTTAATGGTATTTGAAGCGCTCACAAACGCGTGCCGCCGTTTGTCGTAGGTAATGTAATACGACCGTGGCATTTCGTGCAACCCTCCCTCATACAGCGAAGCATTGTAACGGTAAGTTGTGTAATCGTCGCAATCGGCTATTTTACTAACCGTCATGTCACCAAACAGACTGAGATTAAGCGTGTCTTCTACTTGATAATCATTGCGGCACAGTTTTTCCCACAGCGTCCCGTATCCATCCAAGGTGGCTATAATGTCTTCAGCCGTAGCACTTTTGCCTAAAGGAATATCCTGTTCGTAACCCAACAAAGAGAATGCATCGTCTTTTATCGACTTTAACATCCATTCGCGAACAGCCCTGTCAGCCTCTGAGTCGCCTTTGGGTATATCCAGGTCTACACAGAATCCGGCTTTCATGTTTTCGTATTCGCTTCTCGATTGTATGTAATAACTCTTTGAAAATTTTTCAATGGAACTGTCAGTTTCTTCATATTGACGCATGAACCGGTGCAATGTGTCTAATGAAACATCGAGTCTGCGCGCTCCCATAACAAAACTGACATACCCATCGGTGGAAGCCGCTTTACAATAGACATCATTCTGCAAGGCGACGCATCTGCCATCTGAAAAATAAATGGTATCCTGATTGGTAAACACCGGCTGTCCGTCTAGCTGACCTAAGTAAAGCAAATAAGAGGAGCCATCACAAGGAATGGTAAATAACGAATCTTTCTCGGTGTCATAGACTTCATTGCCGTTCATACTGACAAACCTCAACGTGTTATCTATCGAGGATATCGACCGGGCTTTCTGCTGAAAATAATAAAAGCCATTGCGTTTCTTCCTTATAAGATAGTTGGGTTCATATTTGTCGGGATAATCCCATATCACCAAAAGACTGTCACCTATTTTTTCGCCTACATTAAACGTGTCACCATCCAAAGTCATCAGATCATCTTCAAGAAAGACTCCTCTTAATCCAACTCCTTTCTTTAAATTATTGCATGAAACTGTAACAAGAAGTGTCAAAAACAACAAAACAGAACTTAATCTTTTATCCATGATACACCTGCGTTTTAAATTATTTATACCATTACCGCTCTAAAATTGTCATTGCCTTGCTCATCTCATAAGACGGCAGATCCGGGGATTGCGGCGAGCGGTTTATCGTCCGTCATCCCCGCCAAAATGTTTCTGTTGACGTGTTTAATTACAATAGGCATGATTTTGTAACCATCATTTAGCTTAAAAAATATAATTCCAGCCACGTATGCATTATAACCGCAAGAGAAAAAGCAGACAATTAACCTCCAAGTCATCACAGACTACCGAGTGTCTGTGTTGACTATCCGAAAAGCGTCTAAATCATTACGATGTCTTTCTGTATCGCTAAATGTATTGTCGTGTAATGTGTTTTCCTATCATTCTTCCTGTTTCAAGCAACACAATCAGTCTATTCAGATTCAGCTTCTGTCATAAAAACATCATGGTTAACGTCGCCGCCCCAATATGCCATTGGATGAAGTTCGCAGGTCAGTTTGTTGTAATTGCCCTTTGTTTGTTTCATGTTATTCAATACGTTCATTTTAGCATCCAGTTCTTCCTGGCTTTTAGCAAACACCAGGTTCGTATAACATCGGTCTTCGTATACATAATCCGAGCTGTCAAAACATGGATATAACGTAGAATCCTCCCCTACATATACTCCGTTCTTTGGTTTTTTCTCCCTCGCATGGATAATCATGTCTTTTACGCCATTGAATGACGTGCCTAAAGCCATTATGGTCTCATTATTCTTAAATATCTTCATGGCCGTATAATATTATTCAATATCTATTCTCGAAACTTCGTCTATATTGCTGATATTCGCTATTGACTTCATGGCCTCTTCCAGCTCGTTAACCGAATGTACAACAAAATCAACGGATGTCTCCACAATACGTTCAACCGTCACGGTGTTAAGCCGTGAGATGGACAGATGCTGCTGTTCAGTGATGCACGCCACAACATCGCTAAGCAAATGATAGCGGTCAACCGCACGGATACATATTCGCACGGGAAATAGGAAATCATCTTGCTCCTCAAAGTTGACAGCCACTATAGAGTCGCCTTGTTCTGAAGCCATGCGGATGGCATTGGGGCAGTTACGCTTGTGAAGAATCACCTTACCATCAGCATCCTTAAAGCCTATCACCTCGTCGCCGGGCAAAGGATGGCAACATGAACAACGGCTGTATGGCAGTCTCTTTTTATTGGCAAAATGACTGCGGAGCGTGCGTTTAGCCTTGTATGTCAGCACATTATTCAACCATTCCTCATCAGGCAAAGAATTGTTGTCTATGCCGATTTCCACACAATCACCTCGATGCAGCACCGTACTCACAGAACACAATCTGCCGTTTATGCGGGCATAACAGGCATGAAGTCCTACTTGGCTGTGGATTTCAAAAGCGAAGTCTAATGCCGTAGCGTTCTTGGGCAGGATAATACCCTTGCCGTGCGGTGTGAAGACCATTATGTCGTCATTGTAGAACGAGGCTGTAACGCCATCCATATAGTCCATTTCGCTGCCATTATATGCAACATCCTTCAGCACAGCCTTAAACTTCTCCAGCCAGACTTTTACATTCTCCTCCGTCCGTTCCGCCGTGCAGCCCAAACGGGAGTTGCGTACCATGCGTTCCGACGAGATATGTATTTCCTCCCAACCGCCTTGATCATTGAGCAGTTTCACATGAAAACTCTGATATCCATTCTCTTTAGGAGCATTGATATAGTTGGCTACACTGCCCGGACGTTCTTTAAAATAGTCGGTGAGCACGGAATAGATACACAAACTCAGCTTCTTCTCTTCATGCTGATCTATCGCATCATAGATTATTCGGACATAATGCTTGCCGTCCACATGATTAAAGTCGCATCCCTTGGAGCGCATCTTCCTCCAGATGCTGTATGGCATACGATAGCGCAGCTCTATTCTGGCTTTAATGCCATTATCTTCCAACAGTTCGATTACACGGGATATAAATGCTTCAAGATTTTTCCCTTCGGCCTGCCTCAGTTCATCCAACATCTGCTCTATCTGTTCATATTCATGAGGACAGCGATAATGAAACGACAAGTTTTCCAGCTCAGTCTTTACGTGGTACAGTCCCAGACGATTGGCAAGCGGCGCATAGAAATAGTCTGTTTCTCCGGCAATTTTCATCTGTTTGTCAGGGCTCATACTTGCCAATGTACGCATATTGTGCAGACGGTCGGCGAGCTTTACCAATATAGCGCGCACGTCATACTGCACCGACGCCAGTATCTGGCGATAGTTGTCCACCTGCTTCGACTTGTCATACTTGTCTTTCTTACGCTTTGTAACCACACCGACAAGGAAGGCCACGTCTTCACCGAAGCGTTCACAGATGTCATCTATGGTATATGGAGTGTCCTCCACCACATCATGCAAGAATGCAGCCATCACAGGGTTGGCACCCAGTTCCAGCTCCTCTGCCACAATACGGGCCACGGCAATAGGATGAATGATGTAAGGCTCACCCGTCTTGCGTTTCTGACTCTTATGTGCCTCTGCTGCCAGTTCGTAAGCCTTGCGCACAAGTTTCAATTGACATTCATCTACCCGCTGAGCCAGAATATTAAAGATACTTTCGACGTTGGCCTGTATGTTATTATAGTCAATACTCTGCATAATCGTTCTGTTTTCTGTCCGACAAATCTTTCTCCTCAGCCAATTTACGATAATCCACATTCTTGTCTTTATCGGACGGAAGGCGGAACTTGCCTACCACCTTTCCTTCCTTATTGATATAGCCGTAGATTTCCACTTCCTTGTCACAGGTCATACCGAATCCGTCATCGTCCATATAATAACGTCCGTCCGGATTGAGCTGCCATCTAACACGAGCCACTCCATTATGAAAGTTCTCTACGAAAGTAGGAAACATGGCCCACTGCGTCCTTGCGTTGTCTATAACACTTTCGGGCAATTTCTTCAGCGAATCCCATTCTATGTCGTCAGCTTCCACGGTAAGCAGATATTGACTATGGCTCATAAATTCGAAAGCGGTCCGGGTGTTATTGTTCAATATGTAACGTGGCTTCCACCAGCCATTGATAACTTGGTACACGACTTCCATCCCTTCACCCAATTCTTCTGTATTATACAAATTTTCTGACAAAGTTTTCTCTGTCAGTTTTTTATATAATGCTTCCTCCAAGGTTTCACCGGGAGCCAATTTATTTAAAAGTCTGTTTAATCCCATACACGTACATATTAAATTATAAAAATAAATACACTCGGAACGTATATTTTGATGCTTTTCTCGCCGTTGAACTTTATAATATAAATATCAGCCTGCCTCTTAAACGTTTATACAGTGCTTATATCATAAAAGTTTGGCATATAAGTGCCGGCACGCTGCACCAATGCTCTGGCATTTTCGTCATAATTCCGCCCAAGTTCAACGAAAGCCGCCAGCAAAGTATGCTTTATACGTTACATTACCCATACAAGTTTATGTCAATGCACTCAATTTTGTCACCTTTCAAATGCGTAAATTGTTATACAACGGTCGTTTTCTGTTTGCTCATTCTGTTGAATACCCCAGCAGATATCTACATTATCTTCGGCAAGTTTTGGCAGAATGTCGTTCAGTCCGTTCATTTCTTCCATCATGAGTTCTTTATCTTTCTTATAAGAGATGAGAAGCATCAGGCTGGAAAGTGTGCCGTTGATATTCTTCTTAACTTCTTCACCGGCTTTCTCTATCATACTTGATATATCGAGCGGCTCATCCACCTTTACCTCAACGGCAGGTCTGCTTTCCTGCGCTCTCCTTTCAAAGTCATACCAGTCAAGATTTATTAATCCTTCTCTCATTGCTACTTCAAAGATATAGTTCTTTGTGATTTCCCATTCTTTTGTTACTATCTGAATCATATTGCTTATAATTTTAATACTAAGTTTAATACCAATAGTGTCTAAAAAAGTGTGCAAGTCCATATTTTTTATTTTTGTATTGGAAGGAATCAAAATAAAAAATAATAAACCTTACGCAATTACAAATTTCGGAATTAATTTTCGAACTGACAAGTAAACGGACAATTTTTTCCGGCCTGATGAGCGAAATTCTGAACAGCCTGATACTTCATGAATGCAACTTATGTCAGACAGAACATAAAGCCTGTTCTATAGGCTTTAGAGATCTAATTCTACAAGGGAATAGATTCTTCAGACTGTCTTTGGCTATCCTGTTGTCACCTTCCGGTTTACATTTCATAAATATGCACAGCTATGTCTGTCATAAAGCAAGCCACAATCCACTAAAAGCTTCATGGACGATTTTTGTTTAAAGCATAAGGTCAAACCCCTCAGACAGCCCCATAATGAACTAAAACGGCCGCCATATTTTGTTTTCTTGCACAAAAACACTATCTTTGCAACCGGAATAAACCTAAATTCCATAAAAAGAACAACCCACGGATAGATGAAAGAATTTTTACAAGTATTGCGCCGTTTTGTACCTCCCTACAAAAAATACCTGGTACTGACGGTGGTGTTTAATATCCTTTCGGCGGTATTGAACATCTTTTCTTTCATGGCCATAATACCAATCCTGCAGATACTTTTCAAGACTCAGGCGGCCAGCGTGCCTGCCGGACTGATGGACTGGGGCAGCGGCAACATGAAAGATGTGCTGATAAACAACGCCAATTATTATATCTACGAGATGATCGGGAGCATGGGCGCCACCACAACGCTGCTCGTCATAGGCCTGTTTCTGGCCTTCATGACGTTTCTGAAGACGGGTGCCTATTTCCTTTCGTCGGCCACGATAATTCCTATACGCACAGGCGTGGTGCGCGACATACGCAACCAGCTCTACCGCAAGATTACGTCGCTGCCGCTCGGATTCTTCTCCGAGGAGCGCAAGGGCGACATCATAGCGCGCATGAGCGGCGACGTGCAGGAGATTGAGAACTCCATAATGTCGAGTCTCGACATGCTGTTCAAGAACCCCATACTGATAGTGTTCTATTTTGCCACGCTGCTCGTCATCAGCTGGCAGCTGACGCTCTTCACGCTCGTCATAGTGCCCATCATGGGCTGGTTCATGGGCTTTGTGGGCCGCAAGCTGAAGCAGAAGTCGATAAAGGCGCAGTCGCTGTGGAGCGACACGATGAGCCAGGTGGAGGAGACGCTTGGCGGACTGCGCATCATAAAGGCCTTCTGCGCCGAGGAGAAGATGAACCGCCGCTTCGACAAGATTAACTCTGAATACCGCGAGAACATACGCCGCGTGAACACTCGCCAGCAGATGGCCCACCCGATGAGCGAGTTTCTCGGCACGGTGATGATTGTCATAGTGCTCTGGTTCGGCGGTGTATTGGTGCTAAACAACATGACTCTGAGCGGCCCTACGTTCATCTACTATCTCGTTATACTCTACAGCATCATCAATCCGCTGAAAGAATTCTCGAAGGCGGGCTACAACATACCCAAGGGTCTGGCCTCGATGGAGCGCGTGGACAAGATACTCATGGCCGAGAGCAACATCAAGGAGCCTGAGCATCCGGTGCACATAACCGACTTCAAGAGCAAGATAGAGTTTCGCAACGTGTCGTTCAAGTACGACCAGAAGTGGGTTCTGCGCAACATCAACCTCACCATAGAGAAGGGCAAGACCGTGGCGCTCGTAGGCCAGAGCGGCGGCGGCAAGTCGACGCTCGTAGACCTCATACCGCGCTACTACGACGTGCAGGAGGGCGAGGTGCTCATCGACGGAGTGAACGTGAAGGACATGGGACTGCACGACCTGCGCTCGCTCATAGGCAACGTAAACCAGGAGGCCATATTGTTTAACGACAGTTTCCGCAACAACATATCGTTCGGCGTAGACAACGCCACGCAGGAGCAGATAGAGAACGCCGCAAGGATAGCCAACGCGCACGACTTCATCATGGAGTCGGAACACGGCTACGACACCAACATAGGCGACCGAGGTGGACGCCTCTCGGGCGGACAGCGCCAGCGCGTGAGCATAGCCCGCGCCATACTGAAGAACCCGCCGATACTCATCCTCGACGAGGCTACGTCGGCTCTCGACACCGAGAGCGAACGACTGGTGCAGGACGCGCTCGAGCATCTGATGAAGACGCGCACCACGGTGGCCATTGCCCACCGCCTGTCGACCATCAAGAACGCCGACGAGATATGCGTCATACACGAGGGAGAGATCGTTGAGCGCGGCACCCACGAGGAGCTGCTCGCCATCGACGGCTACTACAAGAAGCTGAACGACATGCAGACACTGTAATCAACTAACCGGAGAAAGAGGAATGAAAGAGTTTTTATATAACATAATCTACGGCATTTTCTATCTGGTGTCAAAGTTGCCTTACAGGGCCCTCTATGTGATATCAGACATCGCCAACCTCGTTCTCTACCACATAGTGCGCTACCGCCGCGACATCGTCAGACGCAACATAACATCGGCATTCCCCGAGAAGAGCCTCGAGGAGTGCATCAGCATAGAGCGCGGATTCTACAAGTGGTTCTGCGACTACTTCGTAGAGACCGTCAAACTCATGTCCGTCAGCCGTCAGGAGCTGCTCAGCCGCATAGAGTTCAGGGGCATCGACAAGATTGAGGAGTGCTTCGACAGAGGCCAGACCTGCGCCGGCATACTCGGACATTACGGCAACTGGGAGCTGCTCTCGGCCACAGGCCTTGTCATAAAGAAGCATCCCGAGGCCGTAATCGGACTGATATACCACCCCCTGCGCAGCCAGCTCTTCGACCGCCTGTTCATCAACATGCGCCAGAGCATGGGCGGAGTGTGCGTCCCCAAGAAGGACATACTGAGATATCTCGTGTCGTTCCGCAGCCAGAACCTCATGAATCTCTTCGGCTACATAGCCGACCAGGCGCCCCGCTACCGCAACATCCACCTGTGGCTGCCGTTCCTCAACCACGACACACCTGTGTTCACGGGCGCCGAGCGCATAATGCGCAAGATGAACAACGCCGTGTTCTACATCGACGTTGAACGCCCCGAACGCGGAAAATATATCTACACCTTCAAGCTCATGACCGACAAGCCCGGCGAAATGCCTGAGTTTGAGATAACCAAAAAGTTCTTTGTCATGCTCGAGCAGACCATAAGGCGCGAGCCGCGCTTCTATCTGTGGAGCCACAACCGCTGGAAACGCACGAGGGAGGAGTTTGACAAGGAGTTCAAGATTGAAAACGGACACGTGGTGAGAAAGTAGGCCGTAAGCCTGTCACACGTGAAACATATAACATTAATGGGCCGGCACACGCCGCGCTGCACAACAGCGGCAAGCATGCGGCAAAGTGCCCTGGAACGGCAAGACGGCGCAAGCCGGCACGGCGGCCAGGCAGAATGCAGCCCGCAACAAAATATGTAAAATATGATTATAGGATACGACGCCAAGCGCATTGTATGTAACAGCACCGGACTGGGAAGCTACGCCCGCACACTGATCAACGACCTCTCGGAGGTTATAACGCCCGACATAAAGCTCAACCTATACGCCCCCGACAAGGGCGACAGCGCGCTGAGAAGCCAGGTAAGAGAGTCGGCAGGCGTAAGATTCGTGTATCCCCGCAGGAGCCTTTCGGGCCTGCAGAAGGCATGGTGGCGCATGCACTCAATGGTGGACGACCTCTGCGCCGACGGCGTAAAACTCTATCACGGACTCTCGGGCGAGCTGCCCATAGGCATAAAGAAGGCCGGCATAAAGACCGTGGTTACCATTCACGACATCATCTTCATGCGTCATCCAGAATGGTACAACTGGCCCGACACCAAGATTTATGCGTGGAAGTTCAGAAAGACCTGCGCCGAGGCCGACCGCATAATAGCCATCAGCGAATGCACCAAGCGCGACATAATGCTCTACGGAGGCGTAAACCCCGAGAAGATAGACGTTATATATCAGAGCTGCGGCTCGCGCTACAAGATGCGCGAAGGCGAGAAGAAGATGCACGAGGTGCACACGGGCTACATGCTGCCCGAACGGTATATCGTCAACGTGGGCACCATCGAGGAGCGCAAGAACGTGCTGCTGGCCGTCAAGGCACTGAGGATGCTGCCCGAAGACATAAGTCTGGTGATAGTGGGCAAGGCCACCTCATACACCGAAAAGGTGAAGGCGTATATCAGGGAGAACGCTCTCGAAAGCCGCGTGAAGATACTTCACAACGTGCCCAACGAAGACCTGCCCGCCATTTATCAGATGGCCGAGGCGTGCGTCTACCCCTCACGTTATGAGGGCTTCGGCGTCCCGGTCATCGAGGCCATACAGAGCGGACTGCCCGTTGTGGCATGCACGGGCAGCTGTCTTGAGGAGGCAGGCGGCAACGGCACCATATATGTCGACCCCGACGACGTCTATGCCATGGCCGAAGCCATAAAGCAGGTTGTCAAGGGAGCACCCGGACGCGAGGAGCGCATAGCCGCAAGCCGCCAGTATATAACGCGGTTTGAGGGCAACAACGTGGCCCAGCAGGTGATGAACGTCTACAGGGACGTGCTCGGCATCTGACGGCAAGGACACGCCAAAGGGGCTATAACCATATAATACAAACAAAGCAAAGGCACGGGCGGACATAAGCAATGCCGCCGCCGAAGCCCTGCAAAATAACGTAACGACTATGAACGGCGAAATATTCTCCATACTCATACCCACATGGAACAACCTGCCCTTCCTTAAGATATGCGTGGACAGCATAAGGAAGAACTCTACATACAGGCACCAGATTATAGTACACGTCAACGACGGAAGCGACGGCACGCTCGAATGGGTGAGGCAGCAGGGCCTCGACTACACCCACTCGCAGACCAACGTGGGCGTGTGCCTGGCCATGAACATGATGCGCAGCAAGGTGAAGACCGACTATATGCTCTTCATCAACGACGACATGTATGCGCTGCCTGAATGGGACAAGGCGCTGTATGACGAGATAAAGGCGCTGCCCGACAACCGGTTCTTCCTGTCGTCGACGACAATACAGCCCCGCACAAAGGGCGACTCGATAATAAACGCCGACTATGGCGACACGCCTGAGACATTCAGGGAGCAAGACCTGCTCAACGAGTTCCGCACATACAAGATGAACGACTGGATGGGCGCAACGCTGCCGCCGAACATCGTTCACCGCGACATATGGGACCTCGTGGGCGGCTACAGCATAGAGCTTTCGCCCGGAATGTACAGCGACCCCGACTTCACCGCCAAGCTGTATCTCTGCGGCATAAGGATGATGAAGGGCATATCGGCAAGCCGCGTGTATCACTTCGAGACAAAATCTACCACCCGCATACGCAAGAACATGGGACAGATGCAGTTTCTGCTCAAGTGGGGCATGACAAACTCCACCTTCAGGCGCATCTTCACCTACAAAGGACACGACTTCGACAGCCGCCTTACTGACACTTACAGGCACGACGGTCATCTGAAGGCCAACATCCTGCGCGGACGTCTGAAGGCTCTGTGGTGGATGCTGACAAAGGACTTCGGACCGCTGTGGAAGTTCTGGGACAACGACAAGAGACAATAAACCCGCAACCCTGCCGGCACCGTACAATACAGCCCTGCCGGCAGACTGAAATACAAAAGGCCACATATCGCATTGCGAAAGACCACATATTGCAGGCTGAAAGGCCACATATTGCAAGCCAAAAGACGGCATATTGCAAGTCATTGAATATCAATGCGATACGCAGGATGCCGGCAGCGCGGCAAAAGGTAATATAAAATTTCATCCGAATTAACAACAACTATATATGATATTAGGAGTATTACTGCCCCACACAAAGCTCTACGGCGGCGTTAAGCGCTTTCTCGAGCTCGGCAACATCTTTGTCGAGCAGGGCCACCGCTTCATAGTGTTCACACCCGACGGCAAGGGCCCCGACTGGTTCGACTTCAAGGGCGAGATGAGCACTTTCGACAAGATTAAAGGCACAAAGCTCGACGCCCTGTGGACCACCACGGTGAAGATGATGCCCATGGTGCTTGAGTCTGATGCACGCCACAAGATATTCTATCACGTCAGAAAGAGCGACAACGTGGCCAAGCTGATGAAAAATCCCGAGGTTGAGGTGTTCGCCTGCTCATCGAACGTATACGAGTACGACCTCAAGAAGTTCGGCCGCGAGTCGTTCAAGGCCATCGGCGGCGTAACCGTTGCCAACTATAAGCCCAAGGAGAGCTATGAGGTGAAAGACCGCCCGTTCGTCGTCATGGCATACGGACGCATCGTGGAGCGCGTGAAAGGCACCCACTACGTAGTGAGCGCGTGCGAAAAGCTCTATGCGCAGGGCTACAACATAAAGCTGCTCCTCTATGACACGCCGGTTGACGAAGGCGCTGCACGCCGCATAAAGGAGTTTACGTGCAAGTGCCCCTTCGAGTTTGTCGTAGGCCATCCTTTCGACCGCAACTGGGAGCTGTTCAACCGTGCCGACTGCTTTGTGTCGGCCGAAAACCCGCGCTACACCGGATGGAACAACACCGTGGCCGAGGCCATGGCGTGCGCCGTGCCCGTGATAGCCACCAAGGCCGGCACGCTCGACCTGCTGCGCGACAAGGAGAACGGCATACGCTCGGCACGCTGGCGCTTCTGTTTCAGACGCCACATCAAGGAGCTTTACCAGAGCGAGGAGCTGAGAAGGAAGTATGGCGAGGCAGGACTGCGCACCATACGCGACTTCGACTGGAGCGTAGTGGCAAGAAAGATAACTGATTATCTCGAGAAGAAAGACAACAACTGAATGACAACGGAGCAAGGAGTAAGGCTCCCGAACAGATAAAACTCAACAGAAGATGAAGATACTCGTAACCGGCGCGGCCGGATTCATTGGCAGCCGCTGCGCCGAAATGCTGGCCGAAAGAGGCGACGAGGTGGTGGGAATCGACAACATCAACGACTACTACTCGCCCGAGCTGAAGTTCTACCGCCTGCGCCGGGCAGGGATAGAGGCCGACGCCAGCCTGCGCATGGGCCACCGCACGGTGAGCACCAAATGGCCCAACTACACGTTTCTGCGCCTCGACATCGAGGACAAGGGCGCCCTCGACATGCTGTTCGACCAAGTTAAGTTTGACAAGATAATACATCTGGCGGCACAGGCAGGCGTGCGCTACTCGATAGAGAACCCATATGCCTATATGCACAGCAACTGGATTGGCTTTCTGAACATACTCGAGTGCTGCCGCAACTTCAACGTGGAGCATCTCGTCTATGCCTCGTCGAGCTCGGTCTACGGCATGAACAGCAAGGTGCCTTTCTCTGAAGACGACGTCGTGATAAGTCCCGTAAGCCTCTATGCAGCAAGCAAGAAGAGCAACGAACTGATGGCCCACGCCTACTGCAAGCTCTACGGCATAGCCTGCACCGGCCTGCGCTATTTCACCGTATACGGCCCCGCCGGACGCCCCGACATGGCCCCCATGCTGTTTGCAAGAGCCATTAGTGGCGGCAAGCCTATCAAGGTGTTCAACAACGGCGACATGATGCGCGACTTTACCTACATCGACGACATAGCCAACGGCACCATCATGGTGCTCGACAAGACGCCCGACGGAACGGGAACGGCAAACGGACTGCCCTACAAGGTGTATAACATAGGCCTCGGAAGCCCCGTAAGCCTTACCGACTTCATAGCCGAAATAGAGACAAACCTGGGCCGCAAGGCCGAAAAAATACTACTGCCCATGCAGCCGGGCGACGTAAGCCGCACCTGGGCCGACACCACAAAGCTCGAGACCGAGATAGGCTACAAGCCGAAGGTTGCGCTGCACGAGGGCATAAAGAACTTCATCGAGTGGTTTAAGCACTACGAGAACATTAACCTCTGAGCCGCCCATGAGCAAGGAAAAGATAATGACCATGACGGTAGGCAGCGGCTTCAGCGCGCTCAGCGGCTTTGTGGGCAGCCTGCCTCAGACGTTCAGTCAGGGGGGCACTACGCTCTACAAGGGACGCAACACGGTGAAATCGTTCTGCGTTGACGGCCGCACGCTCGTGGTAAAACACTACAAGCGGCCCAACCCCGTGCAGCGCGTGGCCTACTCGTTCTTCAAGAAGAGCAAGGCCGCAAGGGCATATCTCTTTGCCGCCATGCTGCGCGAGAGGGGATTCAACACGCCCCGCGAAGTGGCATATCTTGAGCTTGGCAACGGCATACTGATGTCCGACTGCTACTTTGTGTCGGAGTCGTGCATGCTGCCGCCGCTCACCGGCCTGCTCAGACGCGACGACTTTGACCGCGACGCGGCCGACGCGCTGGCTCATCTGCTGGCACGGCTGCACGAAAAGGGAGTGATGCACGGCGACCTTAACCTTACGAACATACTGTATGAGAGAACTGCCGACGGCGGCTTCAGCTTCTGGCTGATAGACACCAACCGCTCAAAGTTCATACAGCCGACGGAAGACGACTGCGCCGAAAACCTGAAACGGCTCACGCACGACAAGCGGCTCATGGACTATGTGATAAGGCGCTACGCCCAAATAAGAGGCATCGACGCCGACAAGACCGTGGCGCTGGTGATAAAGAAGCTCGACGAGTTTGAGCACAAGCGGGCCGTAACGGGCAAATTCAAGAAAGCTTTCAGAAAGATAACCAGCAAGCAGAAAAAGCGCTGAAAGGCGCACGCCGCAGCACTGGCGGCAGCATGCTGGCACATAAAAAACACTTGTTACTATGAAAAAATACGATTACCTTATTGTCGGAGCCGGCCTTTTCGGGGCTGTGTTTGCCCACGAGGCGCGCAAGGCAGGCCGCAAGTGCCTCGTGATAGACAGGCGCGACAGCACCGGAGGCAACATCCGCTGCGAGAGCATTGAGGGCATCAACGTGCATAAATACGGCGCTCACATATTCCACACGGACAAGAAGGAGGTGTGGAAATATGTTACACGGCTGGTTGAGATGAACCGCTTCACCAACTCGCCCGTGGCCAACTTCAACGGCAGGCTGTACAACCTGCCCTTCAACATGAACACTTTTTATCAGCTGTGGGGCACGCGCACGCCTGCCGAGGCCGAGGAGATGCTCAAGAAGCAGCGCGCCGAGTATGCCTCGATAGAGTGTCCTGCCAACTTTGAGGAGCAGGCGCTGAAGCTCTGCGGACGCGACATCTACGAGACGCTGATAAAGGGATACACCGAGAAACAGTGGGGACGGCCCGCACGCGAGCTGCCGGCAGAGATAATAAAGCGTGTGCCGGTGCGCATGACTTTCGACAACAACTACTTCAACGACCCGTATCAGGGCATTCCCGAGGGCGGATACAACAGGCTCATCGACGCCCTGCTGGAGGGCACGGAGACCATACTGCAGCTCGACTTCTTCAGCCGCCGCGACGAACTTTGCTCACTGGCAGACAAGATAGTGTTCACCGGACGCATTGACAAATACTTCGACTACCGCGCCGGAAGGCTCGAATACCGCAGCCTGAGGTTCGACACCAAGGTGATAGACACGCCCAACTTCCAGGGCAACGCCGTGGTGAACTACACCTCGGCCGACGTGCCCTACACCCGCATCATTGAGCATAAGCACTTTGAATACGGCACTCAGCCCAAGACGGTGATAACCTACGAGTATCCCGCCACATGGAGCGAGGGCCTCGAGCCGTATTATCCCGTCAACAACGAGCGCAACAACGCCATAGCGGCCGAATACCGCCAGATGGCGCGCAGCATGGGCAACGTGATATTCGGAGGCCGCCTCGGGCAGTATGCCTACTTCGACATGGACGACACCGTGGACGAGGCTCTCAAGCTGGCAGAAAAGGAAATGGGAAATTAAGAAGTAAGAATTAATAATTAAGACTTAAGAAAATTTCTCTGCCCCATATTATGAATTCAGAATTGTGAAACAAAGTTAGGCATCAGCCAATTATGATTTGTGAATTATGAATTATGAATTAAATAACTGTAAGTATCTTTCGCGCAACTACAAGGGTCTGGGCAGCGCGGGCAACAAGGCCAAGACTGACATAGAGAAGATTATGGACAGCATGGGCCTCGGCAACGCCGGACTCAGGCAGACCACATACAACAACAAGCTGGCGCACTTCTTCCTGACGCTTGCCGGAGTGATAAAGTCGCCCTTCAGCCTGAAACGCGGCGACACGCTGCTGCTGCAGTATCCGCTGAAAAAATACTTCACACTGGTGTGCCGCATGGCCCACATGAGGGGAGCGCGCGTAGTTGTGATAATACACGACCTGGGCAGCTTCCGCCGCAAGGCGCTCACGCCCGAGAAGGAGATATGCCGGCTCAACCACGCCGACTACATAATAGCCCACAACGACAGCATGAAGCAGTGGCTCGAGAGCCACGGATGCCGCGCCATGGTGGGCACGCTGGGCATATTCGACTATCTGTCGGACACGCAGGCGGCAAAGAACAACAGCAGCGAAGACACACGCACCATAGTGTATGCCGGAGCGCTGAGCCACCGCAAGAACACCTTCCTCTACCGCTGGGGCGAGCACATAAGCTCGTTCAAGGTGAGGCTCTACGGCAACGGCTTCGAGATTGGCAAGGCAAAGGGCGCCGACAAGTTTGAGCTGATGGGCTTCGTAAAGTCAGACGAGCTTATAGCCACGGCGCGTGGCCACTTCGGACTGGTGTGGGACGGAGCCTCTGAAGACGGATGCACGGGCGACTGGGGCGAATATCTCAAGATAAACAATCCGCACAAGACGTCGCTCTATCTGCGCTGCTCGCTGCCCGTGATAATATGGAAGCAGGCCGCCCTGGCGCCGTTTGTCAGCAAGCACGGCATAGGTCTGTGCGTCGACTCGCTGAAAGAGCTCGACACCATTCTGCCCAACATCACACAGGGACAGTATGCCTGCATGAAGATGAACGCCGAGCGCATAGGCAACCTCATAGCTCAGGGCCACTTCTTCAGAACTGCCTTTGAGGAGGCTGTAAGGCGGCTTGACGAAAAAGACAATGAAAAATAAGCATAACAACATGACAAACATTACAAGAACAATACTGACGGCGCTGATCATAATGCTGGCCGCAACGGCTACACGCGCTGCAAAGGTTGACACGCTGAGCGTGTACAGCCAGAAGATGAAGCGCAGCCTCAGCACCATAGTATACACGCCCGACGCCGCAGGCGAGGCCAAATATCCCGTGATTTACCTGCTGCACGGCTACAGCGGCAACAGCACCACATGGCCTGGAATAACCGACGTGGCGCGCCTGGCCGACACCTACCGCACCATCATCGTCTGCCCCGACGGACAGAACAGCTGGTATGTCGACTCGCCCGTTGACCCGTCGATGCAGTTTGAGACGTTCATATCAAAGGAGCTGCCCGAGTATATCGACGCCCACTACCCCACCTATGCGCGCCGCGAGCTGAGAGCCATAACGGGCCTGAGCATGGGCGGACACGGAGCCATGTGGAACGGACTGCAGCATCCCGACGTGTTCGGCAACATAGGCACCACGAGCGGATGCATGGACATCTGCCAGTATCCCAACTGCTGGCAGATAGAGAAGGTGCTGGGCAACAAGTTTCAGAACGAGACAGTGTGGAAGTCTCACTCCGTATACTATTCGCTCGACCGCCTGCTCGGCTCGCGCCAGAACATCATCATCGACTGCGGCTACAGCGACTTCTTCTATCCCGTGAACCTTCAGACGCACAAGCGCCTGCGCGAACTCAACGTGAAGCACGACTTCTACGTGCGCCCCGGCGGCCACACGGGCGACTACTGGCACAACTCGATTGACTATCAGATAATGTTCTTCGCCAAGCAATTTAACAAAGTGCTGAACGAGAAATAACTCTTTGTCCTGCCTACATGAGCGCACGGCGCAGACACAAACGCTAACGACGACACGCGGCAGGAACATCTTTACGACATAAACAATAAATGAAGGTGCATCAGAACATGTATGCTAAAATACATTCTGACGCACCTTCTTTTTTTTATATAAAACCTGATAATTTCCTTGTGGCTAATTCATAGCGCAATGCAAAACAATCAAGATTATCTCGTAACAGTCTTATTTACGCAATTCGCCTAAATTGGATTTGTTTTTCTGTCAAACAATCCTTTCACAACATATTTCTCCTTGTCGGTTAATTCTCTCATTATACAGAATTAGAATACTAACGATAATTGTTTCACCATTAAGCCTAACAATGTGGCAATGCCAAAACTCAACAATGTTCCGGCTAACACATATTCTGTCTTGGCTGTATCTGTGTCCTTAAATCGAAGTAAAGATTTTGCAGCTATGATAAATCCAACAGCTTCATATTGGCCGATTAGAACAAATACCAATGTCAAGATTCTTTCTAAATTTCCAATGAGTGCCCCTGCGTTTTTCATATTTTCGCAAGATTCGGTTTCTCCTATTTTATACCGTTCCAATATAAGCTTTATCAAGATATTTGTCGGTTTCAGACAACATAATATGGCAAATATAAATACCGGAATGGATATATTGTCACGAAAGTTTAAACATAGAATCGGCAAATGGCACTGCAATACATATTGGTGTGCAATAAAACACAAAACTAAGATATGTACAATCTGGTCTATTAAAAATTGCCACAGTCCTTTGCCCATATATGATTTCACTGCATCAATCAAAAAATGTGTTACAACTATGAGCAACGCATAAAGCCAAAAACCAATGGTTGGAACAAACACCCATGAAAGCAGCCCCATGATTATTGCATGAACATATAAAAAGGAGCTTTTAAGTTTTGATACTTCTTTCCTCTTACAATATTTGTCGCTTTGCAGATAGAAATCTCCAATTACATGAGCCGTCAATAGACTTAACAACAACCAGCTGTTCATATATTTTCAAAATTTAGTTGTTCAAAATAATCCAATGCCTCTTCTATGCAATACCATTTGGCTGAAGTTGAATGCTGATTTATTCCTGACTGCTTTACACCTAATATATTTGCTATTTCCTGCTCACTTTTAGACAAAAGTTTATAATAAACAACCTCACTCTGCCGTCTTGTAGTATTATTGAGCAAGGCATCGGTCAGCATTCCGACCGTTTGTAACGCTGGTTTAAGTTGCTTGTCAGCAGGTTCAATAATGAATGTACCGTTTTTGTTTGGAGCGCCCATTCCGCTTAATGTCCGGCCTGACAAATAAATTGCCTCTCCATCCATGATGCCGTGTTCCTTATCTACTATACGCATCTCACCTATTCCCACAGCTATACGTATTCCGTATGTTTGGAACAATTTTTTCTTTTTTGATTCTGCAACAGGAAAAGACTTAATGCAACTCTTAATAATTAGAGCTACCCTAAAGCTGTCCTTGGCCGAAGGCAAAAGGCACTCTATGTAATCTCCTTTTATTATCCTTCCCCAAAATCCCGGAAATCTGTTTTCGAGGACAGAAAATAAATCTTCTATCCTTTGCTTCAAAGCAATGGTTTCTTCGATACATAAAGATGTGGAAGAAACTATATCGGCAGAGATGGCTGCATACATAGATTTAATACGTTAACTATTATTTAATGCAAAGGTATGAATAATATCTATATCGGCAAAATATTATAAGTTAATTAGCTTATAAAAGCAAAAAATAAGCTATTTAACTTATTATGATGTATTATAAGTCCTAACTTTTATTCTCATCTGGCCTATATTTCTAATTCTTCGCCAAGCAATTTGACAAAGTGCTGAACGAGAAATAACTCTTTATCCTGCCTACATGAGCGCACGACGCAGGCATAAACGCCAACGAAAACACGCGGCAGGAACATCTTTACGACATAAACAATAAAGGAAGGTGCATCAGAATATGTATGCTAAAATACATTCTGACGCACCTTCATTCTTTTGCCACAAATGTGCGCAATAACGCAAGCGCAATAGCCATTTCCTCTCCGTCAGAACAATAGCAACTTCTTTCTATGCAACAAATAAGAAAAATGAAAATAATGATATTCATATTATTTTCGTTTCATTTTCTATAAAATATTAATATTTATATACAAAATTAGAAAAAAAAAATCGTATTTTTGGCTATGGATATAATTTCTTAACTAAAAAAGGAGGTGCACGAAAAAACTACGTCTAAATTGTATTGAGGCTTTTTTCTGCATTTGCAAAATGTCTATGTAACGACAATGAACAAACGGAACCGGTTGTGAGTAATATTTAAACTGATATAGGAATTTTGTCTCGTTCTATAGATGCAAACGGAGCGACGAACAAATATTACATTGATAAAATAGCCATGTCTTACATTACAGGTTCAAATTGGCAGAATTAAGAGAATACCATCAGTTAAGTATTGAAAGAAAATACTATCTATGCATTCGGCATGCATAGTGCAACGCACATTTGGCAAGCGACGAACTTTTATACTGATCAGCAGTAATCTACAAGCCAAATTTTACAAACATGGTCTAACAACTATAACTTGCAAAATTTGTTTATCTGTGTTCAATAACCTTATTGTAAACGACCTTAAAATAAAACACAATGAATAAACTTATCTTAATACTTTCACTACTATTCATGGCGCTGCCAACGACAGCACGCAACAATCCTGACGACTACAAAGTAACCTGCACGCTGACAGACGGCACGGTAATTGAAGGTTACATCTCGATTCCGCTCACAAAAATCATAACTTCACAGTTATACGAATTGGATATAAGCGACACCTACAAAGGTAAAGCCCGTAAATACACATCAGAAGAAGTGAAAAGAATAGTTTACACGTCAACTCTCAATGACTCCTTACCCTTAATTTACGAATCGGTAAAGGCCCAAAAGAGCGTACCCAATCTATTTAAGAAAAATCCAAAGCCTTTTAAGAAGCCAGTATTCCTACGGTTAATTTACGAAGGAAAGAATGTCAATGGATATATAACGCCCACAACGGATTATACAGTGAACAAGAAGGAGACCATAATCAATTATGTTTGGCGATATTACTATCTAAAGAAAGGAGATGAGATAGCCAAAGCCTATTGGCTCGGAATAGGCGGAATCAATGTAGGCATGAAGGCTGCCATGAAACTATATTTCAGGGAGTTCCCCAAGCTGGTCGAAATGGTGGAGAAAAAAGAGATAACAGGACAACAGTTCTGCAATGATCCCACAATGGTGCTTCCGCTGATGGATAAATTCTACGTGCCCGAAAAATAATAGCCATGATATTGACCGACTAAATATCCATACTCAAATGGCACTCGCTGACAGTTTCAACGAGTGCCATTTTCATTAGCCGTATCTTGCCATACAGACCCATAAACAAATTATTCATATCATTCCTGATATTTGCGCTAAAGTGTATGTCACAAGCAAAAGAATCCCGAAAATTTCCAAGCTTGTGCAGGCTCTGCATGCTAATATCTTTACTGACAGCTTTCGGGTGAAGTGTTTGTCTTTCAGATGTTCAAAATTGTCTGTATTGGCAGTTTTTTCGGCTTGACAATTCTTTGTATTATATCTCCGCTTTGATTGACAACAAAAAGCCTATGACTTACGACTAAAAAGTGGGCCGGTTTTGCATTAAAAGTGGCCCACTTACGGGTCGTAAACGGGCCACTAACAGTATGAAAGCAAATGAGTATGATTTACTTAATGTACAGTCATACAAAGCACATGAAATATTTAGACTGAAAGGGAAAACGTATGAAATGGTTACGATTTTCGGCGTGTTTTTGATTTGCAGGCTGATGCAAGGCGACATGACGGCTGAGAAGAATCAAAAAAACGTATGTCTAAAAGCTGCGAACATTAGTTTTAAGCCAAGATAAGTGATTATGATTTGGCCGGAGATGTTTCTCTTTATCAGATGCGCATACACTTCAGACCGTCATCATACCACACTTCAGGCATTGCCGCCAGGCTTTTATTTACACAGTATATCGTGCCTGAGCAATGGCCCATGGCAGCGCGCAGGCTTGCCACAGGCATGAACGTCAGGGCGCTATGCTGTTGAGATAGTTCTCCAGATTGGTGTATCCGTTGCTGCCCAGGCCGTTGCGGTCGGCAGGGTCAGACGGGTCGAGGCCGTGCTCACGCTCCCATGCGTCGGGCATGCCGTCATGGTCGGAGTCGGCAGGGGCGGCGGCGCTCTTAAGCTCGGGCCATCCGCCCACATCCTGCTGCGAGTCTATTATGCCCGTGGGCACATGGCCATCGCCAGTGTCTTTCCTGCTGCTGTAGCTCTTGCCGCCGAATGTGGCCGTACCTGAGCGCACCTCTGCCACTATGCGGCGGTCTACCGCGTCGCGCACGGGCAGCGAGCATCCCGCCCTGTCGAGCACTGCCTCGTAGGCCTCGTGTGGTGCCTGCTCATCTATCTTCATGGCATCCCAGGGCTTGCCGAGCCTTATCCTGTCGAGCACGCTGCTGCCGCCCTGCGGCTGCACTCCGCCGTTCCAGTTGTCGCGCGTAACAGCGTCGTTGCCCTCTACCACGTTGCCGTCTACATACCACAGACCGTAATCGTCGTCGCCGCGGCTGCCGGGGTTTACTATACGGTAAGACACCTTACCGCCGCGCGTGGCCGGACCGGGCTTATAGTAGTTGTCCACCATGTTCACCATTATCGAGCTGAACTTGGGGTTGCCTTTCTGCTGCCTCTCGCCGCCGTAGCTGCTGTTATAGCCCCAGTTGTAGACAACGTTGTTGCGATAGTCGTTGCGCCCGCCTCCCGATGCCCAGCGCGGGTTGCGGCTCGAGTGATGGGCTATCAGGTTGTGATGATATGTGCTGAGGTCTGAGCCCCATATGCCGCCGAAGCCGTGGCTGCCCTTAACGTGGTTGGAACCGAAGAGGCTCTCGGTGATCATGCACCACTGTATGGTTACGTTCTTGCAGTGATACACCGACATGGTCTCGTCGATGCTCCAGCTTGCCGACACGTGGTCGAGTATGATGTTCTTGCGGCCGCGGCAGCTTAAGGCATCGTCGCTGCCGCCGCTCTCGTTGCCCAGGCGCACACGTATATAGCGTATTATCACCTCGTCGGCGGCTATGCTCAGCGGATAGCGCTTTATGCAGATGCCGTCGCCGGGAGCGGTCTGTCCGGCTATGGTTATGTAGGGGTTGCGTATTGTGAGCTTTTTCTTCAGGTCGATGGTGCCCGACACGCGGAACACCACCGTGCGCGGCCCCTCGGCCTCAACGGCATGGCGCAGGCTGCCCTCGCCCGAGTCGTTGAGGTTGGTAACTTCGTAGACGTCGCCTCCGCGGCCGCCTACGGTAAACTTGCCATAGCCCTCGGCCGTGGGGAAAGCCTTAAGGCCGTCGGCCATGCACAGAACCGGCACGAGGGTAGCTGCAACAGAAAATATAAGTTTCTTCATGGTTCAGTAAGACTTGTTTTAACCTTATATAAAAGCTACAGTGCAGGCTCTGCGCATCACTGCAGCACCTCTGTGCCTTGGGCCACGCTCTCGGTCTCGGTGCTCTTTGTCCACGGCATCTTGTCCTTGGGCCACACGCCGTCTACGATGGGATAGGTAACGAGCTTTGAGGGGTCTATCACCACGTGCTTTATGCGCTTGCGGTGCCATGAGTAGGTGATATGCACCAGTCCGTCGCTCGTCTGTATCACTGCCGGATACGAATACTGCACTGCGCCGGTGCGGTATTCAAGCACGGCGGCAGCCTCCCAGTCGATGCCGTTGCGCGTCATGGCCACGGTCAGTATGCCCCTGCCCTTGCGCCCGCCTATGGTGTCGTTGCGCGTAGAGTGGTTGTAGACAAGCAGATGGCGGCCGTCCTTCAGCGTAACGGCGTCTATGGCCGAGTTGTTGTTGGGCAGCGTGGTGTCAGTTATCGGGCCCCATGTCAGTCCGCCGTCGTCCGACCATGTCTGCGCTATCTTCGTGTCGGGTCCGCTGCCGTTGGGGCGTGCCAGCAGCTGCAGGCGCTTCTGCGAGTGTACGAGGAATGTGGGCTGAATGAGCTTATACTTTGTTCCGGCAGGATCGCTCAGCGCCGGCGTCTTGGTCCATGTGCGGCCGTTGTCGGTGCTGCGCTCCACGTGTATGCGCTTGCCGGGAGCGTCCTGCAGGCTGGCTCCTGCCACGATGGTGCCGTCGTCGAGATACACGGGCTTGTTGACCACAGGACCTACGAAGCCCTTGGGCAGGGCCACGGGACGGCTCCACGTTAGGCCGTTGTCAGAAGAGGTTATCACGCGGCCCTCGTCTATCGTCGGGCAGAGAAAATATATCTGTATGTCGCCTCCCTTGAGCTGCACCAGCACCGGATTGAACACCGTGCCGCCTTCGCCGTCGGCTATGGCTATAGGCTCCTGCCACGTGCCGTCCTTGGGCTTGCGTGCCAGCCATATCTTTACGTCCTTGGCGCGCTCGCGCGTGCCTCCGAACCATGTGCATAGCAGAGTGCCGTCAGACAGTTCCATTATAGACGATGCGTGACAGTCGCGCGTGGGCGACTTCATGAACACAAACTCCTCGAGCACTATGGCCTGCTTGCCCGGATCGGCCTTGCTGCCTGCCCATGCCGAAGCCGCAAGCAACAAGGAGCATAACAATATTGAAAATTTCTGCATATAATATTAAGTTGTATTTAATGTTTTTTATTTCACTGTAACAACCACACGGGCGTAGCGCGTAAGGCGCGGCGTGCCGTTGTCGGTAACCTCACACACCACGTGTATGGTCTGCCCGGACTTTGCATCGGCAGGAACTGTCAGCATTGCATTGACAGACCCGCTGTCTGATATATCAACAGAAGCCGGATATGTGCCGGCCTCGGCATACTGCCACCAGCTGAAGGTGAGGCTATCGCCGTCGGGATCGGAAGTGCCCGCAGCGCTAAGACTGACCTTGCTGCCCGGCTTGGCCTTTATGTCGGCACTATGCGCCAGCACAACCACAGGCTGATGGTTGGCTTCTGCATAAGACTTGACGCACCAGTCGGCACGGGCCGCAAAATCGTTCTGCATTGCAATGCTCCATCTCCACATTGGCTTAAAGTAAGCGCTGCGCTGTTCGTCGGTGGCAGTGCTGCCTGGACGAAGACTGCATCGCCCCCAGCCGTTATCGCCATACCAGCGGCCTTCAGGATACTTATATCCTTCAACAGGCACAGGGTCAAGCCATGTGTTCTCGCGCACCAGCACATAACGGCCACCCCATCCGCCCCATGAGGGATTCTCCAGATTACGCAGTCCGACATTTATTGTATGCAGGAAAGCCGGAGAGTCGCCCTCTGAACGGAAGTCGCCATTGTCATGAGCCTTATACGAACCACACAAGGCACCATGATTCTGTAATATGTTTTCTTTCATCCATGCGCCTTCATAATACTTCTGCATATAATCAGGCTGAACCATTTTCCAGCGGTAGGCGATGGCCTCAAACTGGTCAGATATGATTGTCTTTATGTTGTATTTCTTCCAATGAGGACGTATATAAGCCTGATATGTGCTGTCCTGCTCCCATATAAGGAAGAGCCTCATCTTGTCTGCCACCTCGGCCATGCGCTCAGGATAAGTCTCCTCTATGGTCTTCAGCGCACGGGCTATGGTGTTCGTGCCTCCCCATGCCTGTATCCACACCGGGCGCTTGTCGGTATTGTCGAGCAGCACCTCAACAATACGCTGTGAGCCTTTAGTAACTTTGTCCATTTCACCTTCAGTCTCTACATTGCCAAGATAAGTACGGTTGCGCAAAAATTCAGGCGAAGGATATCTCCTGTCGTGCTTCAGCAGATTGGGATAGACCTCGGCATATGCATTCAGCGTAGGCTCCATCCAGTCGTCACCGGCCCACTTATGGCCATGCCAGTGATATTGTGAGCTTGATGTTATGATGCCCTCAATGTCCCATTCGTTTGAATATAGGAGAAAACGCACCAAAGAGCATTCATCGTCTATCTCGCCGTCGCTCGTCACGATAACTCTTGTTCTGTCATCCTGAGCCACAGCCTGGAACGGAGCGCCGCACAGCAATATTACCAACGGCAGACTCAAAGCTAGAAATATTCTTTTCATTTGAAACAGTATTTATTTTCAGTAACGTCATTTAACAACATTCACTATTACACGGGCGTAGCGCGTAAGGCGCGGCGTGCCGCTGTCGGTAACGGCCAGTATGATGTGCATCGTGCCGAGACGGCCGCCCTTGGGCACTATGAAGTAAGCGTCGCGGCTGTCGTGGCCCACTATCTTTAGCGGACTGCCCGTGCGCGCCGTAGCCACGTTGAAGGTTCCCGGCTCGGGATAGTAGAACCAGCTGTACGAAAGGCTGTCGCCGTCGGGGTCAGTTGTGCCTGCTGCGCTCAGCCTTATGGTGTCGCCCGTGGCGGCTGTCATCTCTGCCGCGCATGCCAGTGCAGGCACAGGCGGATGGTTGGCCTCGTCGTAGTCCTTCACGGTCCAGTCCATGCGTGCTGCAAAGTCGTTCTGATAAGCCTCGCGCCAGCGCCATATCGTGGCCTTGTTGCTTGTGTGCCATGAGCCGTCGCAGCCCATCACCTCGTCTTGCGCGTCGGTCCATATCGGCCTTGTCTCAGGCTCAATAAACCAGCGCTCAGTGCGCGGCTGATACAGTTCGTAGCGTCCGCCCCAGCTGCCCCAGTCGGGATGCTCGGCACAGCCCAGTCCGTTGTCAATGAGATACATAAACGTGGGCGAGTCGCCCTCCATCAGAAACTTCATGTAGGGATACTGCTTGCCCAGCTCGCCCTTGCTGCGTATGTGCTCATCGAGCCACGGATTGTCAACTATGCTGAAGTCGGCTCCGGCAAAGCGGCCGTGAAACTTGTCGCCGCTGATGCCGCTCCATGTGGCGTAATGGTATCCGCCAAGGCGATGGAAGCCCGGACTGACGATATAGAACAGGTCCTTGAACGTCTTTCTCATCCACACGCCGCTGTCGTCCTGGTCTGAAATGGCATACACGCGAAGCTTCGACACAAAAGCCTTTAGCTCGCTCTCGCTGCGCGTGGCCTTAACCTTCCACAGGGCCTGCGCCAGACAGTTGGGGCCGCCCCACACAAGCACCCACACCGGACGGCTGTCGCTGCGGTCTACGGCCTTGATTATCAGCTCGGAGCCTTCAGAGTCCATGCCCTTGCCCACGGCGTGCATGCCGTAGTCGGGGCGTCCCTCCTTTATCACCGACAGCAGATAGCCGGCCGAGGGATAGCCCTTCTCGTGCTTCAGCAGGTTGTCTCTCACCTTGCCGTATGCCGTCACAATCTCGCGTATGCGCCATGCTGCCGTCTCCTTCTTCTGATGCACCGACGTTGTGGCAACAAGTCCTTCAACGTCCCACTGGTTAGAGTATGTCAGGAAGCGCACCATCGACATTGCGTCGTCTGGTTCGTTCTCAATGTCCGTAAGCACTATCACGCGGGGCTTGCCTGCATTGCCTTTATCTGCCGCGAAAAGCCTCAGCGGCTGAAGCACGGCAATGACAACAAACAGTAATGTAATCTTGATTTTCATGGTATTAATATTTTTCTGATTTTCAATCACTTGCTGATTATGTTCCGCTAATATAACATTTTTTGTGGCGAGGCACGCAACGCAAAGCACAAATAGCAGTCGAATAATCAAAAATCAATATATCTGAAAGCCGCAGACATTAATCTCAAAGTTTTAAAAAGCAATAAAAAACAACGGTTTATTGCGCCATGTATAATAAAAAAGCTAATTTTGCACGACGACACGCAGTTGTTATCATAACAACATTCTGACCTACATGGCAAGTATCCTTATAGTTGAAGACGACCTTACATACGCAACCATGATGCAGACATGGCTGCGCAAAAAGGGTTTCACGGTTGAGAAAACAAGCTCTGTAAGCGCCGCGGCACGGGCCGTGACCGACGGCACAGGCTTCGACCTCATACTGTCTGACCTCCGTCTGCCCGACCACGATGGTCTGTTTCTGCTCAACTGGCTGCGCAAGAAGAATATGCAGACGCCCTTCATCGTGATGACGAGCTATGCCGAAGTGCAGAACGCCGTGCTTGCCATGAAGTCGGGAGCGTGTGACTATATAGCCAAACCCGTACAGCCCGACATTCTGCTGCAAAAGATAAACGACGCGCTCGACAGCCACAACGCCGATGCAGCCTCTACGGCAGGCGCCACACAGACAGCAACAACATCAGCAGCCCACGGCAACACCGCGGCGGCAGAACAGAAGCCGCACACGGCAGCCAAGAAATACATAGAAGGCACGAGCGAGGCCTCGCGCCAGCTCTACGACTACGTAAACCTCGTTGCGCCAACGCCCATGTCGGTGCTCATTCTCGGGGCAAGCGGCACGGGCAAGGAGTATGTTGCGCGCCGCATTCACAGCCAGAGCAGCCGCGCCGGCAAGCCCTTTTTCGCGCTCGACTGCGGAGCCATACCCAAGGACGTGGCGGCATCTGAGTTCTTCGGATACACCAAGGGAGCCTTCACAGGCGCCACGACCGACAAGCGCGGAGCCTTTGAGGAGGCCAACGGCGGAACGCTGTTCCTCGACGAGGTGGGCAACCTGACCTACGACGTGCAGGTGCAGCTGCTGCGTGCCCTTCAGGAGCGCAAGGTGCGCCCGTTAGGCTCGCCCAAGGAGATAAGCGTGGACATCCGGCTGGTGTGCGCCACCAACGGCAACCTGGCGCAGCTCGTGGCCGACGGAAAATTCCGCGAGGACCTTTATCACCGCATCAACGAGTTCACCATATACATGCCCGAACTTAAAGACCGCGGCGCCGACCTGTTTCTGTTTGCCGACCTCTTTGTCAGTCAGGCCAACGAGGAGCTGGGGCGCAACGTGGCGGGATTCGACGACAAGGCGTCGGAGATGCTTGCGCGATACAGCTGGCCGGGCAACCTGCGCGAGCTTAACAACGTGGTGAAGCGTGCCACCCTGCTTACGCGCGGCTCATACATCGGCACCGAGGAACTGTCGAAGGCCATGACGCGCCCCGTGAGACAAGAGCCCACAGCCCTGCACGACGAGCAGACCGAACGACAGCGCATAATAGACGCCCTGCGCGCCACGGGCGGCAACAAGACCAAGACGGCACAGCTGCTCGCCATAGACCGCAAGACGCTGTATAACAAGATTCAGAAATACAACATTGACGCGTGAAGGGGCGTTTGACAATTGAGAATGGAGAATTGAAAATTATGATTACTCTTGTGGCGGTTATAAGGGAGATAATTTTAAAGCTACAAGTTTCACATATTAATATCATTCATAATTTATACTGAATACATATTTAATGACATAAAACTATGTTTATGCCGAAATGTCATCCATTACGATTGGTTTGTGTTATTTTTTCCATAAAAAAGTCATGTGCAATTCATGGTTCCATAAATGAAAAACATAATTACACATGACTGTAAATCAGGAAATGCACAATGTTTTTAGCTATTATTGGAGCTAAATGAAACAGATACAGTATATCTAACTCTTACAACTTTACCATCAGACTTACCAGGTATCCATTTTGGCATATTGTTGATAAGTCTCAATGCTTCCTTGTCGCAAAGTTCATCAACGCTTCGCAAAATTTTTGCGTTGGAGATTGAGCCATCCTTATTTATAATGAAATGTACTATAACACTGCCTCGTATACCTTGCTGTTTTGCCTGTGGTGGGTAATTGAGGTTATCTTTTAGATATTTTGACAAAGCTTCCTGCCCTCCTGCAAATTGAGGCATTTCCTTTACTACATCATATACTTTACCTTCATCAGGAGCCTCTATTTTGTCTATGACTACAATTTCTTTAAAAGGAATGCCTTCATATTTATCTTGTTCCAAACCAAAACCATTTTCTTTTTTTATTTTTTCTACAATCGTTCTTACATCGACTCCGAATACTTCAGGCAACAAACCATCAGATAGATTAGAATAATTATTCTCTCCCTGTTTGAAATAAGTTTTTTCTTGACAAATCAGTTTACCAACTATAGTAGAGTCTTTCTCTGAATTGTATGCAGAAATATATTCTTGTGGATCGACATCTTCAAATTCATATCTTGTAATATTACCCGTTGATTCATTTTTTGTTTGTTTAAGTACCAATAGTCCATGCACATACTTTTCTGTATCTATATAAAGATTGCCATATGATTGGTAACGTTTAATCCAAACTCCATCAGGAAAACCATCATCATCAAACTGTCCGGACATTGTCCAATTTTCATTTCTCGTTTTCATGATTTTCTTTACTTTGCCTGTTATCCTGTTATTCTTCATCTGAAAGATATCACCTTGACTATTCAAAGTTCCTTCCATGTGGCCATCTACATAATTAATCACAGCCGAGAAATCAGAAAAGACAATATTTTTTGATGCTACCTTATGTTTATAAATCCATTCACCGTTCTTTTTACCTTTATTGTAGTTTCCTGAAGCATATTGTGTATCAGTATACGATATATTACCACCAATCATACCCACTCCGACACCTACACCACTTTGAGTTTTATTGTACGTAAACTTTCCTTGTTTTATACGTTCTCCATTTTCGTCCTCATAATAAGTATAAGTGGCTTTACCACCTTCATACAGTCCACTATAGGTTTTCAGGGTTTGTCCCATGCCGCTCCCAACAGTTACAGATAGGATTAATAATAAAATTGATTTTTTCATTGTAAATATAATTAAATGATTATGTTATTATTTTATGCGCATCCACTTTATGCGCCCAAAATCAGACGTATTATACGACATGGAATCTCCTTCTATGCTCAAATCTTCAAAACAAAAACCTTGGTCTGTTTCTTTATTTGACTGCTGATAGACCTTGTACATTTCCCTATACGAATTTCTACGGATTTCTTCTGTTATATTGTCTTCCAATTTTATTCGGTCTATACCCAATATATCAAAGCCCAAAGCTGTATTTTCTGAAAGTTCATAATTCATATCCTTTACCTCTACGTCCATTGAAGATAGATTATACGTCATGTACAAATCTCCACCGATAATTTCCCACTCGCCAGATATTGTACAAATTGTCTTGCAACGTACATTTATATTTTCTTCTTCATTTTCTATCTCAGCTGTGACCTGTTCCATAAATCGGCCTCCGTCTTTGCTATTAGATTCCACGCACATAAACTTCACTTTCTGTTCTTCCGTATATGGTATGCCGTTTTCATCTTTCATTGTATAAGAAGTGTGCCATGTCCCTTCCAATTCCTCAGCTAATTGGCCATCATGGCATGAATATAGACAAAGAGCAATCCATCCACATAACAACATGCATACAAACCTTTGCGCTTTGTCATTCATCTGCATCATCTTCTTCATTATTATCATATTTTTGTTCTTCAAGGTTTTTTACTGATACTGTCCATTTCCAAAGTCCAATACAACTGGCTATGTACAAAAGGCCATATATGCGTTTGTATAACTCATAGCTGCTGATTTCGGATATCATGTCTGCCTGAAAATCTTTTTCAGTATATCCCGCATCCAAATAACTTTGCCTTATTTCCCGCATTTCAGTCTTACTATATCCAGTTCTGCTGTGTATTTCCTCACCAGTCTGCTCCAATGATATCCATGCCCCATATGCAGAAAATAATGTCCAAACACCAAACACACAACCTAACGCCCAACGTTTCCAACCATAAATAATACGATATCCCTCTGTCCCTTTAAACAAATATACTGTGGTATAAAAAAAGATGACAAACTGAAATAATCCTGTATATATGTCGTAATCGACATCATACCATACATGTGTTCCATAATATACTGTATCTATCAGCAACATGACAAGAAGTATAATCATATATATGATATACCCTCCTAATCCGGCATTTGTATTTTTTGACCTTTCAATCAATGTTAATACTTCTCTTGAATTTTCATTGTTTTTCATAATGGTATAATTTATTATTAAAAAATTGTTCTACATTTTAAAACCAATCTCATTTAATCCTAGTATATAATCGTATATTACTTTTCTAAATATTTTCTGACAGGCTGTCTACTTGTGTCATTTGCTGCTCATTTGTAGAGGTAGTGACAAATGTATCCTCAGGAAATAGCTGTAATGCTTCTTCTGTTTGCATTTTTTCATCCACTGACTTCACATTATCTACAGACTGTCGAGCTGCTTGTGTTTCTTGCACGTCAGTTTTTATCATTTGCTCTGTATGTTGTGTGGCTTTATTATCTTGCTTTTCCCCTTTTCTACTAATACCGCCGGTACACATTTCAATGAGTGCATTAATCACACCTGCAACTAAGAAAAAAATAAGACCTTTTAACGCACAACTATTCATACGGCTTTCCATACTTCTGCCACGTGGTGCAGCTCCGGCTTTATGTGCTGCGACTTCACAACGTTTGCTACAAAAATATCCAGGATCTGAAGCTGTACTATTTATAGAATCATATTTGCGGCCACACCATTGACAATAATTATTAGCTGCCATTATTCTTTCATCTTTTAGTTATAATATCATTCACAATAGTTTCCAGTCGTGCTTCTTTTTCCTCTTTTGAAATTCGTGCCGACGGGTGATTAGTACGATATGCAGGGATGTTAAGGCCGGGAAGCGAGACTTTAGCCACATCATTAACTGAAAATGAAGACAAGGCAGTAAACTTTGCCTCATTCCAACAATCAAGAATCTGCCTGTCGTAGTTTCCTGTGAGAAACAGTATAAGGTCCGGCTTGAGTATATCTATCTCTTCTCTGATAACCATGAAATGTTGTTTCTGTACATCATAAATCTCATTTCCGCAAAATCCGGAGCCTTCGGCCTTACCCACTTTTACAATGTTGTTCCACAAATAAGCTATCCGTTTATTAGGAAATCGGGCGTTCAATAACGACACAAAACGGTTGAATCCATAATGAAAAGTGCCATAGCGTGTACCATTGTAACTAAAGCCGGATGGTTTGTAATAAGTGGCATAGAAATTTTCGTATAAACCCATTACAGCCTCCATAGTTACGTCCGGATTGAATACAGGAGAAGGCGGTGTTCCGAAATCATCACATTTACCAAACCAACTGTTGGTTTCCTTTCCAAAAATCATGATTTTCAGATCTGCATCGGCATACCACTCTTCATCAGGTTGATTATTTTCCCATTTCACCACACTTAACAAGAATGGATAAGATGGTTTTGTTACAGCTTGTCCGGTGTCAGTCAAAGCCTGAAGAGCAGTGCAAGTCTCCTTCCATTTGGAAGAATAAAGAGATTTTAATTGTTCGTTTAGTTTCATATAAATAAAAATGTGTCCGCTGACTCCAAACAGACAATTTTTAAATGCGTTGGATATATACAAAAAAAACGTGGAGCCAGTCTGTCACTCGTTCCACGTGTTAAGGCCTTCGCATTGCCCGGATTGTCGAAACGAGCAACGCTGAAAGCCCCACGCTGATGTAGATATACAAATACACTCAAAAGCATGACATAAATGCCACATCTTTTGAGGATGTATATAATATACACCACCATAAAGGGCGTCCCCGTTGCTTTGTCTTTTGACAATCCATAGAGTTTGCGAAGTTCTAACACGTCAAAACCAAAGCGTCCAGTTACGCTTTTTTATATATATGTCTGCCCACCCTATTCCCTACAGGGCTTTCAGCATGGGTAAGACTTTACAAAAATAAATGTTTTTTTCTAATACTGCAATTTTTTTATATCTAAAAAGCAATTTTATTATTCTGTAAAGGGATAAATCTGTAAAAATGAACTGAGATACAATTTCTAAAAACTTGTCGTAGACATATCATTAAGGTAATTAAAATTTTTCAACCATACCATAAATTACTTTTAACATGGGCGTGAATCTGTATCTCTGAGAATATATAGTGCCTAGTGACGAAAAACGGTAAAATTACCACTTTTTGATAATTACATGACTGATTTTTATCTTTTAGAATGCCATCCACAATATTTTGTAATACAAGATGGCTGACATTTTATATCTACGACACACAAACAGAATTTTTAGATATTTTTCTAAAAACATCTGACAGCTAAAAACTCTACAATGTTATTTTTCAATGTGTCATATTTTATTCGTACATTTGCATAGTCAACTTAACTCTATACATTCAGCAAAAACATCGTAACATGATCAGGAGAATAATTATTGCGGCTTTGGCCTTAATGTGCACCGTGCCATACACGGCCAAGGCGGACACTACTCTGAGCGAAAGAATATATATACTTTCTTCGATATGGAAAGAAATAAGCAACAACTTTGCATTTCCTGAGAAATTCAAGGAGACTAATCCTGACAGTCTTTACAGATGCTATCTTACTAAGGTCTTGAATGCCGAAAGCGAACAGGAGTTTTCGGGCTTAATGACGCAGTTCATGGCTCACTTCAACGAGGGACACACGCGATTTAACGACAGCAACATCATACGCTACAGGGTGCCGCTGATACTTACATGGGCTGGAGACAAACTGCTGATAACCAACACTACAAGGCAGCTAAAACCGCTGTTGCCTGTTGGCAGCGAGATTAAAAAGGTGGACGGCCTGACGCTCGACGAATATCTGCAAAGGCATGTCTATCCGTATGTTTCGGCTCCCAACATGGAATGGAGAAAGAGAAAGGCTCTCGACATATTCCTTACAGGCAAGGAAGGCGCGGAATTTCATATTGAGATAACGACTCCTAAGGGCAAGACCATAAACACAAAACTCATGACAAGCATAAGGAACTACGACGACACTGACGACTGGAGCATCAGACGCGACACGGCAAAATGCCGCATAAAGAAGCTGCCAGGCAACATCATGTATATGAAGATGAGCACGTTCACGTTGCCCGGCACAATAAAAAGCGCTTTTGAGAATAACCTCTCTGATTTCTTGTCTGCCAAAGGCGTGATATTCGACATACGCGGAAACCGAGGAGGAACAGACGAGTCATGGCACAACATAATAAGACATATCGCCGATAGAAACACTAACATATTCGACGGCTTAAAAATTATGACAAGAGTGGCTAACACGGCTTACGAGATGTACGGCAAAAATGTCAGCCAACTGGCCGACTACTATAACGGCGTGGCCATGCAGCCCGTTCAGGAAGGCTGGTTCGTGATGAAGAACAACACGCCCGACTCGTTGAGAATAACCGCCCCCGTTATAATTCTTGTTGACGGATTTACGGCATCGGCAGCCGAAGACTTTGCCGCAACAATGAAGAACCTGTCGCTCGGCAAGATTGTAGGCACGCCGACAGCGGGCGTGATAAGCAGTCCTAAATTCTGCAACTGGGGGCACGGCTACTCGTCGCTGATAGCTGAATGCCGATTCACCAATCCTGACGGTTCAGATATTATCAACACCGGCATACAGCCTGACGTCTGCATAGAATATACCGAAAGCGACGCATTCGGCAAAACCGACTCGGCACTAACGGCTGCGCTGAAGATGCTGAAAGGCAAAAAATAGAACAAGACATCAACCCCTATCAAAACAAAATCATGATTATGTCCGTTTTGCTCAGTCATTATATGGCATAGCAAAACGGACATAATGCAATATATAAAGAACATTTATTTTATTATATGGCGCTAAGCATGCCGCTCTTTTTGCCGTTGCGGCCTGAGCATCAGCCACACGCCCGACATACATAACAGTCCTACGCCCAGCAGCGTAAACCATATGCAGCGCTCATTGCCCGGAATGCGCACGTCGTAGGGGTTATCCGGGTTATACAGCACCTCAATGCTGTCGCCTTCACTGCGGAATGGCAGATAGCACTTCTCCGATATATACGTCTTGCCGTAGCGCTCTGTCTCGTAGCTTATGCGCATCTCCCAGTGCGTACGCCTCTTCCGGTGCCGGTATTCTCTCTTATAGCTGAGCTTGTCTATCACGCCGGTGGCATGGCCCAAAGCGCCTGAAGCCTTCGACAGCGACACAAAGCCGTAGACGCCTCCGCCGAGCATGAGCAGTCCTACGACAAAGAGCAAAAGACAAATAACCTTATTGCGAGACGACACCGCACATCTCCCTTCCGTGCCCTGCTCCGAATATCGTTTATCTGTTGTGTATTTCATAATCTAAACCATTTCTGCTACAAAGATAGCCAAAGGCGAGAGCAACGGCAAATAAAAAAACAACAAAGTTTTTTGATTTAACACTGCCGAGCCGCATCCTATCTTATCTAAAGATAGCCAAAGGCGAGAGCAACGGCAAATAAAAAACAACAAAGTTTTTTCATTTGACACTGCCGAGCCGCACACTATCTTATTCAAAGATAGCCAAAGGCGAGAGCAATGGCAAATAAAAAAACAGCAAAGTTTTTTCATTTGACACTGCCGAGCCGCACACTATCTTATTCAAAGATAGCCAAAGGCGAGAGCAATGGCAAAAAACGGCAAAGTTTTTTCATCTGACTTTGCCTTAAAATTATTATATTTGCAACAAAACAAACATCAGACAAAGAACAATGAAAATATATAAAATATGCTTCAGCCCGACGGGCGGAACCGAAAAGGTGGCTGGATTTATTGCCGCAAAGCTCGGCAGCGACATAGTAAACATTGACCTTACCGACCGCAAGGCCGACTTTAAGGGCGTTGCTCTCAACGACGACGTGGCCGTGATAGCCGTGCCGTCGTATGGCGGACGCGTGCCAGCCCCGGCAGCTGAACGCATAACGCAGATAAGCGGCAACGGCGCAAGGGCCGTAATAGTATGCGTATACGGCAACCGTGCCTATGAGGACACTTTGACCGAACTGCAAGACTGTGCCATAAAGGCAGGATTCAGCATCGTAGCAGCCGTGGCAGCCATAGCCGAACACTCTATTGTCCGCCGATATGCCGCCAACCGCCCCGACCAGGACGATTATACCGCACTTAACAAATATGCCGAACAGATAGCCGCCAAGCTGAACAGCAACGACTCTGCCACGCCTGCAATACCCGGCAACAGACCATACAAAAAGGCCGGAAACATAGGCTTCGTGCCGCGCCCCACAGCCCAATGCACAAGCTGCGGCCTTTGCGCCTCCAAATGCCCGACAGGCGCTATCAGCACAGACAACCCTGCAAAGGTGGACAAGAAGGCCTGCATATCATGCATGCGCTGCGCCGCCGTATGTCCTCACGGCGCAAGAAAGGTGAACAGACTACTCCTCTCTGCAGCAAACATAATGCTGAAGAAAGTATGCTCAACAAGAAAAGAATGTGAGCTTTATCTCTGACATCACAGGGCGTATGACTGTTTCCGGCATCTCACTTACAATATTCCCCTACCCCTGACAGCAGCACTTATTTGTAAACATTCTTCATGTTTTCCCGACCGTTTGACGCTCTCAGAACACGCATGCTCTTCGCCATACCGCGGTTTGGGGCAGAAAAGGACAAAAAACGGGGCGTTTTGTTAAAGCACTGATAGACGGGGAGTTGCAGCGAATAAGAGAGAAAAGCGGAAGTGTTAAAAAACATAACCGGCCCACTTACGCATAAAAAGTGGCCCGTTTACGGATGAAAAGGTGCCATTTCAGAGGCTCAAACTTATAGTTTCAGGCTCAGAAATGGCTGATTTTAGTAGCATTTGTCGGCTTATATGCAAACGTATGTTAATGAAACAACATTCTAATTACCGTATCCTTAACATACGTTTACCTTTCGTTTTCCAGATTGAAAAATATTTTTGTCATAAGTTTTTACCATATATACAGTAAATAGCGCATGGCAAATTCTTGATGTTTTTGATATTGCTGTACGAGGAAAAAGAATGATATGCTTATGAGTTTTGCCGTTGTAATATTCCATTTCCTTACTATTTTACATATCTAAACTGTTCTCTTTGAGCAAGAAATCGAAAAGACCGATTGTACATAATACTTCTTACTGCCGAGTAATGCAAATATAGAGATTTTTTACTTGTCTGCACTAATACTGCATTAAAAATCTGTCAATATTGACAGATTTTTAATGCAGACAACGTATGAGCAGCACATTTTTAGAAGTATTCTGATTATTGCCGTACTATAAAAGTTTCGTTTCCATGATTAGAAAATATGTTTGCCACGACTATTCTACAAAGAGTTGTATTTGCATCACAGCCTTAACAGAAAGTATCAGTATGCAGACATAATGCCATGAAAAAAATTATCATGCTAAGTGCTACAAGAATAAGCTTAACTGCATATCATGACAAAGAAAAATACACGGCAAACAATGAATACCATGAATATAAACTAAATAACTTAGTTAAAAATGATGTATTCTGTACTACATTCTCATATTTTAGCTATATTTGCATAACATGAACAGAAATTTGCCTTCTGCATAAAGAAAAGAATATATCGCTAAAATAAAAATTATATTGCCATGAAAATCATCAGTCTTATACTATTGCTAATGGCCCTGACGGCAGCCTCAGCCAGAGCCGACAATAACACAACAGAAGCGCTGGGCGACAGTTGCATGAAAATAAACGACACGTTCAACGCCATGAGATATTACGGCGAGGCGCTGCAGACAGACAGCTCAGACGCGATAAAGGAAAAAATGGCGCACTGCCTGTTTATGCGTGGCGAATACCGCAAATGCGCGTCAATGCTCGAAGCCACGGCAAGGAAAGGCACAGACAGTCTGACTGCGGAGACGATGCGCCGTCTGTTTGACTGCTACAGATACATGGGCAACACGGCAAAACAGATAGAATGGGGCAACAGGTTGCTGAGCAGATGCCCTATGGACGGCATCGTGACGGCATATATGGCACGCATATACAACAGCGACGACAAAATATCGTCGCCACAGAAGGCTTATGACATTACGGCCAGATATATGCAGACAGACTCTGCGTGTCTGCCCGTGCTGCGCGAATATGCCGACGCAAACTTCCTGATGCGCGACTACGGCAAGGCTATAAATGCGTACAACAGGCTGCTTGAACTGGGCGACTCAACATATAATACGGTCTACTCGCTCGGCATGGCCTACATGCAGACGGGCAAAAAACCTATGGCACGCAGATGGCTCACCAAGGCAGCCGAAAAAAGCAAGATGCAAAATGCGGGATGCCTTTACCGGCTCGGCATCGTGTGTGTTGACATGGACAGCGTGGCCGAGGGCATTGACTATTTGGAAAAATCAATCGAACTGATGCAGCCGGACCATACGGTGCTGTTTGTAGTAAAGCGCGCATTGGGCGAAGGCTACTACAAGCAGGGCAAATACTGGTCGGCAATATACGCATGGCGTGAGGCGCTTAAACTTAACCGCAACAGCATGGCCACGATATTCAACACGGCGCAGGCATACGGACTTGTGGGCAAGCACGACATGGAGAAGGCCTACTACAGAACTTTCCTGAGCATGGCGGCATTGGTGAAGCCCAACAAGGAACTTAACCAGATGGTGGAACAGGCCGAGACCGCAGTGGGAGTGAAGGAGAACTTCAACGGAAACATAATAAGCCTGCCTGCAAACTGACCATGCCGGCTGCCTAAAACGGAAAGACGCCACGTCGGCACATAATAGAGACAGCTTATCTTAGATTAATACAATACTAATTAAATATTTAAGCCTATGAAAAGAAATCTTTATTTTGTTTCTCTCTTCCTGTTTTTCTTCTCATTAAAAGGCATTGCGGCCATTCCTGAAGGGGCAATACCATTTATCTTTGACAGGCATCTGTATTTTCAGTGTACGCTTAATGACACCATACCTGTTACCCTAATTTATGACACCGGGGCTGATTTTCTATACTTAGACCAAGATTATCTGAAAGTAAATAATCTTCAAAATGCTTTCGGCAGAAAAGGCAGGGCCAAAATCGGGGGAGCAGGCAACAGCGGACCTCAAAGCGTAGAGATATTCATCGAACCCGTCAAGATTCACTGCGGCGATATGGAATATCAAAACAAGATTACTCCTATAATTAAGCTGCGTGACATTCTCGGCAGACATACCGACGGCTTGTTAGGCAACACTCACCTACTGACATCTCCTCTGGAAATAAATTTTAGCGAAGGATACATAAAACAGCTTAAAAAAACGTTTAAAGATGATTTGCTTGATAACTATATAAAACTTGACGCACGATTTGAGAAAAACCGTATTGATGTAAAGGCCAAACTTCAGATTGACGAGAAGAACACCTTGGAAGGATGGTTCAGAATGGATTTAGGATGTGGATCCTCAATCAGTCTTACTAACGAGGCAGCATCTTCTCTGAATATTGATGACATACCGAAAGCATACTTCAGGACACAAGCCGGCGGCATTGGCGGCGGCTCTGACCAGTATATTATAAGAGCCGCGCAATTCTGTATGACAGATACACTTAAAGACATCGTAATAGATTATTCTGTTAATGAAAAAGGTGCTCTGTCATTTGGTAAGCCATATTTAGGTCTGATTGGAAATGAAATATGGTCGTTATACGATATTGTCTTAGATCCGGAAAACTCTTCAGTGTGGGTGAAACGCAACAAGAATAAAGGAGTGTACATGCAATCATCCGTAACCCATATGGCAACTTTTGACCGCACGGATATTTATGAAGGATGGATAGTGAACGGATTATACAAAGGCGGAATAGCAGAAAAGGCCGGTATTGAAATTGGAGATATAATCATAGCCATAAACAACCGTCCGGTAAAAGAAATAACATGGGAAGAACAACGAAAGGGGCTAAACCTTAATGGAGAAGTTGAATATACCGTCAAAAAAGCCGACGGCAAGATAGTTTGCTATACATTACACGTTGACAAACAGATAATCTGATTTAATGCCTGACTAAATATTAAGTTTTTTATAATCGGGAGAGAAATTCTTATTTTTATAGGAATGAAGCTAAGATAGCCCTATTGCCGTTTTATATTGAATATCTTGCCGTCCGCTATTTTCTAGACATAGCCCGTTATGCCTGCTAAATAGCAGACGGCAAGACAGCAATATGTAAAATAGACAGATGAAAACATCAATCTGCCTGCAGAAACAAACAAGATACCGGCTTACGACCGATAAAGGTTAAACAGGCTATTGGGCAAATATGATAAAAATATGAAAAACTGTTTGAGTGTTAGCATTTTATTAGTATCTTTGCAGACAGAATTTTAAGCAAATCACAATAAGGATTATTCCGTTGTGAAAACATTGAGGCTGGCTCGTCGTCCTTTAACGGCGGGCATTTTTTATAATGGCCGAAAGGCTTTGACAAATGGGTATTGACAACAAGATTTCACAATAAGTTATGGACACTAACATTTCCGACTATGAGATAATGGCGCCCGTGGGCAGCCGCGAGAGCCTGCAGGCAGCACTGCAGGCAGGTGCCGACTCGATTTATTTCGGCATCGAGAAGCTGAACATGAGAGCTCACTCGGCAAGCACGTTCACCATTGACGACCTGCGCGAGATTGCAGCTACGTGCGGCGAAAGGGGCGTGAAGACTTATCTGACGGTGAACACCATCATCTATGACGAGGACATCGAGCTGATGCACCAGATTATCGACGCTGCCAAGGAGGCCGGCATCTCGGCTGTGATAGCGAGCGACGTGGCCGTGATGACCTACTGCCAGAAGGTGGGCCAGGAGGTTCACCTATCTACACAGCTTAACATAAGCAACATAGAGGCGCTGAAGTTCTACTCTCAGTTTGCCGACGTTGTGGTGCTGGCGCGCGAGCTGAACATGGAGCAGGTGGCAAAGATACATGAGCAGGCTGAGCAGATGAACATCTGCGGACCGTCGGGCAAGAAGATCCGCATAGAGATGTTCTGCCACGGCGCGCTGTGCATGGCCATCAGCGGCAAGTGCTATCTGAGTCTTGACAACGCGTCGCGCTCGGCAAACCGCGGAGAGTGTATGCAGCTGTGCCGCCGCTCGTACATCGTGACGGACAAGGAGACTGGCACGGAGCTGGAGATTGACAACAAATATATAATGAGCCCGAAAGACTTGAAGACGGTGCGCTTCATCGACCGCATGATGAAGGCCGGCGTAAGGGTGTTCAAGATTGAAGGCCGTGCGCGCGGACCTGAGTATGTCTACACCGTAGTGAAATGCTACAAGGAGGCCATACAGAGCGTGCTTGACGGCACGTTCACCGAGGAGAAGAAGGACGAGTGGGACGAGCGCCTGGCAACGGTGTTCAACCGCGGATTCTGGGACGGCTACTACCAGGGACAGCGCCTTGGCGAATGGAACAAGAACTATGGTTCTAACGCCACGGAGCGCAAGGTTTACGTGGGCAAGGGCGTCAAGTATTTCTCTAAGCTCGGTGTGGCAGAGTTTACGTGCGAGGCGTGCGAATTCTCAGTAGGCGACAAGATGCTTATAACGGGTCCTACAACGGGCGTGATGTATGTAACCGTCGAAGAGATTCACGACGACACTCATGCTGTTGAGACAGCGCAGAAAGGCACCCGAGTATCGTTCCGCGTGCCTGACAAGGTGAGACCGAGCGACAAGCTGTTTAAGTTGGTTAAGGTGGAGCCGAAGTATTGATTTTTCTTAGGAGTTAAAGGAGTTAGAGTAGTTAAAGGAGTTAAAGTCAAATGCTTTTCTTCTTGGGAGTTAAGGAGTTAGGTAGTTAAGGAGAAATTTCCTTGAGCGCAGCGAAAAAAGACAAATGCTTTTCTTCGTAGGAGTTAAAGTCAAATGACTTGTTGCGTAAGAGCAAAACTGCTTATGACGACGGAATAAAAACGGAAGCTATTGGTTTCTCCTTGACATACGAATTAAATAAACACATAAAAAACAAAGGATATTATGACAATAAATGAAGCACAGGACGAGGTGATTGAGGAGTTTTCTGACTTCACCGACTGGATGGACAAATATCAGTTGCTCATTGACCTGGGCAACGAACAGAAGCCGCTCGACGACAAGTATAAGACGGAGAGTAACCTCATTGACGGCTGTCAGAGCCGCGTGTGGCTGCAGGCTGACTATGAGGACGGCAAGATTTATTTCACGGCTGAGAGCGACGCGCTCATCGTCAAGGGCATCATCGCCCTGCTGATACGCGTGCTGAGCGGACACACACCGCAGGAGATTCTCGACACAGACCTCTATTTCATCGACCGCATCGGTCTGAAAGACCATCTCTCGCCCACCCGCTCAAACGGTCTGCTGGCCATGGTCAAGCAGATCAGAATGTATGCGCTGGCGTTCAAAGTTAAAAACTAAAAGTGAAGAGTGAAGAATTCATTTGAATTGACAATTCATAATTCTTAATTCACAATTCATAATTTCCGCCTTCTTGGTCAAATCATAATTTTCAATTCTCAATTATCAATTCTCAATTTGAATCGATGCGCAAGTTAAAGGTTACGGAGATGAACCGTCTGACGGTAGACGAGTTCAAGAGTTCTGAGAAGATGCCGCTCATCGTGGTGCTCGACGACGTGAGGAGCCTGTATAACGTAGGCTCGGTGTTCCGCTCGTGCGACGCATTCCGCGTAGAGGCTGTGTGGCTCTGCGGCATCACGGCATGTCCGCCCCACGCAGAGATACACAAGACGGCGCTCGGAGCTGAGGACAGCGTTGAGTGGCGCTACTTCAAGACGGCTGCCGAAGCCGTAAGCGAGCTGCACGCCATGGGATGCAAGGTGATGGCCGTGGAGCAGTGTGAAGGCAGCACCATGCTCAACGAGTTTGTGCCCGACGCAGGCCAACGCTATGCCGTCGTGCTGGGCAACGAGGTGAAGGGCGTGCGCCAGGAGGTGGTTGACGCCAGCGACGGATGCCTTGAGATACCGCAATTCGGCACAAAGCACTCGCTCAACGTGTCGGTAACGGCAGGCATCGTGGTGTGGCACTTCGCGCAGGAGCACATCAAATCAGCAAAGCAACAGCAATAATGCCACGGCACCGCAATAAGCGGCGGCATAACACAGAACACATACGGCCCTGAAGCCGGCCGAAATAAAACAACGTCCGCAGATGTCTGCATCAGGCAGAATCTGCGGACGTTGTATTTTCTATCTTGCTAATATAATCCTATCTGTTCCACACCTTTACAGAGCCCAGCCTTGTAGAGATGATGTATGCACCTGCCGGCATGCTGCTGATGCTTATACCCTCCTGCGAGTTATATTTCTTCATGTCCATCAGCACGCCCGTCTGGCTGTACACCCTTACCGGCTCGTTTTCAGCCACGCCCGTCAGGCGCACTCTGCCGTCGGCATAAACAGCCTGCACCATGTCCTTCACAGCCGGACGTATCACGTTTATTCCGGTAGACGCCACAGGAGCATATTCCATCACAAGCTCGTCATACACAGCCATCTCGCCCGTGTTTCTGTCCGTCTGATAAACGATGTTTGAGAGTATGGCGTTCTTCGAGTTGAGATAAACCGTTCCGTCCCACTCGTTCTCCACGGGATAAAGCGTGTTGACAGTCTCGAGCGACAGGTCGTGCGTGTATTCATCACGGCTCGACGGCTGCTCCTTCACTTCGCTGTATGTCATCCATTCCACAATGTTTCCGGCTTCGTCATACGTGCACACCTCGCCTCCGGCCGGCATCTTCGCGCCGGTGAAGAAGTCGCCAATGGTGCTTATCTTCTCAACCATACGATCCTTGTCGTCATAAATATACTTCGTGCCGCTCGAGAACGTCATCTCATCGCCGAAGAACGACGAATAGACATTCTCCTCGTCCAGACGTCCCTTGTCGTCATAAGTATAAATCACCTCCTCGAATTTCTCCGTCAGCGCCTCGTCAACGTAGGTGTTGCGCTTAACGAGCTTGTCGCCTTCGTAGACATACTCATAGACACCGCCAAGTTCAAACTCGCCCTTCTTGCGGTTAAGGTTATAGTTGGCACGGCTTAAGATGCGTCCGTTCTCGTCGTAAGTGTATCTCACCTGCGTAGAATATGTATAGAAGTCGTCGCCCGAGAACTTCTGGTATCCCTTCTCGAGCACCTCGTTTCCGTTTTCGTCATAAACATATTTCAGCGTATAGTCGTAGATAAAGCCTGCCAGTTCACGATACTGCACCGCACTGTCTACACGGCCGTTGGCATCGTCGTAGAAGTATTTGTAATAGTCGTTAGTGTGCTTCGATGTTATTCCGGTCAGCTTATATTCATACTGCTGGGCAAATGATGCCGAAGAAAACAATACAGCAATGATAAGGGAGATAAAATTTCTGTTCATAATGCGTTTGATTTAGAGGTTATACATGTTGTTTCTTAAAAGTTATAGCATTCCGAAAGCAAATATAAGCAAAATTTTATAAAAACAAAAGATATTTTGTAAAAATGTGATAATCTTTTATAAAATCAGCCCTTAAAGTTAAAATTAGTCGTCATAGCAAGACAATTTGCAGACAATTTCAAGGCAAAAAATCTGTCAGCCGTCGCATTGTTTCTATCCATTCAGCCCCAGTGTGCCCTCAGCCGGCCCTATGCTCTTTGCCGGCGTCATGCCATATGACATTTTTGAGGGCATAACACACCATGCCAAAGAAAACATCCGGCGGCACCCTGCCATACATGAAACCGCAAACACAATATTTTATATTCAGAATACAGCCTGTATTTTAACCCCTATCTGTTATTATAATCCGGCCGGTATTTTTGAACGGAATTTTCATTTGACGTTCCGCAGGCGTGGCTGATATGCCAAGAAGAAGCCGACAAAAGACGGACGACGAAGGCAGGAATAAGCCGAACAGGCTGAGCTATATGCTGCCTAAAAAGCGTTTTGAGACAATAAATGCGGCAGCCCGGACACTTGTCCCGACTGCCGCATTCAACGCGTCATACCGCATTATATTATATCACGTCAGGCACCTGCCGCGCCCTGACTTATTATGTCTATAAGTATAGGCTTCATTCCGCCGACGAAACATTCAACGGCGATGACCATAAGCAGAAGGCCCATAAGGCGCATCATTACGTTGTTACCCGTCTCGCCGAGCACGCTCACAAGGCGCGTGGAGGCGCGCAGGATGAAGTATGTAAGCACGTAGATAAACACTATCGAGCCTATCAGTATGCTCTTCATCGTTATTGTATGGGCGTCGCTCATCAGCACGATGGTGTTGGCTATGGCGCCCGGACCGCAGAGCATAGGTATGCCCAGCGGCGTTATCGATATGTCGTTGGCATAGGTCTTTATCTCGTCAGAGTTGAGCTTCACGTGCGTGTAGCGTGCCTGCAGCATGTCGTAGCCTATCTTGAAGATTATCACGCCGCCGGCTATGCGGAAGCCGTTGGTGGATATGCCGAAGAACATGAAGATAAACTGGCCGGCAAAGGTGAACACGATGATGATGATGAGCGCCGTGATGGTGGCGCGCTTTACGATAGACTGGCGCTGCTCCTCGCTCATGCCCTGGGTCATGGTAAGAAACACGGGCATCGTGCCGAGAGGATTGGCAAGCGTGAAGATTGACGTGAGGCACAACAGTGCGTAAGGAAGTAATGTTTCCATGGTTTTTTAAATTTTTCTGCAAATTTATAAATAAATTAATAATAAAGACATAAATGTCATGAAAAATAAAAATAATAACCGCCCAATGGTTATTTCGGCTGCGCGTGCCGGCAAATACAGCCGCCCAAAAAGCACACAGGACAGCGCCGCAAGGGCGCATATTAGGGGTTTCCCTATGCAATTTAGGCCTTTTCCTTTTGACATCTCGCCATTTTTTAGTTTCTTTGCACCAAGTAAACAATATTCAGAAACTTATGAGCACGAAAACAATTAAGAGATTTGCCATAGCCGCACTGGCAGCAACAGCACTCTCACTGCCGGCATCGGCACAGAATTATTGCCACAGCCGCTACTACAACGAGAGCACCGGAAGACTGGAATATTCTTACGGACGCCACGACAGCGGACTGGGCACGGGCAACATGTATTACGGTTTCCGCATAGGTCCGGCGTTCTCAACGGTCAACTCTGACGATCCTACGCTCGACGGCAGCGACTCGCAGACAGGACTGACCGTAGGAGCAGTGGTGGGCATTCCGCTGTCGGCAGACATTCCACTCTACCTTGAGCCGGGACTCTTCTACACCGAAAAAGGCGGAAAGAAGGACATAATAAACGACATGGGCGAGAAGAAGAAGATGACCTACGACCTCAACTACATAGAGATGCCCATCGTGCTGAAATACATCTACAGCATCACCGACCACTTCTCCGTGCAGCCGCAGTTCGGCGGATATCTGGCATGCGGCGTGGGCGGCAAGATGAAGAACTATGACGAGCGCAAGGCCTTCAGCTCTTTCTCCGACGATGCCTTCCAGCGCTTTGACGGAGGTCTGCGCGTAGGATGCGGCGTGGCTTACGACCTGTTCTACTTCGACATAACATACGACATCGGTCTGTCTAACATCTGTCACGACACGTTCGACACGTCGCACAACGGATGTCTGTCGCTCAACTTCGGCGTAAACTTCTAAGTCTGCCGATGCCATTTAAAAGTGTGTACCCGGACGCATGCCGCAAGGCATGACGACAACATATCACAATTTATTTTATAATGTTATTTTAAACTGAGGCTGCCTGCCCGCAAGGGTCACGGCGGCCTTTTTCGTAGAAAGCCTTACGGGCTGCGCCACCGCCCGTAAGACAAGCGGTCAGCCCAGCCAAAATCCGGCGTTATTGTTCTGCCTGAATTTTTGCCTCATGGTAATCCCGACGCATATAACAACACACCCTACAATGCGCCCCACATGAAGCCTCTGTAAGGCCGAACCGCAACAGCCTCACTACACCTGTCTGCCTTCTGCCATAGAGCGCTCCGCCTGCAGCAGCCATTCCTTGCGCCATATGCCCCCGGCATATCCCGTCAGCCTGCCGCCCGAACCGATGACGCGGTGGCAGGGCACTATGAGCGACACGGGATTGCGCCCTATCGCTGCCGCCACGGCCCTCACAGCCCCAGCGCCACACTCGCCGCAGGCAGCCATGCGCAGCGTCAGTTCCTTGTATGTCAGCGTAGTTCCGCATGGAATGTCCATCAGCCTGCGCCACACGAGGCGGCTGAACGGCGTGCCCATAAGGCTCAGCGGCGGCACAAACTGTGGCTCATGGCCGCTGAAATATTCGTCGAGCCACCTCACCGCAAGCCTCAACACGGGCACGTCTGCCTCTTCGCTCCTACCGGTCAGCGTGCTGCCGTAGTGCTTCTGTCCGTCAAACCACAGCCCCGTAAGCCTGTCGTCGCGGCATGCCAGGGTTATCTCTCCCAGCGGCGAATGATATTTGCATGTAAATGAAATGTCGCTCATGCGGATATGTTTTTACCTGTTAAACGATTAATGCGGCACCACAGACAGCCCGTTTACATGCCCGGCGCCACATTTCATCATAATATATGGCACGACAGAAACAGGCTCTACACACCATAAAGCCTCATGCCGCCATACGGCTTTACTAATTCCACTAACAGCTACGTTTGCTCTCAGCCACGAATCTTCGCAGCAGGAAAGTCAGAAAATATGGAAATATATAGAATTTGCCGTTAAATCCGATGTTCCTGTAGCCCAGTTTGATGCCATATTTCACGTCATTATATTTGTCGTCATTCAGCAGTCTGTTCAGCGAAGCCGTAGCCCCGTCGTTGGCCTTCACCTCCACCGGTATGAGCGAATCGGCATCCCTTATAAAGAAGTCCATCTCAAGAGCCGGCCTGTCGCTGTGATAGTAAAACAGCCGATAGCCCTGCTTTACGAGCATGTCGCCTACGATATTCTCGTATATCGCTCCTTTGTAAGTGCCGAGATTCCTGTTTGCCCTCAGGTCTTCCTGTGCCTCCTCGTCGAGCGAGGCTATCAGCAGTCCGGTGTCCTTAAAGTATATCTTGTACATCTTTGGGTCGTAGTTGCCTTTCAGCGGCAACTCGGGCTGATTAAGACAGTAGCACACGTTCACCACTCCGGCATCGGCGAGCCATTCAACGCATACCATATAGTCTCTGTTACGCGCGTTTCTGGCTATCTTGGTTATCTGAAACCGCTTGTTCTCCTTTGCCAGGAAGGTTGAAATATGGTTATACACCGCCTTCACCTTTGCCTTGTCCAGTCCCTCAACATATTTTGTTATGTCCTCCTCATAGTCTTTCAGCAGCTGGCGCTGAATGTCGAGCGTGCCGCTGAAATTCTTGTTCCTAACATACGTGCTGACCACTTCGGGCATGCCTCCGATTATGACATAGTCGCGGAACAGGCTCATCAGTGTGTCCATCTGCAGTTCAGACAGCGGCCTTACGTCGAGCATTTGACTTAGCAGGTCGGCCGTGAACTCGTCGTTATAGCCCTTTGCCCACAAAAATTCCTCAAAGTCCATCGAGTGCATCTCGTAGTCCTCTTTATATCCCACGCTGTTAGATTCTATCTCATTGTAGCTTATCCCCATGAGCGAGCCTGAGCAGATTACGTCGAAACGGCCGTCGAGCTTAAAAAACTTCAGCGATGTGGCGCAGTTGGGGCACGCCTGAAGCTCGTCGAAGAAAAATATGGTATTGCCGGGAATAAACTTCAATTCAGGATTCAGCAGTGATATATTCTTCAGAATGGCGTCCACCTCAAATCCGTCGTTGAATATCTCACGGTATTTTTTCTGCTCGATAAAGTTTATCTCTATCACGCTTGCATAATTCTGACCGGCAAACCACTCTACTGAGCGCGTCTTGCCTATCTGCCTGGCGCCCTTTATGATAAGAGGCTTCCTGTCTGGTCTGTTTTTCCAGTCAGTCAGATATTTGTCAATCTTTCTTTTCAGCAACTTCTCCATATCTACAAACGTCTTGATACATCTGCAAATATAGTAAATTTCACATTTTCCGCATCATAAAAACCCATATTTTTCACACTTTCCGTGCCATATTACCCCATTATTTTCACATTTTCCATACAATATACAGCCATAAATTTCACACTTTCCGCATCCAAAAGGCCTATAAATTTCACATTTTCCCCTTATTAAGGCCAAAAGTAATCAGCTGTATAAGCTGACTAAGCCAACTGACGATGCTTATTATGACGGTATCTATGTAATGACATTATGAAGGTCATGCGGCACACCACACACCGTGGCGCCGCCGCATTTTGTAAATATTTCAGACAAATTCCATACCGTTTGACGCCTTCAGAATGCCCATGCTCCTCACGTCTCCGCGATTTTGTCTGAAAAACGTCAAAAAACGAGCACTCACACTAAAGCATTGACATACAGACATTTAAGCCATTTTGAAAGCAAAAACCGCAGTGTTAAAATATATTACTCTGCCACTTTCGTTGCAAAACCCATAGGTTTACGCTCCAAAAGCAGTGCTATTGCAACGCAAAACAAGCCCTTCCATGCCCCAAAAACATCATCTTCACACACTCTTTAGCCGCACAAAAGCAAACATAAGTTAAAACAAAGACACTCAACACGCCACTTCTTTAACATCCATTAAAGCCTCCTTCTCCAGATTACAAAAAAATTTTGTCCTGACTTTTTACCGTGTTTTTAGTGCAGAAAAAGGCGGTACAAAAGACGAAAACATTCGGTGTACACAAAAATCCAAGCCACAACTTTTTCAGAATTGTGATTCCGGCTATCAGCAAACACATAGAGAATATTTTCGAGAAAGGAGAGCTGCGGAAAGAAAAAGTGGCTGTTTCCAAAATGGAAATAACCACTCGTCATGCTGCTATAAAAGGCAAGACGCAAACACTTCTGTCAAATCATTACATACTCGCCTTTTTCCTACGCAAACAAATCCTCTAATGTTATCTCGCTTTGCACAATACCGGAATGAGAGTTCTGACGGATTCCGTAGGTCGTTACCATTGTAAGATGCACAGCCTTGCGGGTATTTGTGGCCTCAATGAACGCACTCTTTTTGTTGCGCAGATTGCGTTCGTAGTCAGCATCGATAGTAAACTCAGACAAAGAGTATTTCATTTCGCAGATATTTACCACCTGGTCGTTACGGTCTATCAACAGATCAATCTGTGCTCCATCGCCATTCTCATCCGCCTCTTTTCGCCATGAATAGATATTGCTCAACACACCTGAAATGCCCAATGCGGCCTTAATTTGCTGCGTGTGGGCCATACACAGGCGCTCAAAAGCCAGGCCACTCCACGCACGATGCGTTGCAGAGTCAATTGATGCCGACCAGAAATGCTCGTCATTATTCTTGTTTTGCTGAATAAACTTGAAATAAAACAGCGTATAGTTGTCAATCAACTGATAGATTGCCTCCTTTGTCTTTTTGCCATAGCCACAGTATTTCCGTATAAATCCGCAGTACTCCAATTCATCAAGCACCTTGCTCAATGCCCCGTTGCTCGGCTTGCCGGTTGCAGTTATAATCTCTTCGCGAGTCATACCGGCCTTTTTCCTGCCAAGAGCAGTTACGACATCTATATATTGTTCAGGCGACTTAAACAACGAAGCATATAGCAGATTAAACTCATTTGTCAATTTGCCGTTCCTGGCAAAGAAAATCTTATCAATATTCTGGGCAAGACTAAGTCCTTTTTCAAGCAAATTCCAATAAAAAGGTATGCCTCCAAATACCATATAGCACTCGGCAATTTGGTATCGGCTCATCTCAAGCCCCTTGCTTTCGGCAAACATCTCACACTCCTTCAAGGTAAACGGCTGAAGGGCTATGCGCTGCGTAACACGATTATGAAGTCCTCCATGGTCGTTAATCACCTTATTGATAATCCACGATGTGGCAGATCCACATATAATCAGAACAATATCCTTGCGTGCTGATGCCCAGCCGTTCCAGAAGTGCTCAAATGCCGAAATGAAATTTGAGCGGGGAGTGTCCATCCACGGAAGCTCGTCAAGGAAGACAATTTTCTTCTCGTCTGTCGAGTTCTTCAAAAAGTTAGACAACAGGCTGAATGCCTCCAGCCACGATTGTGGTGTCGGGCAATCGTCGTAACCGGCATCACGAAGCGAAATGGCAAAACTGAACAGCTGGTCTTTAGTCCTGGCATTGGCCAGACCTGTATGCTGGAATGTAAACTTATAGCCAAAAGTTTCACGGATGAGGTATGTCTTGCCTACACGCCTGCGTCCATAGACTGCCACCAGTTCTGAATATTCCGATTGTGCTGCCGAAAGCAGCATTTCCTGCTCTTCCTTTCGTCCGATTACCATAACTCTTGAATTTTGTTCCTACAAATATAGCACAAATAATCAATATAATTTGCCAAATCACATTAAATTTTAGAGATTTGGCAAATTATAGCTTATTTTTAATCAAAAAACAGCCAAAATCTATATATATCATCAAGACTCTTTATCTTCACGTTTGCAGTTCTCTGCTGTTAGAATCATTTTGAAACAGACATAGCGCTCTATTATTTTGATCCGTTCTACAAATGATACATAAAATGTAATTACAAAAATTGTTGCAACAAAAAGTGTATATACATTTATTGTAATATTTTAATGGTCTGTGTCGTTTTTATATAAATATCAGGCCAAAGATTGTACAACCATAATGGGCTTGAGCTTTTTTATAGAAACAATATATTGTTTGTTAGAGGTTAAATAATATGAGAAGAAAATTACTTTGTGTTCTCTAAGGATAAAACGTTCTCTGTCGACCTTTCTGTCGGTATGCAGTTCTTGCACTCAATAATGCTAAAATTTATTCAATAACAATCTTATACTGCATAAAATAATACATATTTTGTGCAATAGGCATTGTTATTTGAATAAAAAACAGTAATATTGTATTCGAATAACAACATATAAAAGATGAAAACAATCATTCTGAATCAACGCAAAGAACGTGACGAGCTGATGTCTCGTCCGTATTTGACGCGTAAGAGCAACCAAAATACAGATTTGCTATTGGGCAGCCATCTTATCAAGTTGATAACAGGTCCACGGCGAGTGGGTAAATCCACTCAGGCACTATTGATGCTGCGGGACAAGAATTTTGCATACTTGAACTTCGATAACTATCAATTGCTGGAAGCCTGGGATGCTGATTTGGTAATGCGGATGCTGGATGATGTATATCCCGGGTATGAATATATGTTGTTGGACGAGGTACAGAACCTTGACGGATGGGATCTGTGGGTCAGTGAACTGTATAGAATGGAAAAGAATCTCGTGATAACAGGCAGTAATGCCAGAATGCTCAGCAGCGAAATGGCTACAGTATTAACCGGTAAGTATCTTCAGGTAGAAATGTTGCCTTTTAGTCTTGAAGAGTTTTTCAACTGGAATAAGCTTGATCTGCATGTACAGGAACCAGAACACAAGACGGAATCTCTTGTGCTGACAGACGACTATTTGAGGTATGGCGGTTATCCGGAAGTAGTTGCTTCACGCCAACTGACCCGTAGTTACCTTGATACGTTATTTGATTCCATCATATGGAAAGATGTTGCCAAACGTCATAATGTCCGGAATGTGACCGATTTGAATAATCTGGCCATGTATCTTGTCTCAAACTTTTGTAATCCTGTCAGTGCTAATGAGTTAGCAACAGAACTTGACTTCTCCAGTGTCAATACGACAAAGAAATATATGGACTATCTCCATGAACCATACCTTTTCTATTATTTATCACGCTACAATAACAAACTTAAGCTGATGAAAAAAGCTCCAAGGAAAGTGTATGTAGTTGACAATGGCTTTGTGGTGTCCAAGGCTTTTTCTTTAAGTGACAATCTGGGACGATTGCTTGAAAATCAAGTTTTCATAGAACTTATACGCCGAGGTTATGATGTTGAAAAGACCATATTCTATTATCGTTCACGAAACGATAAGGAAGTTGATTTTGTACTTCGTGAAGGAACTCGCATATTACAACTTGTACAGGTCTGTTATGATATGAGCAGTCCTAAAACGGAGAAGCGAGAAGTGGACAGTATTGTTGAATGTGCCGGAGAATTAAAGTGTGATAATCTCGTTATTGTGACTTATAATAACAAACGCACAATAGAGAAAGACGATTATAAGATAGATGTAGTGCCAATCACAGAGTTTTAAATATATGGATGTCCTGACGCATTTTAGAAGCATAGAAGAATTAACAAAGACACTCTCACGTGAGCAAGGATTGCTGAGCGAGATGTTTGAAAAGCGAAAACTTATGAAGTTTCCGGTCGGGCTTGCCATAGACCTTGTCGGAGGAAATGAAACAAGATTGAGGAAACTGGTGGACTACGGTGTACTAGTGGAAGCTGGCAATACGGTTGAGATAGAGAGTGACTACCTGAACTTCTTCGAAGAAGTGCTGAATGTAAATGAGGAAATCAGTGTATTGAGCGTACAGGAATGTATCAACACATTGAAGGAGTATATAGGCTATTTCCTGCAAGAAACTAATATCAACCGTAAAGCCGGATATCAGGATAGTGTGCGCCAGCTTTTAAAGAAGACCGGATTCAGGACTTTAAAGAATGTGGTTGATTTGAAGCGTAATATGGATAATGCCTATAAGCAGGAACCCAATTATATTATCAAAAAGAAAAAACTGGAGAACTTAGATGAAAAGAGCCATAGCATTCGTGCAATGATACGTGAATGTGAGAAACTGATGGATAACGAGCATGCTTTTTTCATTATGGCCAATGATCCGCACATGGCCAAGACTTGTAGCGATGTGAAGCATGATTTTGTAGAAGCCTATCATGCGTTAATGGAGATTGACAGACAGATTATTTCTTATATCAATCAGATAGACCAGCAGAATAAACTTTACAAAAAGATACGAAGACTGAAGTATCTGCAAGATCAGCTACTGATCAAAAGTGGCACAAATATTAAAAATATGTTGGAGGAAAGAAATCCTCTGTGGATGGAATCCCGTCAATACAATAAGATTCGTCTGTCTTTAGAAATGCTGCGGGAAGACGAATTGGTAGTAAAGATTCTGAGACGGATTGCCGAGCGTAATGGAATACATAAAACAGCAAAAACGGAAGCCGATCCCTTGACTGAAGAAGAACTGCAAAATCATGCCCGACTATTAAAGGATGTGGATTCTGCTGAAGTATGGAATTCATTCCTGGCATCAAGCTATAATTTGTTTGAATTCATCTTGAGGTACGACTATAAGGTAAAACGTAATATTGAAGAGCATGTTACTCTTTTCTGTCAGTTGGTCATCCTGCATCCGGATGAATGCCGGATGACAGGAAAATATGCAATTTATCAAGACATTGAATATCCTATAATTTATGCGAAATAATACTCGAAGAATATACGACAAGTTAAGCCGGGGAGAATTCCTTTCGGTGGACAGTGCAGACGCTTCTGTACGCCATCTTTATGAGGATGTCGAAGAGAATTTGGAGGATTATACAGAATATTTCAAGGAAATAGGTCTGCAATTGGAATCAGGTAATGGTTACTTCTATTTTTCAAGGATAGGAGAGGCTAAACAGTCGATAGAGCAGAAATTGGACAGCTTTTCAAAATGGATTGACTATCTGGATTTTCTCAAATGCTATAATCAGTCATTTGCAGCTGGATATCAGTTCCGTAAAAGCCATTTGATAGAACAGATTAGTCTGGATATAGAACTGAAGGAAAAGGCGCACCATCTGTTCAAAAAATACGGTGTAGGCTCAAATAGTGAGATAGTAAACAAACTGTTACAGGAAATGCAGAATATGGGATTTGCGGAGTGTATCAGTGAACTTGAGGAAACGTATAAGGTTACTTCTGCATTCCGTTATGTCGAAGAGTTAGTTGATATAATTCAAATAGCAAATGAAGATGAAATACCTGAATAAGATTATTTTTATCAATAGTGCCAATATCCCGTATGCAGAGATTTCTGTAGATGGGAATGTACATTTTACAGGAACCCAGGGCGTTGGTAAAAGTACTGTGTTGAGAGCATTGCTGTTTTTCTATAATGCAGATAAACATCGTTTGGGTATTCAACAGGGACAAAAATCGTTTGATGATTTCTATTTCAGTCAGTCAAACTCTTATATACTTTATGAGGTGATGCGTGATAATGGGGCTTATACGATTGTTGTATGCAGATATCAGGGGCGTGCTTCATGGAGGTTTATTGATGCTCCTTATCAGCGTGAATGGTTAATCGATGGCGATAACCGGGTACTGAGTGACTGGGTAAAGATTCGTGAACGTATAGACAAAAATGTAGCTGTTTCTGCCAGAATAGAATCCGGTGTGATGTTTAAGGATATAATTTTCGGTAACACCCATGACCATAAATATACACGTTATGCATTGGTTCAGAGTCCGCATTATCAGAATATTCCACGAAGTATTCAAAATGTATTTCTAAATACAAAACTTGATGCAGACTTTGTAAAGGATACCATAATACAATCCATGACAGATGAAGATTTACCGCTTGATTTGCAGACCTACAGACGACTCGTTACAAATTTTGAGCGAGAGTATGACGAGATAGACTGTTGGTTTCGCCAATCACGTGATGGTAGTTATCCCGTTCGTCAGCAGGCTTTGAAAATAGCTGAACAAGGGCGTATAATCGTTGCACTTGACCAGCAGTTGGCAGATGTATGGCATATGCTCAATCATGCTGTAGCCTATAGTGAAGAGCACATACCTCTTTGGGAAGCTAAAGATATCGAAACTAAGGCTGAAATAGAGAAAGAACTTAACCGTGAAAAAGAACTCACATCTGAATATGATAAAGAAAAGGACTCTCTCAATCAAGATCTTGGTTCAAAGAAAGGGAAACTGAAAGATATAGCACAGGCAAGAAAGGAATTTGAGGCTATAGGTATAGACGAAAAGCTGGCTCTTGCCTGTCGTGAATCTGCTATCAAGCAGGAAATAACTGAAAAACAAAATCTATTGGATGATTTATTGAAAACTCATGCATCTATAGAAGAAAAGTACAATATTGCAAGGGAAAAACTGGAAAATGCACGTCAGGCGTTCGAGAATGTTCAGAAAAAGGCGTATTATCATAAGCAGGACGAACTTCAGATAAAGCGTAAGTATTTGGAAGAGGAATATATCAAAAACAGAAAGCAGATTATGGATGCTTTCAACAACTGGCAACATGACTCGGATGAGCGTTTGCAAATTCTGTTGGTTGAACAGAACAAGGCAGATAGCGCACTTAAAGAACTTCGTCACTGGAATCCAAAGGCAGATGAAATAAAGCAGGTGGATGATGAACTACAGAAATTGAATTTTAAAGAGAAGGAAAATACGATCCTGCAAGCAGCAGTAAAAAGCCAGATAGATCGGATTACAGCCGAGTACAGGATGAAAGAAACGGAAATAAAACAGGAGTCGCAGCATGAGCAGGACCGTCTTGAAAGTGAGCGTATAACTCTTCGTGAACAGATGGCGAAGATTGATGATATATTGGCTCATTTAGACGGTTCTCTATATAAGTGGCTTTGTGATAATTCGGAAGGTTGGGAGAACACTATAGGCAAAGTTGTTGACGAAGAAAGAATTCTATATGCTCAAGGACTGGAACCTCAATTGGATACAGAGTCCAATGGTCTGTTTGGTATAAAATTGAACCTGGATAACATTGCTTCTGTACATCGTACGCCTGACGATTATAGATTAGAGAAGAGCCACCTGGAAGAACAGGTGCAACATATTAACCGTAGGCTTGCACAATTACCAATTAACCTTCAAGAAGAGATTTCTAAACTTGGCAAGAAACATGCCGCTCAGATAAATCCCCTTCGTCAGAAGAGGACATCGCTGAGGGTTGAAGAAGGACAAATACCCGTCAAACGGCAAAACCTACAAACCAGTAGGCATAAATTTCAGATGGAGGAACAAGAGCTGATTAAGCAAGAAAAGGATATCCGCGAACGCTCCTATAATGAATCTGTTTTGCATGTAAATTCGGAGCGGGAAACTCGTGATAAGAATAAAAGCAAAAATAAGAAAGACCTTAAGAATCTTGATTCATCATTTAAAAAGGCTACGAATCTTCTTGAAGATGAATTACGTATTTTCAAAGATAGACAAGAGGATGAAGCCAGAGAGCGTTATCAGGAGTTTTCCGAACAGAAAAAGCAACTTGATGAACAGCAGACAGCAGAACTTGCCGGAAAAGGTGTTGATACAAATTTGTTTGAGAAATATCGTGTAAATTTAAATAAATTAAGGGGACTTTTGGCAAAAATTGAAGATGAACGTTCAATAGTTTTCAAATATCGTCACACTGAGCAAAATCTTTTTGCTAAGGAACCGGAAATAAGAAAGGAAATTAAAAATATTGAACAGCGACTTGCCATGATACGTCAGCGTTATGAAGATAAACGAATACGTATCGAGAAAAAATGTAAAGAAATGAAAGAACACCAGGAAGAACTCCATAATGAACTTTTACATATGAGAGAAGGCTTAGAACTTTATCATCAAATGGTAGAGAATGAGCATCTGGTACCTGATACTTTCCTCTCTGATGACAAAACGAAGAATACTGAGCTGGATTGTCAGCAACTTTTAAGTCAATTTAGGGGTACTGTAAATCAAAAACGCGAATCAATTGAAAAACTTAAGTCATTAGTTGTCAATTTCAATCGTAACTTCAAGCCTCAAAATGCTTTCCATTTTAATACGATGCCAATAACAGATAATGACTATTTGCAGATTGCCTTTGATTTGCAGGACTTCATGGATAATAACAAAATAGAGGATTTCCGCAGACGTACAAGCGAACACTATAAAGATATTTTAGGACGTATCTCGACTGAAATAGGGTCACTGATAAAACGCAGATCAGATGTAGATGGGGTGATACAAGACATAAACCGTGATTTTATAGAAAAGAATTTTGCTGGTGTAATCAAGAGTATTGAACTCAAGTCAGATGAATCATCAGACAAACTTATGAAACTGCTTATATCCATTCACGATTATGCTGTAGAGAATGCTCTTTCAATAGGTGAATTGAATCTTTTCTCAAGTAATAACCGGGATGAAGTGAACCATAAGGTCGTGGATTATCTGAAGAGTCTGTCTCATCAGCTACATAATGAACCCAATCGTCCTACTGTATCGTTAGGTGATGCTTTCCGTTTACAGTTTCGGGTGAAAGAGAACGACAATGATACAGGCTGGACAGTGCGTATTAATAATGTAGGGTCGGATGGAACGGATATTCTTGTAAAAGCAATGGTCAATATCATGCTCATCAATGTTTTTAAGAAAAAGGTAGCCAGAAAAAGTGGTGATTTCATTGTACACTGTATGATGGATGAGATAGGACGCTTACACCCTAACAATATAAAAGGCATTCTGCAGTTTGCCAATACGCGCAATATATATATTATTAACAGTTCACCGACATCGTATAATGCTTACGACTACCGCTATACCTATATGTTAAGTAAGCATGGGGTGAGGACGAGAGTGGAAAAGTTGTTAAAACGAATAAATTAGTCAGATGATATGGCAATAAGCGCATCTATACAGGCATTGTTGGCTGGTGAACAGGTTGCCGGCTCAAAACTAAACAATAAGTTGCTTGATGAACTGTTGGCTGAAGGTATGCTATTGGTGATATCACATGGTTCAAGAAAATCATATCTTGCCCGTGACACAGATGCTCTTAAAAGGTTTCTTGTAGATAAGGATGAAAGTTACCGAATTCTTGAAGTAAACGTTCCTGATTCCCGTGCGTCAATGGCAATGGAAACAGGAAATTCAAAACTTGCTACAGTTCGTTCCTGCCCTGGATTTCCTATAAACAGCTACGAACCTATTGAATGTTTTCTTTGTGGAGAGCCATTTTTGGTAAATCCGCAGGAAGGAAGCTTCCTGTTTGTCTCAGACTGGGAAAAATTTACGATTCCAGAAGATGTGGTAATAATTGGTATCGAGAATATGGAAAATTTTAGGATGATTCGTAAACAAAGAGAATTATTTGAAAATTATCTCAAAACACATTATTTTTCAAACAGAGTACTCTTTGTATCCAGATATCCACAATCTTCTGACCTTAGAAGGTGGCTGTGTTCTATTCCAAATTATTATCTCCATTTCGGAGACTTTGATTTGGCTGGAATTAATATATTTCTCTTAGAATTTCATCAATATCTAGGCAAGGAACGTTCTTCATATTTAATTCCTGACGATATTGAATCCCGTCTGCAGTCTGGCTCTCGGAAAAGATATGATGAACAGTATAACTATTTCAAAGATATCAAATCAGATTTATTCGAGTTGCAGCAATTGATAACTTTAATTCATCGTGAGCAAAAAGCCTATGATCAGGAGGGTTACATATGTTGTAATTCGTAATATATAAAAACTCTTTAATTTATAAATTATCCCTGTTGTCATTCCCACTGAGTTCTCAGTTGACAGCATAAAATATTAATAGTAATAATTTTTAAATCAAAAACAGCCAAAATCAGTATATATAATCATTTATCCGATTCTTCGTATTCTAATTCACAAGATGTATTGTTCGGGGATATTATGTCGTTCTATTTCGCCTTCAAACCGGCAGGTATAAATAGAGCCTTGGGAACGAAACTTCGCTCGCCTTATCACGTAGGAAAAAAATACTATTTACGCCTATTTGCCGGGGGAAACTACGGAAGAAGATGTAAATTGTCGGGGGACTGGCTCTACTTTTCACCGCGTTCGGGCCACAGGGTGTAGTCTAAGGCGCGGTTGCTGTCGGGAGCAATCTCTATCGGAGCATTGTCCTGCCGTGCGTCGTCTGATGCCGTAGAACGGTTGTAGAGCGTAACAGCCACATAAGCAGTGAGCGCAGCAACAACTAATGCCAGCAATGCAACTACGATGCGCTGCCGGTTGTCTGTGCGCGGCAGCGACATCACGGCCGACATGTCTGCCGGACGCTCAGAGGCGTTGCGCCGGGTGCAGGCTGCGGCTATGCGGCGCAGATAGGCGTCGCCAGTAAGCCGGGCCATGTCTCTTACCACCATTCCGAACGAATAGATGTCGGCCTTTATGTCGGGCTTGGCGTCGGGCTGAAGCTGCTCCGGGGCGATGTAGCCCGATGAGCCGGCAGGACATTTCAGCACGTTGAAATAGTCGCTGTCCGACAGGCTGAAATCTATAAGCTTGGTGTTGTGGCCGTTGTGCGTTATCATTATGTTCGAAGGCTTCAGGTCGCGGTGTATTATCTGCTTGCTGTGTATGTATCCGAGCGCGTCGGCCAGCTGCTCGGTTACTCTGCGCGCCATGTCGGGCGTCAGCGTCTTGCTGTCAATGAGGCTCTTCAGTGTGTCGCCGTCGATATATTCCATAACGATGACCGTGCCCAGCTCTGCCACCTCCTCCATGCTTATGGTGCGGCAGATGTGCGGATGGTCCATCTGCAGCCCAATCTCAAACTCCTTGGCAAGGGCCTGACGGTAGACGGGCGTGTAGGCAAAGTCGGGCTTCAGGCATTTCAGCGTATAGCGCTTGCCGAAGCGTGTGGCTGTCAGCAGGCGCGTATGTCCCGACCTCGACACGTAGAACTCACTTATGTCTCTGAAGGCGTTCTGCACGGGTATGCGCACGGCGCTGTCCATCTCGCCGTCTATGTCGCTCATGTATCCTGAGGGGCTGTCGTCCAATATTTCGGTGTCTGAATTGTTCATTTCTCGATGTTGATGACGTTAATTATGGTTAGTCCGCCGTTGCGGCCTGCCACAAAGGGCGCCGTGCGGCCGTCAGGGCGCTCGATGTAGGGCAGATAGAGCGGCTGCTCCTTGATGAAGCATCCTGTGACGAAGCTGTCGCCGGGCACGAGCTTGCTGTTCTGCGACAACACCACCTCATAGCGGCTCTCGCCCACGTAGCGCAGGCGCACCAGGCGGTTGGGGCTCCAGCCTATCTCCACCTCCGTTCCGGCATCGAGCTCGTTGCTGATGAGCTGCTTGGCGTTGAAGAACGACGAGTTGTAGCGTGTGCTTGTCTTGAGCCACGAAACAAAGGCGTAATAGTTGGCATGGCCAAGATATTGGGCCAGGATGTCGAGCGTAAACATGCGCGGCTTATGGCTGTCGTTGACATATCCCCAGAGCCTCTTGAGCGTCGACGCCGACACGTTCTGTCCGGTGTCGTGGCTCAGATGAACCGAAAACTCCTCAAAGTCGGTTGTCGTGCCGAGCGTCTTTCCATATTTCTGTTCAATGAGCAGCTTCAGCTCCTCTATTTCAGGTGTATTCATTGTCATAAACTTAAATGCTGTTTTGTTTGTAAATGAGCAGCACGCGTCATTCCTCTACGATGGTGCCGAAGCGCTTCCAGCTCGAGTCGGCACGATAGAAGTTGCGCCGTCCCTTGGGCACGTGCAGCGTGCATGTTGGCAGAAAGTCGGGCGTGCTGGCCAGGGCGTTTCTGTTGCACACGGGCGGATACTGTGCGTCGACATACAGATGCTCGAGCGGACAGCCGTCGAACACATAGTCGGATATCAGCTCTGTGGCTACACCGAGGCGCACCGTGGTGAGCTTGTCGCACTTCTGGAAGGTGGCTGTGGGTATGAGTCTAAGCCCTGACGGCATGACCACCTCCTCTACACTGCTGTCGTAGAACACGGCCTGCCCTATCTCCGTGAGGTTGTCGGGCAGAGTGAAGCGTGTTATGTGGCAGCCCTGGAAGGCATAGTCGCCTATGGCCTTGACAGTAGACGGCAGCGTATAGTCGCCCTGCTTGCCTATGGGGAACCACAGTATCTCTGTGGCACCGGCGTCGAACAGCACTCCGTCTATGCTGCTGTATGCAGTGTTGGCTGCCGACACGTTGATGGCGGCGAGCGCCGTGCAGCCCGACGACGGACTGATGTCGGTGGCTGATGCCGGTATGGTTATCTCTTTGAGCGCCGTGCAGTTCATGAAGGCGTCTTTCTCTATCTTGACGGCATCGGAAGGCAAAGTAACGCTTGTAAGCAGGGTGCAGTCGGCAAAGAGGCCGTAACCCACTACATTATTCTCGGTGTATCGCGACGAGCCGTACACTCCTCCGCCCTCCACGATATGGGCGTCGGCCATGTTTACCTGTGCAAGGCGGCCAGCCGTGGCAGAGCCGTCGATGTCGCGTCCCATCATCTGGCGCAGACACCGCAGGTCGTCGCCGTTCATAGGGCCGGCAATAGACAGCGTAGTATACTCGTATTTGCTGTCGCCCATAAGCTCTTCAAACTCGCCCGCATCGGCCAGCAGAACGGCATCTGACGTGGTTATGGTCAGCGCCTCGCCCACGCTCTCGCCCTCGCCGTTGGCGGCGTAGGCCTTTATCTCATAGGTGGCGTTCTGGCGCAGTCCGCCTATGCGCACCCTCATGCCAACGCCTTCAGCGCCCGGCGTCTCAGCCTCTACGCTCTGCGTGTCGCCCGTCTCAATGTCGGTTACGTAGCATCCCGTGGAGGTTATGGTCTCATTGCCGTCGTCCGTTATTTCATATTCTACAATGACGCTCATTGGGCCTTGGCTCAGCACTGCCGGCACGCCCACCGTGGGCCTGTCGTTTGGCATGGTTACAAAGGTCATCGTGTTGCCATGCAGCTCCACGCGGCCGTTGGTGCCATGCAGTCTGTAGTAGTACATCGTGCCCGGCTGAAGCCCCGTCAGCTGTATTTTCACCTTGTTGCCGTCGGGGGCAAGCACACCCGTGGTGTGGTCCATCTGGTCTGTCGTGCCGTATCTGAAGCGCAGCTCCGGCATGTCGGTACTTCCCTGCAGCACCACCTCGCCTGCGATGACGGCCTCTGTGCGCGTTACGCCCGAAGCCTCGCCCGTTACGAGGCGCGGCTCAAAGTTATCCGGAGCCTCATCGCTGCTGCATGCGGCCAGCGTAAGCAGCAGCGCTATCAGTGTGGTGAGTGATAATATCCTTGTCTTCATCTTTTGCCAATGTTAATGCCTACACCTATGCAGCCCTGCCACTGGCGTCCGGCTATGGTTACGGCAGATGCCGACACGCTTATCCGTCCAAACGACAGCACCACGCCAAGCTCGGCTGCGAGGCCCTTGTGTGTCAGGCCGTCGTTGAGCGCAAGTCCGCCTCCTTCGCTCTCAGCCAGCTCCCATGCCGTGGCCGTGCGGCCATAGCCAATGCCCTCAAACAGGCTGACCATGCGCCCGAGGCGGTGTATCGCTCCGGCCGTCACGGTGTATGTCGAGTGGCGTGTCTGTCCTGTGTAATATGGTTTTATGCTGCTTCCGTCGGTAAATCCTTCCTTGTCGCAGGTGGTTACGGTCTTGCCTATGCTGCGCAGGTCGGCACTTGCATGAACGAAGAAGCCATGGCGGCGCATTAATGCCACCATGACACCCCACGAAGGTCCGTTTTCGTGCATCGAAACTGTAAACAGGGCATGAGTCCTGAGCGGCAGCTTCGGCCGCCGCTTCTTCACGGCTATTGTGTCGACGATGGTCTTTGTCAGCACAATAGTGTCGTGCTTAAGGGCTATGTCAGGCTTGGGCGAGTTGATGACCATCTCGTAGGTCATATGGCTCTCAAGCGGTTTCTAAAACTTATAGTCGCGCATGACGCCCCATTCAGGATGTTTTATGGTAATCTTTTTTGTGCCTTTGGGCAGATAAAGCCATATCTCGCCTACATTGTCCTTACGCATGACAATGCCCAAAGGCGACGAGAAGGCATATTCGGGCGTGGCCGTAACCTTCAGCAGGGCGCAAGCCTCGTCGTTGAGGTCGCGCACCGGAGTGATAAAGGCGCTCACGTCGTTGGGCAAGACGCGAAACTTAGTCACGCTGAACTGCTGTGCCAGGGCCGTGCCGCAGCCTGCCATGCAGAGCATGAGCGTCAGCAGCAGTGCCTTTAACGTGCGTATATGTAACATCTTGCCTGTCATATAGGTTTGTTTAAAGTGATAATGTCGTTTGTCTTAGCTTAACTTGTCTTTAGTTACTCCAGGTTGAAGTCTCTGATGTTCATCACTTCGTTATCATCGCTGATGGTCTCTGTCGGCTGCCATGTGCGCACATGTATCAGCGGCATCGACTCATTGCGGAAGTCCCAGAGCAGGAAGAGGTAGCCGTCGTCAGCATAGCGGTCGCTCTTGTACTGCTGGCGGAGGCTGACGCCGTAGATGCCGTCCATTGTTGGATGGCGCATTATGCGGAAGTCGGAGAACTTTACGCTTATGTTCTTGCTGGCGGCAAAGGCCTTGCTTAGCCGCGATATGTATTCTTTCTTGGTGCGGATGTTATACTCAACACGCGACGCCGGCATAAACTTGCCTTCGCTGCCGGCCTTGGTCTTGACCACGTTGCCCACGATGATGAGGGCCTGCTCGCTGAACACCTGGCGCAGAAAGTCGATGTCCTTGGTGGTGTAGGCCATGCGGAAGTGTTCGCAGTAGTTGAGTATCACGCGGCGGCGCTGAGCGTCGTCAACCGACAGTTTGCCTGCAAGGATCTTGGCAGCCTCCTTATAGAAAGGATTGCTGCGTGCCATTTGTTTCAGGTCACCGTCGGTCATGCTGCCCGACCTGTCTGCCTTGCCGCTATTCTGTCCGCCTTCGTATGTGCTCTGTCCAGGTGCCTGCGCCATGGTGCTGCTCTCCTCTTGCTCAACCGTAGAGGGTATGCCGGTGCCTGTGCTGAAGAACGTCACGTTGCCGTTGCGGTCGACAAATCCCTCGCGGCCTGTGCCGTTCTCGCGGAAGCGCAGCTGTCCGTTGCGGTAGCGCACGTCGAACATGCAGTTGCGCAGCGGTATGGCGAAGAGCAGTCTGTCGTTTTCGTCTACCACCGCAAAGGTCTCATATCCCTTGCCGTCAACGCGGCCGACAAGCTCGAGCCCCTCATGCAGCCCGTATCTGTTGATGTTTTTTTTGCTGTCAGTCTGTCCGAGGGTGGGCTGCAGCCCCAAAGCCACAGCCACACCCCCTAAAATGAGAGTTAGTATGGATAGTATATATATTGTCGCTTTCATTCAAGTTGATAACCGGCAAGACTATTGCCAACCGACAATCTCGCCTCCTATTTCAATTTTAATCTGTTCAGGGTTGCCTGATATGATGAAGTTTACAAGGTGTTCCGTGCCGGGCTTAAACTGGAACGTGCTCTCGTAGAGATACGACACGCCGTCCATCACAACCTCTATCAGCGGCATGCGGTTGGCCACGCGCTGAGGCACTATTATGGCCGAATAGATATAGCTGCTCATCTGTCGGGCCCTTATCGTGGTGCCATTGCCCCTTACATATTTTGTGGCAACGCCGGCACTTAGGTCTATGGTCGACTCAGGCACAGTGTTATGCACATACACCTCGGCGTATGTAGGCATCTCTCCCTCAAAGTCCTCGCCCTTTATCAGGCGTATGGTGAGCTTGCTCATTATGTGCTTGAAGGCCAGGGTTACGGGAGAGTTTGACGCGCTGACGTTGTTGGTCTGTGCATACAGGAAGTCGCTGGCCTCATAGCCGTCGGCCGTGCTCTGGTCGGTCTGCACGCTGAAGGGCAGGTCCTCGATAGAGCTTACAGACGTCATGTAGGGATAATAGGCGTAGAAGTTGTACGTGCCTTCATCCCAATAGAGCGTGCGGCTTGCGGTCCATGAGCTGCCGCTACACGTCAGCGGCTCGTTGTTCACAAGGTTGCCGCCTATCTCAAGAGGCTTGTCAGTGCTGCTTGCGAACAGACCTATCCTGTCGCCGTTCTCGAATCCCGAGTCGGTCACCCTTGTGCGCTGTGAAGGATGAGTCACCTCAAACCTCATGGGCGTATGCCTTGCGTCTACCGGTGTGTCGTCTTCCTGGCTGCATCCGGCTGCTATCAGCGCAACAAGTGCAAGACCTATATGTATAATACGCTTTTTCATCGTCTTTATTATTTAATTTACTTAAAAATTTATACTAAAATAGCATTTTTCACGTTATCCACAATTTCCGTTTCATGTTTTTATCTGTGGCGGCGTGCCTTGCGCATGTTGCTGAGCGGACTGCCCTTATGTATCTTGGGCGGCATATGCTGTCCGTGCCCGACGCTTACAGAACCGACACCCATGCCGCGGGTTACGATGCCTGCATCACGTTTGTCGTTGGCAACAAATTCCTCGAACGAGAATGTCTCGCCGGCATAGCGTTTGATACGCCTTACGATGCTCTCACGGCTTATTGTGCTGTAATAAGGAATATCGTTGTTCATGCATGAGTTCTGCTCTGAACGGAACACTCCGCGACTGTGCATGAATCCGCCTTCATAGATGTCAACAACATCGCTGTATCGGCTGTCGGAAATAAGGTGGCTCCATGGCACTTCGTGCATCTTGCCCGTAAGCGACAGGTTGTCGTACCAGCCGAGCGACTTGGCCCAATTGATAGCGTCAACATGGCCGCAGCACGTGCAGTTGCAGAAGTCGATGAAGGCGTTATGGTAAATATACTCGTCGCCAAGCTTGCCGAAGCCGTGACCGCCGGCCTCATGCTGTATCACTCCGCGGGTGTCGAGCGGATAGCCATAGGTGCTCCGCGGACAGAAGGCTATAGCCGAACCATCCTCCCACATCTGGCAGATGCCGCCGTATTCGGTAGTGTTTGGCACAATTATTATCAGCGTCTGGTTCAAGTTGTTCTGATTTACGGTCGGAGCATTGAGCGCATAGCTGAATATCTCGTCATAGTCGGCACGCAAGCCGACACCACTGGTGAATGTTGTGCCGAAACGGTTGTAGCGTATGGTGTTCACCGTGCCTATACCGC